>Ga0210391_10002847_pt1 | contig 14833 bp, 11 predicted proteins | sample IncBWC12OmetaG_FD_160573 | JGI IMG/M metagenome (GOLD analysis project Ga0210391, IMG submission 160573) | Forest soil microbial communities from Barre Woods Harvard Forest LTER site, Petersham, Massachusetts, United States - Inc-BW-C-12-O ... | reverse complement strand
ACAGTGGCATGGGAGTCTGGCATGGTGCCTCGCATGGGTTGAATTGTAGGTGACATCGTACTCGCGTCGTTGTTACCCGTGGGAAAAAACCGAAGGAACGGAGAGCGGGGATTTCGACCTAGCTACAAACGATATGCTGGCGGGCTCTATGCCGAACGAAAACCAACTTGGGTGAGGACGGTTGTGGAATAGGCCCTCTTGCCTGTGGAGTTGTAGGTGTAGAAGCGCAAGGCAAAGTGCACAGGCAGAACTTGCCTATTCCACTGGCATACTCGCCCAGCGTGATCGCGGTCCGGCGGCGAGGTTGCCAGAATTGCATTGCGCGCTCGTAGGAGGACCGGGGTTCGGCCCTGTCCGACCCGCTTGCTTCGCCGCGGGAGCTACAACTACAACTTGGTTTGCCAGTCTGTCGATTTGAACCAATATTCGCGCTTGCGCTCGAGCCAGTGGTTGCTGGTGCGCGAGGCGATCCAGGCGTTGAGGAAGTTCACGAACTCGACGTCGCCGCGTGGGACGGCGAAGGCCGCGGGGTACGTCGAGAGCGCGATGTCGCACAGACATTTCACTTGGTCGGGGAAAAGTTGCGCGACGATGTCGGGGCGAGGGCTGTCAGCCACAGCGGCGTCGAGCTTGCCGTCGACCAGATCGTTGAAGGCCTCGCCGGAGTCGGTGTAGTCGATGATTTGCGCGTTGGGCAGAACGACGCCGGCCATGTCTTCCGCGGTGCTGCCTTCGAGCACGCCGATCTTGATGGTTTCCTTGTCGAACGCTTCGAGCTTGGTCTCCGCGCCGGCGGGCGATTTCGCGCTGGCGATCAGCTTCACGTCGGTCTCGTTGTAGGGATTGCTGAAGTCGACTTTGAGCGCGCGCTCGGCGCTGATCGAGAGGCCGGAAATGATGATGTCGTATTTCCCGGCGAGCAGGTCGGGGATTAAGTCGCGAAACGGCGTCGGATGAAATTCGGGTTTCACGCCGAGGTCGCGCGCGAGTTTTTTGGCGACGTCGATCTCGAAGCCGATCAGCTCGCCGTTTTTATCGTGCATCGCCCACGGGATGATGAGCGCGACGCCGACGCGCAGCACGCCGGCTTTTTCGATGTTGACGAGAGTGTCGGCGGTGACGCGGGGCGCGACGGTGCGGTGGCCGGGGCGAGCGCCGGGCTGTTCGGCGCCGGCCGATTTTGGCGCATTCGCGGTTGGGGATTTCTCGGACGGTGCGGCTTGCGGTTGGGCGCTGGGCGCTGCGTCTTGCGGACGCGCGGACGTGCTGATGCATGCGGCGAAGATGAGCGCGGCTAGGCCGGCGAGCAGGCGCTGCTTGCTGTGCGATGAGGTATTCGTTGCGCGAATCATGGCGGTGAGCGGTCTCCTCTTCATCAATCCTGTGCTGCGCGAACTTGCAAAAATCTAAAATTCAAAGGCACACAGGCACGATTGCCTGTGCCACGGGTTAGTAGCGGCTCGGGCGGTCGTTGTAGCCGTCGTTGTAGCCGTCGGCGAAATCGCGCTCGAAGGCCGCGGGGTAGCGGTCGTTATAAAAGTGGTAGTCGGAGGTACGATCGTTGTCCCAGTCGTGCTGGCCGTGGCGATAGCCGTCGCGGTAATACTGGCGGCGAAGCTCGGCGGTGTCATCGTGATTGCTGTTTTTGTCGTTGTTGGAGGCGGCGATGGCCGAGCCGACGATGATCGCGCCGAGAATTCCCGCGGCGACGGCGGCGCCGGTGTTGCTGCCGCCATTATTATTTTGGTAGCGGCCGTAATCGAACGTGGCGCGACAGCCGCGATCGACCCAGATGCCGCGGTAGTCGTAGCCCCACGTGCGGCCGTAGGTGCATGGGCTGCCGGAATTCTGGCGGACGAGGCGGACGTAATTTTGCGTGTCGACGCGGCAATATTTGTAGCGGCCGTCGTTGCTCGCGCAATTCATGGTGCCTTGCTGCGCCGTGGCGAGCGGGCACAGGATGGCGAGAGTGAGGATGATGGCGATGGCGGTGGTGCGGCGAAGGCTGAACATTGTTGGCGGCTCCAAGTGCGGTGGAAACGCGGAAACGATACAACGGTGCGCGCCGAAATTCTAGATAGGGATTTGAATGGCTTCGGCGGTGCCGTATTGTTCCAGAAAGTAGGCGAGGTCGCGAGATGAAATGGTGGAAGACGAACAGGTTGACGGCGCTCACGAGCGGACTGGCGCTGTCTGCCGTGCTGTGGACGATTTTGGAATTTGTGACTCGCGGCGTGCAGATGAGTCGAATTGCGCCAATGCTTTGGAGGTTACAGGAGCTTGGTATCGTCGCGGGATACATGCTGTTCACTATTCATTCTGCGACGACGGTCGAAATGACGATCGTGGCGATTCCGGTGAACGGCTTTATCTACGCTGCGATTATCTATGTTGCATTGAGGGTTTGGCGCAGGCGCGGCGCGTCGGGTGAGTAGACGCGTTGCTGGCTTCTCGCCCGCTAGGCGCGTGATCGATGCAAGGTGGTGCTGCAGTGGGCACGGCGGTGGCAAGCGACCGCATTCTAAGGCGCTTCGCGCTGGGAAAAGGCAAGGGCTGTCGACGCTGGCGCGACGATGCGCGGACTGAAATCTGCATTACGAAAGTGTGAGTGTTACTGGAGGGAGAGAGTCATCAGGGGCCAGTCGATGGAGGTGGTGGAGGACTGGTTGAGCAGGTCCATGCCGACGTTGCCGGCGAACCAGGCGCTTACGGGTGTGTTGTCTTTCGTGAGGACGTGGGCGGGCTTGAGCGTGAGGTCGTGGCCGCCGATGGTGAGCGTGACGGAATCGAGTACGACCGAGTCGAAATTCGAGCTGCCGCCCACGCCGGTGACGATCTTCGTTTCTTTTTTGCCGGCTGCGACCACAGTGGGGAAGGCTGCGCTGAAGGCCGGATAGAGATATGTGACCTGAGCGCCGGTGTCGAGGCTCATCAGCAGGGGCGTCTTTTTGAACTCGGCTTGCACGAACGTGGAGGTTTGCTCGAACGCGAGGTTTGGCCGCGGAATATCCTTGTAGACGATGGGAACTGCGAACTCAAACGTGCGCTTCGCCGCGCTCCAGCGCTGGTTTTTCATCGCCATCAACACGGGCATGCCAATGATGCCGCGCTTGCCGGCGGGAAGATCGTTGAACGGCGGATTCGCGTCGGGCGTGACGCCGAAAACCACGTGCGAGAAATGCATGCCGCCGATGGCGAGATCGTTTACGACGGCGATGCGCATCGGGATATTGGCGCCGGTCATGGTGTACATCGTCGAGCCGGTGGATTGCACGGCGAGGCCGAGGCGCTTGGCTTCGGACTCGCTCATCATGGACATGCTGGAGCCGTTGTCGAAGGCGTAGCTCGCGGCTGAATTGTTGATCGTGACGGGGAGGAACGGATTGCCGTCGACGATTTCGATGGTGACGCTCGCGGGAGACTTCGGAATCGTCACGGCGAGATCGCCTGCCTGCGCGAGAGCGGAGAGCATCGAGCGCTCCTTTTTGTCGTCATCGTTCGCGGGCTGGTGGTGATAGAGGTCGTCGGCGGCGAGCGCGGATTTATATTTTCCCTGGCGGTAGTAAAGGGCGATGAGGAGTTCCCGCGATTCGGAGGCGCGGCTCGAGTGCGGTTCGCCGCGCATGTCCATTTTCAGGTCGCGGCCGGCGGATTCAGTTTCGTTGAAGGCGGCTTCGACGGCGCCGCGATAGAAGACGGGCGCGTGGTCGGCGGCGGAGTTGACCGCGTCGCGCAGGGCGAACCATTGGTGGGTTTCGTAGAGGTGCTTGTAGTCGGGGGCGGCTGGTAGTTTTGCCGGGAGAGCAAATGCGCATGCGGCGGCGCAGACTGCGACTAGGGGCCCAAGGGCTGCTGAGAGGCGCATCTATTTTTAGATTAACACGCGGTGTGCGCGCTGCGATTCGTGAAAACGATTTTGCAGGGGCGAATGGGGTAACTGTTTTGGCGTGCAGTTACGACGCGAGATCGAAATGCTGGCAATTTCGACGACGGTCTACGGCCGACATTGGTGAGCATGCCAGTGGAATAGGCACGTTGTGCCTGTAATGGATTTTGCAAGCAGGGCCTACGACGAACACAGGCAGAACGTGCCTATTCCACTAGCGTTCGCGCCTTATGTGATTGGCGGAGTGGCTGCAATGTTGCCAGTATTGCGACCGCGCGGCGTCGAAAACAAAAACGCCTCCGTGATGAGCGGAGGCGTTTTGACTTTTCAGCGTGCTGAAGATTGCGACGCTACTACGCGTTCGCGATGCGGCGGCGGAACAGCGCGATGGCCAGCAATCCCGAAGCGAGCAGGCCGAAGGTGCCGGGTTCGGGCACTGTGCCGGTGCTGCTAGCGGGCGCGAAGCTCTTTAGGTTGCCGTCCGTTGTCCAGAGGAAGAACTCCGGCGGAGCGGTTGCCTTATTTCCGATAAACGACACCGTTACGGTATTGGTCGCGTCGTTTTCGTTGAACGAAAGCAACGCATCACCGTCGCCAAGATTTTCGGCCGTGCAGGTGGTACCGACTTCTTTCTCCGGGCTGTCTTCCGAAAAGGCTTCTTGGACGTTGCCGTTACCACAGTCGAAGATTCCGTATAATCCGCCGTCGAGATTCGGTGTGAGGCTGGCGAAGGTCATTGTGTACGACGTGCCGGACTGAAAATTGGTCGGAAGCTGGAAGACGTCGATGACGGGATCATTTGGATCATTGCTATTGTTGAATACCGACTCGGTGACTCCGCCCGGGCCAGCTATAGTCGTCGGCGAGAAAAAAGCGTCGGCGAGTAGCCCCTGTTTGGAGGCGGATTTGTCTGGCCGAGCGGTGCTGGTTGCAAAGGCAGGAGCGGCGGAAAAAAGTGTGAGGGCGGTGAAACAAAGAGCAATGCGGTTGAACATGAGTGAATCTCCTGGAGGGACTGGTCCAAACTTTTTAAGCGCGCCCCTGCACAATGTCAAGCTGAAAGGGTGGGAAACATTACACAGCGCGCGCGAATAATTTTCGAGAGTACTAGGACTCATCCTTCGCGCCAAAGCGTCTAACGCTCATCTAGCGACCCAAACGCGTCATCCCGGGACGGTACCTCACGAAAAGTATCCCGGCGCGTGGTTGTGGCACGCGTTGTGTCATAATCCGGCGATTAGCCTGGGTCGCTCACGATGGAAGAGTCCAAACGCAATCCACCCAGCGCGGATCTGACCGCCGACAAGAGTTTTGCTTCGGGCGGTGCGACCACGTCCGACTCCTCGCAGTCGGGCGTTCCTGGACTCACGCCCGGTACACCGATCCACGCCGTTTTCCAACCCAACCAGATGCTCGCGGGCCGCTTTCGCGTGATTCGTTTTATCGCGCGCGGCGGTATGGGCGAAGTGTACGAGGCTGAAGACGAAGAGCTGAACGAGCGCGTAGCGGTGAAGACGGCTCGGTTCGAGTCGGCCAAGTCCGCGCACGAAGTGGAACGGTTCCGGCGCGAGATTCAACTGGCAAGAAAAGTGACGCATCCGAACGTGTGCCGGACGTTCGACGTCTTCCGACACGGCACGACGCCGCTGGGCGCCGCGCCCTCTCAAATTCTGATCGTCAGCATGGAGTATCTCTCCGGCGAAACACTTGACCACCGGGTTCGCGGCAGCGGACGGATGGGCGCCAGCGAAGCGCTCCCGATTGCTGAGCAAATGTGCGCAGGTCTTGCCGCAGCGCACCACGTGGGCGTAATTCATCGCGATTTCAAGAGTGCGAACGTGATGCTGGTGCGACCGAGGGAATCCAGCGCGGCAATGCGCGCGGTGGTCACCGACTTCGGCCTCGCGCATGCGGAGGAGCGCGCCGAGCACACGCTCACGCAGCCGGGCGACATTGTGGGAACACCGTCATACATGGCGCCGGAGCAACTCGAAGGCGGCGCGATCACTCCGGCGACGGATATTTACGCGCTGGGGATCGTTTTGTACGAGATGGTGACAGGGCAGTTGCCGTTTTCGGCGGACACGCCATTCGCCGTGGCGATGAAGCGATTGAAAGAGCCGGCGCCTGCGGCACGGTCAATGGTGCCGGATCTCGATCCCGCGTGGGACGCGGCGATTCGCCGATGCCTCGAACGCGAGCCTGAAAAGAGATTTGCATCCACCGACGATGTGGCGAAGGCGCTGCGCGGCGAGTCCGTCGACGTGGTGGTGCCGGAGCCAAAGCCGTCGCCGGCTCCGAAGCCCACTTGGGTGCGCGTGGTGGCGGCGCTCGTGCTTGCGGCGGTATTTATCGCGGGCGCGGTGGAAGGGACGTTATGGTGGTTCCGCCATCGCGCAGCCGAGCACGAAGCCGAAATTGCTCAAGCCGCGGAGCAGGCGATGGGCGAACGCAAGTCAGTTGCGATTCTCGGATTCCAAAATCTCAGTGGGCGCAAGGACGCCGATGCGCTCGGAAATATCTTGTCGGACAGCCTGTGGTCGCAGCTCGATACGGACGCGTTGCGCGTGATACCGCCGGCGCGCGTGGACGAAATGAAGCAGAACCTGAATATCGGCGACGATACTAAATCGCTTACGAAGGATCAAATCGCGGCGATTCGCAAATTCCTGGGCGCCGATGTGCTGGTGCTTGGGTCTTACAACGTTAACGGCCCGGCGCAACACGGGAACGTGCAGTGGAATATTCACCTGGTGAACGGAGTGACCGGCGAGAGCACGGGATCGGTGGCGCAGTCGGGCAACGAGTCCGAGCTGAACGGGCTGGTGGTGCATTCGGGGCGCCTGGTGCGGCAGAACCTCGGCGTGACCCTGTCCGCGGCGGAAGAGGCGCGAATGGACGCGTCGCTTTCGAGCAACGCCGATGCGATGCGCTATTACGCTGAAGCGCGCGAAAAGCTTCGGCGGTTCGACGTACTCGCGGCGACGAAGCTGTTGCAGCAGTCGGTCGGCGCCGACCCGCAATTCGCTCAAGCTCACTCGGCGCTGGCGCAGGCGTGGGACGCGCTCGGCTTTGAATCGAAAGCCGCCGAGGAGGCGCAGAAGGCACTCGGTGCCGCAAAGGGGCTTTCCGCCGAGGCTAAGAGTCGCGCGAACGCGCAGCTGTATTCCGCGACGCGCGACTGGCCGAAGGCCATTCAGGAATATTCGCAGCTGTGGGCGCAGTATCGAGACGAGCCGGAATACGGTCTGGCGCTCGCGAATACGCAGAATCGCGCGGGGAAGTCGAAAGACGCGCTGACGACGATCGGTCAGCTTCGCACGCAGTCCATGCCGCCCGGTGTGAAAGCTCAGGTGGATCTCGCCGAAGCCGCGGCGCACGATGCTCTAGGGGATTTCAAGCAGGAACTGGCCGTCGCGACGAACGCAGCGCAGTCGGCGCAGTCGATGGGCGCGAATCTGCTGCTCGCTCGTGCGCGCATTTTGCAGTGCGGCGCACACCTCAGTTTGGGCGAGGCCGATCAAGCCACGTCGCTGTGCGAAGAGGCCAAGAAACTCAACGTGGCGGCGGGAGACCCGCTCGGAGCGGCACGCGCATCGAATGACATCGCTACCGCTTACTTTGCAGCCGGCAATCTTACTGCGGCCGAACCTCTGTATCAGGACGCGTTGAGTATCTCCCAATCGATCGGCGATGCCTTCGATGAGGCCGGCGCGCTGAACAACCTCGCTAACATCGAATCGCTTCGCGGCGATCATGCCGGAGCAGTGAAAAATTACGAGCAGGCGATTCGTGTGGCGCACGAACGAAATGAACTGGGCGATGTGGCGCGCGCGGAACAGAACATGGCCACCGATCTTTACGCGATGGGCGACTCGACTCGCGGCGCGGAGATGTTCGCCTCCGCGCTTAAGGGCGCCCGCGATCTGGGTGACAAAGACCTCGAGGCGCACGCCTTGAACAACCAGTGTATTGCCTTGCTCTCGAGCGGAGTGGTGGTCGACGCGCGAAAGAGCTGCGAGGCGTCGCTCGTAATTCGGCGTGAAATCGCCAATCCCGGCGACGTGGGGCGGTCACTCACTCAGCTTGGCAGTGTGCAGTTAGCCGCGGGAGATCTCACGGGAGCTTCGAAAAGCTTCAACGATTCGCTGGCGTCGTTGGACACCGGCGGGGCGAAGGCCGACGCGGCGTACGCGCGGATTTCGCTGGCGCAGCTCGCGATGGAGCAGAATCGGCTGAGCGATGCCGCGAAGTATGCGAACGACGCGGCGACGGAGCTTGCGAGCGAGAAAGACAGCATGGGCGAGGCGGAGGCGCGGCTTATGCTGGCGCGCGCGATGCTTGCCAGCGGCAACGTGCCCGGCGCGAAGGTGTTGAGCGACAAAGCGAGCGAACTTGCGGCGCAGTCGGGCGACCGCGGGACGAAGCTGGACGCGGCGGTGGTGGCGGCGATGGTCGCCGCGAAAACAGGGAAGCTCGCCGACGCCATCACACAACTTTCCGCGGCGCAGAAAGACGCGCGGGCGGCGGGACTGATTTCCACCGAATACGACGCTCGCCTCGCGCTCGGCGAAACGCAGATTGCTGCGGGACGCAAAAACGATGGACGCGCCACGCTGAAGGCGCTGGCACAGGAGGCGAAGTCGCACGGCTTTGGCCTGGTGGCGCAGAAGGCGCAGGCTGTGGTGTCGGGACTCGCGGCGGCCGATGCGAGCGCGAGTTAGACGCAACACCCGTGCTGCGATTCCCGGAAAGATTGCGCGGGCGGATATTTCGCGAAACCGAGGCCTTCGGGGCGTAGTCAGATGAGGTGGAGGTTAGGCCATGGGGACCCGGGAGATTCAGATCAAGCGATTCACGCTCACGTCACAGAAACCATTCGCGGAGGTTGTAGCGGCGATCGATGCGCACATCGGGCATCCGGACATGCACGGATTTCGGACGGCGCTGGCTTCGGCGGCGACGCTTGCCGATGTAGAGCGCGTGATCAGCGCGGCGGCCTCAAGCGCGGGGTTGATTGAATTTGCGCGGCTGGATTTGGGCACCATATTGCGGAAGGAAATGGGTGACCGCGCCCCGAAAGTGCTGCGCATCATCGCGGGGAATCCGCTGATCATGAAAGAAATGGTGAAGCATGTGCATGATGCGGGATCGTATGCGCCAGTGACGATTCTCGTCGACGAGCGGGACGGCGGAGTCACGGTGTCGTACGATTTGATGGAGAGCTTCCTCGCGCCGTATGAAAATGAGGCCGCGCTGCGCGTGGCGCGCGAGTTGGACGCCAAGGTGACGAAGATCCTGACCAGCGCGGTGGCGTGAAATCAGGCCAGAAACGAAATACTGGCGAGCGCGACGGCGAATCGAAATCAATTTAGGCGAGTACGGTTGTGGAATAGACACGTTGTGTCTGTGGTTTTGGTTTCGTCGAGCACGAATTGAAACTCACAGGCACAACGTGCCTATTCCACTGGCGTTCTCGCCTAGTGTGATTGAAGAAGGCCAGCGGAATTGCCAGTATTGCGATCGTGCGGGGAAGCCGTGTGACGGCTACATCTAGAAGGGCATCGGAAGCTTGATGGGGCACGGCGCAGCAACACTCACCTGGATTATTTCCATCGCGAGCATTCTGTGCATGCTGGTGCGTCCGCTGAAAATTGCGGAGGCGTACTGGGCGTGCGGCGGCGCGTTTTTGCTCGTGGTGATGCGGCTGATTCCATCACAGGCGGCGACGAGCGCGATCAAGCAGGGCTGGAACGTCTACCTTTTTCTCGCGGGCATGATGGTGCTGGCGGAAATGGCGCGCGAGGAGGGCGTTTTCGACTGGATGGCGTCGAGCGCGGCGGCACGCGCGCGAAATTCTCCGGCGCGGCTGTTTTTTCTCGTGTACTGCGTCGGCGTGGTGGTGACGGCGCTGCTTTCGAATGACGCGACGGCCGTAGTACTCACTCCGGCAGTGCTGGCCGTGGTACGGCGCGTGCGCGTCGAAGATCCCAAGCCGTATCTTTTTGCGTGCGCGCTCGTGGCGAATGCGGCGAGCTTCGTATTTCCCATTTCCAATCCGGCGAATCTCGTTGTGTACGGCAAACAATTGCCGGCACTGCGCGAGTGGCTCGCGATTTACGCGGGCGCGGCGGGCGTATCGATCGTGGTGACGCTGCTGGCGCTGTGGTGGATTTCGCGGCGTTCGCTTCGCGTAACGATGCGCAAGGATTCGGCGCCGGCGTCACTTGGCGGCAGCGGACGGCTTGCGCTTGCCGGATTGATTGTGGCGGCGGTCGTGTTGATCGGCGCGTCGGCGATGGATCTGCCGCTCGGGCTGCCGACGTTTCTCGCGGGCGGCGCGGCACTGGCGATCGTAACGCTGCGCGAGCGCGACATGGTGATGCGCGTGGCGCGGGGCGTGTCGTGGTCGGTGCTGCCGCTCGTGGCGGGACTGTTTGTGATTGTGGCGGCGCTCGAGCGCGCGGGACTTTTGAATGCGGGGCTCGCGGGTTACAACGCTCTTGCGGAGCATGCGGGCTGCGCGGCGCGTTTCGTTGCGGCGTTTGCCGTGGCGCTGGTGTCGAACGGCATGAACAATTTGCCGGTAGCGCTGATGGGCGGCGCGATCGTCGAGCACGCGGGGCACGCGACGCCGATGGCGCACGCGATCCTCGTTGGCGTAGACCTCGGGCCGAACTTATCGGTGACCGGCTCGCTCGCGACGATACTGTGGCTGATCGCGATACGCCGAGACGGCGTTGAAATCACCGCCTGGGAGTTTTTGAAGGTTGGCGCAGTGGTGATGCCGCTCGCCCTCGCAGCTAGTTTGATCGTGCTGCGATAGAAGTGTGACGGCGAAGTCGGCGCCGATTAGAATTTCAGAAATGGGGCGAGCAGCGTGAAGGCTGTCGCTGCGGCGATTCCTATCAGGATTGCAATCGTGGCAACGCGGACGATTAATGCGACCGGGATCGGCTCTGAAGGACGAAATTCTCTACCCGGTGGGATGCTTGGATCGAGTAAGGCGACGCCGATTCGTTTACGCGGGGGCGAACCACGACGAGAGCCGGACGGCTGCGGTTCCGGTTCGTGCTCAAACTCTCTGAAGTGATGAGCCATTCTCCTGGACCTACTCCTACTGGCCTTTGCAATCAAACCGATTTGCGAAGCGCAGGCTGGCCTTAGCGTTTCTTAAAAAACACACACAGACGATGTCTACGGCACGCAATGCGTCGTCGCGAAGTTGAGTGGTCCGTCGGCGGTACTACCAGTATCTTGGCACAGGGTCGTAGGAGGACCGGGCTTCGGCCCTGTCCGACTCGCGCGCTCGCGCGAGGCTACTACACTGGCAAGATTGCCCATGCTACTGCTGGCTGCTGAGTCTGGTAGTAGCATGGGCAATCTTGCCGGTGTGCAGTTGTGGTTATGACGGGAGTGAAATGTCCTACTGCGACGGAGGCGTCGCTGGGGCGGTGGACTGTTGGACTGGGGGTGGGATGTCGACGCGGGCGTCGCAGTGCAGCATCGTGCCTTGGCCGACGCAGCTTAGCGTGATATCGCCGGCTTTCAGTGTGGCGTTTGAGTTGGGGGGTGCCATCGTGCCGTTGAAGCCGTTGGCGGAGATGCGGCAGGCGGGCGCGGGATTTGAGTGCGGAACTTCGGAGGTGGCGCGGACGCAGGTGATCAGCGCCGGGCCGGTGACCGTGAATTTGTCGGGATGCGCGCCGGAATTGGTGTCGACCCAGGCGGACATGTTGTGAACCACGCCGTGGTTGCGGTTGCGTTGCGCGTGGGTCACGAATGCCGCTGAGGAGAGTGCAAGTACGGCGGCGATTGCTCCGAGACACACGAGTGCGAGGGAACGGCGATTCATTTTTCCTCCGGGTGGGGGCCCGCGTGGAATTTACAACGTGCGTGCGGCGGGCGCAAGCGCTTCGGACAGGGCTGAAGCCCAGTCCTCCTGCGAACGGCCCACACGGAACTGGCAACCTCGCTGGCGGATGAAATTCAACTAAGGTGAGAACGGTTGTGGAATAGACAGACTTGTCTGTGACGTTTGTGATGGTGCGGCACCAAGTCAAAACCACAGGCAGGTCTGCCTATTCCACTGGCGTTTTCGCTTAGTGTGGGTGTGGTCCGTCGGCGAGATTGCCAGTATATCGAGAGCGGTCGTAGGAGGACCGGGCTTCGGCCCTGTCCGACTCGCGCGCTGGCGCGAGACTCCAACACCGGCAGGATTGCCCATGCTACTACCAGACTCAGCAGCCGGAAGTAGCATGGGCAATCCTGCCGGTGTGAATTTGTGGAGAAGCGTTGCGCTCCGTTTGTCGCGAGTGGGTCAATTCGAATCGACGGAGCAGGAGGCGGCGCGGGAGAGAAGCAGATCGCGCTCGCGAGAATTCTGAGTGAGTGAGGCGGCGCGTTCGAATTCGGCGCGGGCTTCTTCGAGGCGACCGAGTTTGCGAAGCAGATCGGCGCGAACGCTGGGAAGCAAGTGGTAATTCTTCAAGGCCGGCGCGGCGGCGATGGCGTCGATGACGGCCAGACCAGCGGCAGGGCCTTCGGCCATGCCTACCGCGACGGCACGATTCAGTTCGACGATCGGCGACGGCGCGACAGACGCGAGCGTGGCGTAGAGCGCGGCGATGCGCGGCCAGTCGGTCGCGTCAGGGGTGAGAGCGCGAGCGTGGCATGCGGCGATCGCGGCTTGCAGCGTGTAGGTACCGACGCTGCCCAGTGCGCGGCTTAATTCTTCGGCGCGTGCGAGTGCGGCGAGGCCGCGGTGAATCAGCAGCTGATCCCACAGCGCGCGGTTCTGCTCGAGCATCAGGATCGGCTCGCCGTTCGCGTTCACGCGTGCGCGCGAGCGCGACGCCTGAATTTCCATCAGCGCAACGAGGCCGTGAACTTCCGGCTCGCTCGGCGCAAGTTCAGCGAGGATGCGGCCGAGGCGCAGCGCGTCTTCGCACAGCGCGGGGCGGTGCCAATCGTCGCCCCCCGTGGCCGAGTAGCCTTCGTTGAAAATCAGATAGATTACTTGCAGCACGTTCGCCAGGCGCTCAGAAAGTTCCGCGCCGCGGGGGACTTCGAAGGGAACGTGCGCTTCGGCGAGCGTGCGTTTGGCGCGGACGATGCGCTGTGCGATTGACGGCTCGGGCACGAGGAATGCGCGCGCGATTTCGGGAGTGGTGAGCCCGCCGATCAGGCGCAGCGTGAGCGCGAGTTGCGCGTCGGTTGAAAGCGCTGGATGGCACGACGTGAAAATCAGGCGGAGCAGGTCGTCGCCAATGTCGTCATCGAGCGCCGAAGCGTAGTCGGGCACGGATTTTTCCTGCTTCTCTTCGAGCTCGCGACCGAGTTCGCTGTGCTTGCGATCGAGAAGCGAGCGGCGGCGGACGAGATCGATCGCGCGATGCTTTGCGGCTTGCATCAGCCACGCGCCGGGATTCGAAGGGACGCCTTCGCGGGGCCACTGTTCGAGCGCGGCCACGAGAGCGTCGTGCGCTAGATCTTCGGCGGCGCCGACGTCGCGCGTGATGCGCGTCAGGCCGGCGATCAGGCGCGGCGACTCGATGCGCCAGACGGCGTTGATCGCGGCGTGCGTGTCGCGGTGCGGATCAGCGTGCGAATCTGTTGAGTGAGTGCCTGAGGACATGTCCGGCACCCATCACAACATTTTTCAGACTGGGCCGCAATGCGACTTGAAGTAGTACAGGCAATCTTGCCTGTGGGCGAACGGAGCGGGTCAATCCCGCGATGTTCGCCGGTTTTGCTTTCGTCGAATCGCGCGCATAGATTCAAGAGCAGCGGCCGTGTCCGCTGGCGCGGCCGCACAGGCAAAATTGCCTGTGCTACTTAGGAATAAGCCGGCCGGTAGTAGCATGGGCAATTTTGCCGGTGTGCAGTTGGATCACAAGCAAGTCTGCTTATTCCACTGGCGTTCGCGCCTAGTGTGATCGTGGTCCGGCGGCGATTGTTGCCAGTATCAGGATCGGCGGTCGGCGGGTGACAGCTGGGTCGGCTATCCCACGTTTACATGCTCGGCGGCGCTGTGCCGTCGGACCATTTACCTGCTCCGATCAGGAATACGATGATTGGTGGGAAGGATTTGAGTTCCGGATAAGCGTCGGGTGAAATGGCCCAGTACGGCGCGGCCATGACGGGCGAGTTGGTGAGGTTCGCACCCCAGGCTGCGGGGTCGGCCGTCGAGTAGAACATCATGTGGGGCATGTTGTGTCCGTCCTGATCGGTGAGATAGGAGCCCTTGGACATCATGTAGCTCACCGTTCCCGGTTCGAGGGCGGGCAATTCTTTTCTGTCGATTGCGGCTTTGAGTCCGGCGACGATCTCGGCTTTGGCTTTTCCGGCGAGCACCAAGTCCGTGCGCTTGAAGTTGTACGGCAGCACGGAGCGGACGGCCGGTGCGTTAATGCATTCCGCGGCGCGAACTTTGGGATTCCAAAATTCGGGGTGATCGAACATCGCTCCCCAGCTGCGTCCTACCCAGCAGGCCCAGCCGTTTGTTCCTTTGGCCGCGGTCTCGTAGCCGTGACGGGTCAGGACGAAGACCGTCGCGTCTTTGGAGACAGCCTCTGGAGCGGCGCTGCGGGCGAGGGCGATTTCCGCGTCGCGATCCATTAGGTATTGGTCGACCGGTGCCATTTTTGGATACGGTTGCGCGGCGTCCTGCGCGGCTGCGAGACCCGTTGCGATCAGCGCGGCGACGGCTACAAGTGCCCCCAGGAAAATGCTGAGAATTCGATCTCGGGTCATTTTTGCCTCCTTAGTTTTTTGTTTCGTGATTGTCCGCGGGGCGAACTTCGGCGCGCGATCTTTGCCCGCCGTCGCTGCTCACTCGCTTTCACTAATTCGTTCAGGTCGGCAGCCGGCCGTATCTCAATCGGTCCAAGTCCATATCGAAAGCCGGGAAGCTCAGAGACGAGTTGAATGGCATGATTCAGGTCT
>Ga0210391_10002846_pt1 | contig 14836 bp, 16 predicted proteins | sample IncBWC12OmetaG_FD_160573 | JGI IMG/M metagenome (GOLD analysis project Ga0210391, IMG submission 160573) | Forest soil microbial communities from Barre Woods Harvard Forest LTER site, Petersham, Massachusetts, United States - Inc-BW-C-12-O ... | reverse complement strand
AAGCTCGACTGGCCGCATCAACGCTCGCGCAGTTGGTCGGCGCAATCGCGACCGAGCTTCGGCGGCTCAACCGAGCGCGCCTGGATTCGACCGTGCTCGCGAGCATGACTCCGCGCGATCGCCGCAACGCAGTAAAAGCGGCGCTCGCATCGCATCATCGCAATACCTCGCGCTGCTGCTGATTCTTGTTACCAATCGTGCGGGAACCGTCGCCAGCAGGGCGCGGGTTTCGGCGACGACGCGATCCTGGAACTTTGCACAATCTCGGACCCGAGCATCGCGGCCTACGCGCGCGGAAATTGACTACCGCCTTGCAACCGATTTGCAAAAGGATAGTTGCGCTACGGTGACTCTGCTTCAGTGCCCCTTTGACTTGGCGACCGTAACGTCAAGCTCCGGCAACGAGTCGAGCGTAATCCCGTTGACCGTGCCCACGGTGTCGCATACCGCGTTGGTGATGTCACAGCATTGCACGGTAACGGTATAGGTGCGGGTGCCGAGCTTTGCACAACGTTCCGACCGCAGTTCGACGCCATTGAGCGGCAGTGAGTCGGTGGTCTCCTCCAGGGTGCCAGCAGCGGCAGGGCTGGGGAACGGGAACTCCGTCGGCGACCATTCCGCACCTTGTTTGGAGGCCGGCTTTCCGCATCCGTCGCCTTTGCCCGCGTCCACCTGGTCATCGGTTATTTCGGTGACCTGGAGGCTCACGTCCACAGAGCTTGCGGCCTCGGCCGGCAGGGACATGGTGATGTCCTCGCTTCTCAGCTTGTGATTTGGCGGCCACAAGCTGGCCGGTGAGATGGTGACGGTGGCGGCCGCGCTGCCTTCGCTGCGACCTTCGGACGCCTGCAGGACGGTATCCTGCGTCAGGCATCCCACGGAAAAACTCGGCTGCATTTTTTGTTTGCGCTTGGCAAATGCCGCCGGTGCCGTCGCGATCACCAGGATCGCGGCCGCGCCTACGGCGGTAGCCATCAGTTTCTCCAACTTCATTCTGACTGTACCTCGCTCACTTCGAGGATTGTAATACCGTGCTTGTAATATCGCATGCTTCGTCAAACGGTAGTATCGGGAATCACCTGGAGATAGAGCGCGCGATCGCCGCAATGCAGTAAAAGCGGCGCTCGCATCGCATCATCGCAATACTTCACGCTGCTGCTGATTCTTGTTAGCCAATTGTGCAACTGTCGCCAGTAGGGCGCGCGTTTCGGCGACGACGCGATCCTGGAACTCTGGGTCGCGCACGAGCGGGGAACCGAGCATCGGGTGGCCGCGTTCGTCGTAGTAGATGCCGGTCTGTCCGGATGCGTTGATCAGGACTTCGGTGGCCACGCGCCCGGCCCGCTTCGGGGTGCTCCAATTCTTCATGAAGGGCGCGAGCAGCGGCAGGATGTACTTCATCAAGAAGCCCATGAGGACGTTGTCCCCGCGCGCGAGGCCGGTGTTCGGTATAAAGCCCGGTTCGAGTGCGTTGAAGCGTAACCGTGGAGTCTCACGGGCGAACGCCAACGCCGCAGCAAGATTGGCCTGCTTCGACGTGGCATAGGCGTCAAAACCCGGTTGCGTGGCACCTCCCGGTTTCCACTCGCCGCGCGCGCTCGCCTCTGCAGAGATATATCGACCGCCGCGGAAGCCGACAGCCTTGGCGAGCTTGCGCTCGGGATCTTCCACCGCGGAGGCAACGAAGACGACGTTCGCGCCGTCGGGGAGATGCGGCACGAGCGCCTCGGTCAATGCGAACGGTCCGAGGTGGTCGGTTGCAAAGGTCATGTCCCAGCCGATCGCGTTCTTCGTGGGATGCATCTGCCCGCCGATGCCCGCGTTGTTGAGCAGGCCGGCGATCGGAAGATCGAGCGCGATGATTTCCGCAGCCGCGTGCGCCACGCTCGCCGGATCAGACACGTCGCACACGACGGAAATCGCGTGCTGTCCCTTTTGCTCGATGGCCTGCCGCACCTCGTCGAGCTTTCGGCGGTCTCGGCCTACGAGGACGAGGATGCCGTGGTCAGCCAATTCGAATGCAGCGTGGCGACCGATGCCGGAGGTCGGTCCGGTGATGATATACGCTTTACGATCTGAAAAATTTTCCAAAACAGTCCTCGGCAAATCTTTTCTCTACTTAGTTGCGTGTCTAGTCAGTCATTAAACGGCAAAAAAATTAGTCGACGAGCGCTATCCGTCCAGGAACTCGCGCACCGCCTCCAGAAAACCGTCGGGGTTGTCGTAAGGGACGCCATGTGCCGCGTTGGCAACTGTCACGAGCCGTGCATTCGGGATGGTCTGCACCATCCGTTCCGCGAGCTGCGGAGAGAGAATGTCAGAAAGTTCGCCGCGAACGATTTGCGTCGAGACCTTGATGTTCGCGCATGACCGCCAGGCTGTTTCCGGATCCCGCAGCCGCAGCTTGCCTGGAGAACGCAGGGCGCGATCATAGCGATAGGTCCAGCGACCGTCTTCAGTCCGCATCAGGCTGGCGTAGGAACGCTTTCGATGAAGCGCTTCAGGTGGCCGGCTATTGTCGGCGCGCGCCACCGCAAATGCTTCTTCGCGGCTCGCAAAGGTATCAACAGCCTGCAGGCCGGCCTGAATCCGACTGGACCCGGACCGATCAATTTCCGGGCCGATATCGACGATAACGCACGCCGCGAGCGCTTTTGGGCGGCGGCCAGCATATTCGATCGTAACCAGGCCGCCCATCGACAAGCCGATGAGCGCGAAGTCCTGCAAGCCCAGCGCCTGCACGAAGGACTCCAGATCACAGACCATGTCGTCGATGCCGTATCTGTCCGCCGCTGCCCAGCCGGTCTCACCATGACCGCGCTGATCAAGCGCCAACACGCGATAGCGATCAGTCATCGCCTCGGCGAAGGGGTCCCACGACCGCGCATGGCCGGTAAAACCATGCAGGAGAATCAGGCTTGGCGCATTCAAACGCTTCGACGGCCAGTCGCGGAAATGGAAGCGAAGGCCGCGCATCTCGATAAGTTCGTCGACGACTGCAGTATTTCTGCTTGCCGTCATCATCTCACCCTGATCGATGCTCGACATGGCGTGTACCTCATAAGTGTTTGTCTAGTGAGTCATTCATGGGGCCAAAAAAATCAGGCGATCATTCGCCAGAGAGCTTCGAACCCCGCCTTGCTGTGCTTTTTCGCGTTGGCCGGGTCACGGATCATGAAGTCGATCGTCGCGTCCGCCATCGCATTCATCAGGGCAACGACGAACGCCAACGGCGCCTTGCGCATTGGACCGTTTTCACGGCTCCGCTCCAGAAGCTTGGCTATGCCAGCCATCGTCTGGTGCCCAGTCTGAAGGCTTTCCGGGGTGATATCGTCCGATACGCCGAGATGCGCGAGCGTCCGGCGCTTCTCGGGGCAGGCCGTCGCCCAGCGCAGCCAATGGGACCACATATGCAGCGCCTGCTTGCGGATGTCGCTCTCCGTCGGGAGTCGATCGAGGGCAGCGGCAGACATCTCCGTCTTGAGCTCTATGTATAGCTGGTTCAGCAAGTCGGCCTTGGTCTCGAAGTAGGTGAATAGCGATCCATTGGAGACGCCTGCCTCCTCCGCGATCGTGGCCGTCGCTGCACCAAGTCCCTGCGAGGCGATGACGCGGATCGCTGCCGACATGATCGCGTTCCGTCTATCGTCGCTTCTCGGTCTAGCCATGCTTCTTATCCGTAGACTGCATGAACAGATATAAGAGAGTGGCTAGTCAGTCAACATCTCGACGCCGCTGTTAGGCAGCTCACTTCGTAACCGAGTCTTTGATTAGGCGCGCGAGACGTCGCGCGACGCGCGCAGAATTTGAAGTGGTCGGGGTGGCCGGATTTGAACCGGCGACCACTCGCACCCCAAGCGAGTGCGCTACCAGTCTGCGCCACACCCCGACGCGTCGAACATTATATATTCGGTTGTGACAAGACCACACCCGCTCGCGCGTGAGCGGGTGTGGTCGATCGCTACTCGATCAAACTCAAACTTTTTTCTTCGGTGCGACGCGCGGGCGCCACTGCACGAACGCTCGCATGTCGACTTGGAACGTCCACGCGCTTTTCGACTGATTGATCAGATGCACGATCTCGTCGCATATCGCCGCCGGCGGAACGAAGTGCGATGGATCGACGTCAGGCATCGACTCACGCACTCGCGCGCTGTCCACGGCGCCGTCGACATCGAGCGCGGCAGCATGGACGCCAAGATGCATGAACTCGTAGGCGACCGACTCGGCGATCGCGCGCTGCGCCAGCTTCGACGCGTTGTACGCCGAGTATTGCGCCGGCCCGCTGCGCGACTCCGACCCCAGCACGAAAATCACCGTTCCCGCCTTGCGCTCGGCCATTTTGCCGATGACGGCCTGGGTGCAGAAGAACGGCCCGTATGCGTTCACCTTGAGCTGAAAGTCGAAATCCTCTTCGGTGATTTCGGTGAAGCGCTTGCGCAGATACGCGCCCGCGTTGTTGATCAGCACGGAAATAGGGCCGAGCTCGCGCTCGACGGTCTCGACTGCGGCGACGACCTGCTCGCGGCGCGCGACGTCGGTCGGCGTCACGACTGCTTTGCCACCCTGCGCGCGAATCAGCTCGGCCGTTTCGTCGAGCTGCGACTTGGTGCGCGCGATCAGTCCGACCGCGTAGCCTTCCTTTGCCATTCGAAGCGCGATGTCGCGGCCAATGCCGCGGCCCGCGCCGGTAACCAATGCGACTTTTGTTTCCGCCATAGCGCCGAATCTTAGCCGCTCGCGCCGCGCGTGCAAACCTCTGCGCGAGCGGCGATACGATTTTGCCTTGCGCTACTCAAATGCGGTGGTAATGTCGATCTATGAGTTCCGTGCGGCCGACGCGGTTGATCGCCGCGATTTTCTCAGCCCTCGCGATTTCCGTCTTCATTGATACGAGTGCCTTTGCGCAGGAGGCCCCCGTTTCTGGTACCAGCGTCGATTCCGCTTGGGAGAGCACGGCGCCGGATGCTACCACAGCACCCCCGATCGATGAGGATGTAGCCACCGGCGACAAGGTGCTCGAGCTTCCCCAGGTGACCTGCCCCAAAGACAGCGCGCCCGGTTCCTGCGATCCCAACGCCGTCGACGGTGACGACGACGACAGCCAGGCAATAAGCGCTCCGTCTCCCGGCGCTCCTCCGACGGTCGACGATGACACCGCAGACAGCGCCGTGCCCGCCGATGATTTTGGCAACGTCAACGACTACCAGAACCAGGAAGTAAACGACGTCCCTTACCCAATGTATCCTTCGACGACGACCGCGCTGGCGACGGTCAACAGCCCCTCGGTGCCATCATCTACACTCACCCCGATGAGCAGTCCCATCACCCAGGCAGCGCGCCCGTCGCTGAATCCGGGACCCTGGATGCTGAACAACTCGATGTCCGTGTACAGCCGTCCCGCGGGCGGTCCGATGTTGATGGCGTCGCCCGCCTGGGGACTGCATCGCTGACACTGCCTACTGCCGTTTCTTTTACATCGAGATTGCGCGCTATTATCTTGGCCCGATCGCGCAGCTATCGGCGACGACCGTCGGACGGTGATTCTTCATGTTGATAACGGTTGATGTTGGCAACAGCCATACCGTGATTGGAATTTACGAAGGCGAGCGGTTGCGCAACCACTGGCGTATCTCGACCGTTCGCGATCGCACCACTGACGAGCATGGCGCTCTGCTCAACACGCTGCTCGCGGGCGCCGGTCTCGAGGGCGGGGTCAAGCCTGAAGGCGTGGCTATCGCATGCGTGGTCCCTCCGCTCAACCAGGTGATGGAACAACTGGCCGAGCGCTACTTTCATTGCGCGCCGCTGATGGTCGGACCCGGAATCAAAACCGGAATGCCGATCCTCTACGAGAATCCCAAGGAAGTCGGCGCCGATCGAATCGTCAACGCGGTCGCCGCGTACGAGCGCTATGCATGCGCGACTATCGTCGTCGACTTCGGCACCGCGACCACCTTCGACTACGTGACCGGCAAGGGCGAATACGCCGGCGGCGCGATTGCGCCCGGACTCGGCGTTTCAATGAACGCATTGATCGAGCACGCCGCCAAGCTCTACCGGGTCGAGCTGGTGCGCCCGCGCGAGGCTGTAGGCCGCACGACGGTCGGCTCGATTCAGTCGGGCCTCATCTTCGGCTACACGGCCCTGGTCGACGGCCTCGTCAGCCGCATCCTGAAGGAGCGCGGCGAAAAAGCGCGCGTCATCGCGACGGGAGGTCTGGCCGAGCTGATCGCGCCCGAGAGCGAGACGATTGAAGAGGTCGACGAGTTTTTGACTTTGAAGGGACTTCGGCTGATATTTGAACGCAACCGGCGCTAGGATTTGCGGCAGGATTTGGGGAAGGTCCAATGAGCAACCAGCGAGTCGTGACCGATTCTATGATCGGTCTCAAGATGGCCGATTACTCGCGCATCTCGCCGCGCGTCGCGACGGTGCTCGGCCAGAATCCGAGTCCGTTTACCGGACCCGGCACCAACACTTATATCGTCGGCACTTCGAAGCGTCCCATTCTGCTCGACACGGGGCAGGGCGTCGCCATTTACGCTGACCTGCTCGAAACGGCGCTCAAGGAACTTTCCGGGAGCAGCGAGCTCGAACGGATCGTGCTGACGCATGCGCACGTCGATCACCTGGGCGGCGTCAAGCAGGTCACTGAAAGATTCGGCGAGATGGAAGTGCTGAAGATGCCGTGGGAGGGTCACGACGCGCCCGCCGGCGAGATTTCCGCAATCGGCCACGATGCCGTCGTCCACACCGAAGGTGCTACGCTGCGCGCCGTTTTCACTCCTGGCCATTCACCCGATCACCTGTGCTACTATCTCGAAGAAGAACGCGCAGTGTTCACGGGGGACGTCGTGCTGGGGGCTGGAACTACAGTCATTCCTGACGATACCGGCGATTTGGGCGAGTACATGGATTCGCTCAGGCGCTTGCTCGCACTCGACCTCGAAACGATTTATCCGGCTCACGGCCCGGTCATCCGCAATCCGAAAGAAAAGATCGGCGAGTACATTGCGCATCGCGAATTGCGCGAGCGCCAGGTGCTCGCGGCGCTCGACGGCGCGGGCTCGCTCGACGCGATGGCGATCGTGAAGAAGATCTACATTGACGTTCCGGAGTATCTGCATCCTGCGGCGGCAAGCTCGGTCCGCTCTCATCTGCGAAAGCTCGTGCGAGAGGGCCGCGTGGTGGAGCATGAGAAACGCTGGAGTCTTAACTAGCAAAGCGCGCGAGCGTCGCGCGGTTGGCGTATCGCTCGCTGCGGCGATGCTCGTGCTTTTCGCGAGCGCGCTCGCAGCCGCCCAGTCCAGCCCCACCGCATCTGCCGCCCCCTCGCCGGCGGCAGCGTCAACCTCCAGCGGCGCGATCGCTGAAATCCCCGCGACCGTGCCGCCGGCCCCAGCCGCCAATCCATCGAACATGGTGGCGACGCCGCCGCCGCAAAATCTCGATGCGACCGCTCCCAGCAATGCTGGGATTCCCGTCGATGCGTTGCAGCAGCAGATGTCTGCCCCTGCCCCCGATGGGCAAGACGGCAGCGAGATCGCGCGTTACCAGGAAGAGCAAAGTGGGATGCCACCGGAGCAGCTCAAAGCGTTGCAGCAGTTCGATAGCGAGGGCCAGCTGACGACGCCGTTCGGAATGGAATTGCAGGAGGCGAAGCGGTCGCTGAAATCCGGCGAGGACGCTGACGGCTTGCTGATTGTCGCCGTCGCGAAAGGCAGCCCGGCCGCGACTGCCGGCTTGCGCCCCTACAGTCACACGGTGCACGACGCGATTGCGGCGGCCGCAATGGTCGGCGCGGTCTTCTCGGGTGGCCTGTCGGTGGTCGTCATCCCTGCGATCGACTACATGCAGGTCGGCGAGAGCTACGACATGATCATCGGCGTCGACGGCTCGCGCGTGACCAACTTCCTCGATTTCCAGGACCGCATCCACGATCTGCAGCCCGGCGAAATCATCTATCTGAGCGTGCTGCGCGACGGCAAACGCGTGCAGGTGACGATGCCGGTAACGACCGACGTCGTGCAGTCCACCACCAACTGATTTCGTCCTTTACGCGACCGCCTGCTTTCTCTATATAGTTAAAACAGTCCGTCGAGGAATCTTTCCCGGCGAGACGGTGTTGAGAGGACGTTAGGTTTCGTTGTCTGCTCGCGCCTGGATCCGACGTTTGGACCGGGACTCCGAGTGATTCGAGCGCTCGTTAATTCGAGTTTGCTCCGATGCGGGGTTGCCGGTGCGCGGCAGCCCCGATTTGTTTTTTGGTGAGCGCAACCGGATCGCTTGAGAGAAAATATGACGCAAGAAAAAGTTCGCGTGCCCGATCTCGCGCGGATGAAAGCGGCGCGGCAGCCAATCACGATGCTGACGGCGTACGACTTTCCGTTCGCGCGTATCTTCGATAGCTGCGGCGTCGACGTGCTCCTTATCGGCGACAGCCTCGCGATGGCGGTGCGCGGCGAGGACAACACGCTGGCAGTTACGATCGACGAAATCATCTACCACACTCGCGCCGTCGCACGAGCGCGTCGCCGTGCGCTCATCGTGGCCGACATGCCGTTCCTGTCGTACCAGGTGAGTCCCGAGGATGCGCTGCGCAACGCCGGGCGGCTGGTTAAGGAAGGGGGAGCCGAGGCAGTGAAGCTTGAAGGCGGTGTCGCGATCGCCGACGCCGTCGCAAGAATTGCGGCGGTCGACATTCCGGTGATGGGCCACGTCGGACTGACGCCGCAGTCGATTCATCGGATGGGCGGGCATCGCGTGCAAGGCCGCAAAACCGGCCGCGCGCCCGGATGCCGCGAGCGCCTGCTCGAAGACGCCGCCGCGCTCGAAGCGGCGGGCGCATTCGCGATCGTGGTCGAGGGCGTGCCGCCGTCACTGGCGCGCGAAATCACCGCGAGCGTCACGATTCCGACTATCGGCATCGGCGCAGGCCCCGATTGCGACGGCCAGGTGCTCGTGATGCACGACCTGCTCGGGCTCGGCGAATCATGCCCGCCGCGCTTCGCCAAGCCGTTCGCGCATCTGTGGACCGAAGCGGCGGCCGCGGCCAGCGCATACGTGCGCGAAGTGAAAGAGCACTCGTTCCCCGCGCCGGAACATTGTTACGCCGAATCGAGGAGGGCGCCGCGATGATCGTCATCACCTCGCCCGACGAGATGACGCGCTACGCCGAGAGGGCTCGCGCCAATCGCGAACGAATCGGGTTGGTGCCGACGATGGGCTTTCTGCACGAAGGCCATTTGACGCTAATGCGCGAAGGCCGTCGCCAGTCGTCGGTTCTGGTCGCGTCGATCTTCGTCAATCCCACGCAGTTTGGACCCGGCGAGGACTTCGCGCGCTATCCGCGCAACTTCGAGTGCGACAGCGCGATGCTCGAGACGGTGCCGGTCGATGTTATCTTCGCGCCGGAGCCGGCTGCCATGTACTCGCCGGATGCGCAAACGTCGGTCGATGCGGGCGACATCACGAATGGTCTGTGCGGTGCGCATCGTCCCGGCCATTTCCGCGGCGTGACGACCGTGGTCGCCAAGCTGTTCAACATCGTGAAACCGCATCTGGCGGTCTTCGGCGAGAAGGATTTCCAGCAACTGCGCGCGATTCAGAAAATGGTCCGCGATCTGAACTTCGATGTCGAAATAGTGCCGGTGCCGATCGTGCGCGAGAGAGACGGCCTTGCGATGAGCTCGCGCAACGCCTACCTCTCGCCGACCGAGCGTCAGGACGCGCTCGCGCTGAGCCTCGCGATTCGCGCCGCCCGCGACAAGCATGGCGCCGACCCTTGCTGCGTCGAGGAGATAGTGTTCACCGCGACTCGCGTGCTGAAGCGGACCAAGGGTGTGGAAATCGAATATGTCGAAGCGGTCGATGCCGAAACGCTCGTGCGTCATCCGTCGCTCGATCGCCCAATCCTCGTTGCCATCGCGGCGCGCGTCGGCAAAACGCGCCTCATAGACAACGTCGTGCTCAACCCGTAAATCTGCTCGCCGTAAACGTGCCCGCAGGAGTAGCTCCGATGACAACGCCGCTGACGTACGAATTCAAGGACTCGGTCGCCACCATCACGATGAACGACGGCAAGGTCAACGTGATGTCGATCGCGATGCTGTCGGCGCTCAACGACGCGCTCGACCGCGCAGTATCCGATCGCGCGGTGGTAGTGCTGACCGGAAGACCCGGAGTGTTCTCCGGCGGCTTCGATCTGAACGTACTCAGAGCGGGCGGCCCCGACGCGCAGAAGATGCTGTTCATGGGCTTCGAGTTGGCGTATCGAATGCTGTCGTTGCCGGCGCCGATACTGGTCGCATGCAGCGGCCACGCGATCGCGATGGGCGTGTTCCTCGTGTTGTCGGCCGACTACAGGCTCGGCGCGGACGGGCCTTTCAGGATCGGCGCAAACGAAGTTGCGATCGGGCTCACAATGCCGCACTTCGCCATCGAGATGTGCCGTCAGCGTTTGGCGCCCGCACATTTCAATCGCGCGGTGATCTTTTCCGAAATGTATTCGCCGACAGACGCAGTGCCGGCCGGCTTCCTGGACAAGGTGGTGCCTGCCGCCGAGTTGCAGAATGAAGCGCAAAACTTGGCCGCCACGATAACCAAGCTGAACATTGACGTCCTCGCTGCGAGCAAGCTGCGGCTCCGCGATCAAACGCTGAAGGCAGTCCGCGCCGCAATCGACGCCGACCGCGGCCTCTCCGCGCCCGCATAGCGGTCCAGTCAATTTCTAAGTCATCAACAGAATCAGGAGGCCGCCGGTTACAATGAATCCGCCGCCCAGGATGATTCTGTCGTCTGGAATCTGCCTGAAGAGGATGAAGGAGATTGCCTGCGCCACTACGAAGAAGACCGCGATGTAGATTCCCATCAAGCGGTTGAAATCGACGCCGCTTTGATTGACGACGACTCCGTAGGCGAACAGCGTGAACGCTCCCGCCGCCAGCGAGTAGCCATAGCTGTGGAGTCCGATGCGGACGAGCGCATCGCCGCCTACCTCGAGCGCCGCGGCCAGCACCAGGACTGCGAGGGTCTTCAGGATCAAAGGCGAGGTGGCCTATCGCCTAATAGTAGTCGACCGGATCGATTTGCCGCTTGGCGCCCCAGTAGAACAGCATGTTCTCAGTGAGTCCCTGCCAGGTGAACTTGTTGGGCGGCAGCAGCAGGCGCTTGAACATCGACTTGAGCGAGTAGAACTCCTTGGTGCAGCGCCACACGCCTTCTTCGACTTCCTGCGGCGACATGTTCTTGGGTACGAACATGCAGCGGAAGTTGTTGGTGTACAGATCGGCGTCGGGAATAATCACGCGGCCTTCGTTCTCGAGCTGCGTGCGCATTGGCGTTCCGACGCGCGGCGTCACGGTGTTGAAGAATGCCTCGGGCGCTCTGACCTCGTGCAGGAACTTCAGCGTGTCGTCGAAAATTCCCGGATGGTCCTCTTCCAGCCCGAACAGGAAGTTGAGCGAGTAGTAGATACCGTACTTCTCGAGCTTCTTGAGCAGCTTCTTGTATTGTCCCGCGTGATTCTGAATCTTGTTCATCGACAGCAGGCTTTGCTGGCTGATCGATTCCACCCCGATGTTGACGTGGAAGATTCCCGCCTTGGCCGCGAGGTCGAGCAAGTCGTCGTCGTGATTCGAGTTGATCGTCCACAGGCATGAGAAGCGGATGTTGAGCGGCTCGAGTGCCTTGAACAACTCGCGCGCAAACTTGTGCTTGCCGGTTATCTGATCGTCGATGAACTGAAAGCGCTTGAAGCCCGTGATTTTGACGACCTGCTTGATCTCTTCGACGATGTCCTCAATCGGCCGCGTGCGATACGAGCCTTCGTAGAAGACCGGAATTTCGCAGAACGAGCATCGATAGGGGCATCCGCGACTCGCCTGCACTGGCACTGCCTTGAACAGGTAGCGATTGAGCTTGAGCAGCTCATGGCGCGGGCGCGGCAGATTCTTGAGGTCGTGAACTTTGTCGGCTTTGTAGATTTGCTTGAGCTTGCCGTCGCGCCAATCCTGCAGCAGCTCGGCCCACACCAGGTCGGCCTCGCCCTGCACGACCGCGTCGCAATGATGCAGAGCTTCTTCGGTCTGGAGAGTCGCATGGAATCCGCCGAAGACGACGGGGATGCCGCGTTTGCGGAACTCGTCGCCGAGCTGGTACGCGCGCAGCGACGCGCCGATCGTCGTCGTCATGCCGACCAGGTCCCAGCCGCCGTCGAAGTTGATGTCTTCGAGGCGTTCGTCGCACAGCGTCACGTCGTATTCATCAGGCGTCAGTCCCGCCATCAGCGGAATCATGAGTCCCATGATCAAGCGCCAGCGCGTCTTGTGCGGCGTGCCGTCCAGATGGACGGTCGTGGGTTGCACCAGGAGAATTCGTGGCTTCTTGCCGTTCATACTTCCTCCGCCTGCAGGGCTCGGTTCCGTTCCTACAGGCTTTCAGCCTTCATTGTCGACGCAGCGCGACCGGTCATCCATATCAGGGCGACGGCAAACACGTAAGTGCCGAATGCCGTTCCCCAAGCAAACCACTCTAGCCGATTGATTAAGGCCAATACCACGAGCAGGTAGGCGAAATCGCGCCCGCTCCAGCGATCGACTTTGTCCAGCCACGCGGCGGCCTGATCGCCCTTGACTGCGAAAGCGCGCCACGTCGCGTATGCGCACGCGGCGAATCCGCCTAGCAGGATAGGAATCAGGTACAGGTAAGCGCGGCTATGCTCGACGCGGTAGCATCCAACCAGCAAGCCGACAAACACGGCGGCGTGCACGACATTGTCGGTCACGACGTCGAGCGCGCCGCCGAAATCGCTCTCGGCCATCTTGAGCCGCGCCAGCTCGCCGTCGACGCCGTCGACGGTAATCGAGATCAAAAAGAAAATCGCCGCGAACAATCGCATCCAGTAGTTCGGCACCGCGAACATCCATCCGCACGCAAGGCCGAACATCGTGTTGGCTACGGTGACCATGTTCGGCGTGACGCGCGTATGCGTCGCGAGCCAATAGCTGATTCGCCACGAGATGCGGCGGTCGACCCATCGCGCCATCGGCGCGTCCTTGTGGGCCGATTCCTCGCGAATCGATTTCGCCAGCCGCAGTTCGGCTTCCTCGCGATCCTCGGGCCGCCCATTGAGTGCGAACGGCAAGAGGCTCGCGGCAGAACCCGCAACATTATTTGAAATTCCGCCGCGCTTGAGAATCTCGCCGATCGGACCCGTGGCGATTTCGCCGCCGCGGTCGTGGTCGGTGCTGACTTCGCGATGTACTGATCGAGGATTCGAGGCATGCGCGTCGAGAATGCGCGCCAGTTGAGACTTCGCGAATACCAGGTTGCCGGAAAACGAAACGCACGGGGCAGACGGGTCGATGCCTAATTCCTGCGCACCGCGAGTGTTCAGAATCTCGCTGAACGTCTCGACCATCGCGACCGTGTCTGAATCTTTGAACCGGCCCATCGCGCACGCGACGTCCGAATAACGGTCGCGAGGTGCCGCCACGACGAATCGCTTAATCCCAGCGCGCTCGCAATTGATCATGAGCCGCTCTAAAAGCGGACGGCCGAAGACCGCATTATCCGCGCGGTCAGGAGCAGCGATGAGAGCAGTTTCAATCACGAATATCCCACTAAAACCTAGTTTGCCCGTTTTTCGGGATCGCGCCAAGGTAACACAGCAGTAATGCGAGCGAAAGTAGCGCTGCTACTAACTTCCACAACGAATTATGAGTTTGGCTGCTGTATTTCTCCTGCAGTAAGGGCCTCGGATATTATAAGAATCGGCAAGAATGTGTGTCGAACTGCGGGGCGTCGATCGGATTGGAAGAGAGAAGATTTATACCAGTAGTGGTGGGTCGCTGAGGGGCCTACCTACCACCAAGGGTAGCTTCGTTTTCCCAGATTTGCTTTTTCGGAAAGCAGGCTTGTTCCCCAAAGAACACAGCGCACGTGTGGAATATGAGACTGTCGTCCATGCCTTATCGTTGGGCTTGGTGGGCGCGTGGCGGCAGGCTGAAAAGTTCATCCTTCTACCGAAAGCAAAGCGTAACTGGAGGCAGCCGGCTGCGGCTGGTAAACTGGCGGATTCAATGGCCACGATTACCGCTTTGTTGTTCGATTTTGGTGGCACGCTCGACGGGCCGGCGCATTGGCTCGATCGGTTTCTCGCCAGCTATCGCGCCGCGGGAATCGAGATTTCGCGCGACGAACTGGATCCCGCGTTCGATGACGCCACGCGAATCGGCTATGGCGCAACCCGGGTGGTTTCGCGCTTCGGACTGACGGATCTGGCGCGATTCCTCGTCGGCCATCAATTCGAATACTTGCGCAAAAGCGGGCCGGACGCGCTGCGCAAGGTGCTCGACGATTCCGGCGCGGCGGGACGCCATCGATTGGTTGAGCAGGTCACGAAGTCCTTTGTCAGCGAGACGGCGGCGGGCCTGGCGCATAGCCGCGAGGCGATTGGCGCGCTCAAGAGCCGCTTCAAGCTGGGGATCGTGTCGAATTTTTACGGAAACCTCGATCGCATTTTGGAAGAAGCGAAGCTGGATCGATTTTTTGCGGCAGTGGCTGACTCGTCGCGCGTCGGAATTTTCAAACCCGAGCCGGGCATCTTTGAAGCGGCCTTGAAAAAACTACAATGCGCGCCCGAATCGACGGCGATGATCGGCGATTCGCTCGCGAAGGATTGCGCACCCGCGCACAAGCTCGGGATGCGCACGGTCTGGCTGCGTACCTCGCCGCAAAGCGGTGAAGATTCGGGCGCCGCGGACGTCATTATCCGAAGTATCGACGAAGTTGCGCAGATCCAATGGTGAAGGAATTACAGGGCGCGATTATT
>Ga0210391_10002844_pt1 | contig 14841 bp, 15 predicted proteins | sample IncBWC12OmetaG_FD_160573 | JGI IMG/M metagenome (GOLD analysis project Ga0210391, IMG submission 160573) | Forest soil microbial communities from Barre Woods Harvard Forest LTER site, Petersham, Massachusetts, United States - Inc-BW-C-12-O ... | reverse complement strand
CTCGGCGAAGAATTTGAAGTCGAGCAAATCCTCGAAGCGCAATCCCACGCGCGCCATCTTGTCTTCGTAGGCGGGACCGATCCCGAACCCAGTAGTGCCGATTGCGCGTTTGCCCAGGCGCGCCTCGCGCGCCCGATCGATCGCAAGATGATACGGCATCACCATGTGCGCTTCGTAGCTGATCTTGAACAAGCTGTCGTCGGCGAGGTGGCCGCTGCGCTTGAGGTCCGCGATTTCGCCCAGCAGCGCAATCGGATTGACGACCAGGCCGTTGCCGATTACGCAAGCCTTGCCCGGATGGAGCGCGCCGGCCGGCACGAGCCGCAGCACAAACTTTTTTCCGCCGACGACCAGCGTGTGCGCAGCGTTGTTGCCGCCCTGAAAGCGGACGACCACGTCGGCGTCGGCTGCAAGCATGTCGACGATCTTGCCTTTGCCTTCGTCGCCCCACTGCGTGCCGACCACGGCCACTGTCTTCATTTCTTTCCCCCGAGCAGTGTCAAATTCTCTTGCGGCGTTCTCCGCGCGCATTTGTAGAGTTGAAATTCCCCCCGCGCAAAATAAATTCAGAGCTTGAGCAGCGACGCCGCCGTAATTGCGGGGAGCGTCTTGAGCTTGTCGAGCACAGCGCCCGGCACGGGCGAGTCCACTTCGAAAATGCTGAGCGCCGTTCCTCCCACGCGATCGCGGCCGAGCTCCAGCCCGCCGATATTTATTCCGGCCTGCCCGAGCATGGTGCCGACTGCGCCGACCACGCCCGGCACGTCGCGATTGTGCAGCATGAGGAAGTAGCCCTCGGGCACCGACTCGACGCGGTAGCCGTCGATCCGGGTCAGGCGCAGCGCGCGATTTCCGAGCACTGCACCAGAGACTTCATGCTCGCCGGCGCCGGTGAGCACCTTCAGCGACAAGGTATTTGCGTAGTCGGTGATTTCGCGCGAGCGGGTCTCGATGATGCTGATTCCACGTTCGCGAGCGATGAACGGCGCGTTGACGTAGTTCAAATCCTCGGCGAGGAAGCCGCTCATCAGGCCCTTCAGGACAGCGGCCGTAATCGCGTCGGGCTTAAGGTTCGCCGCTTCACCGCCGAACGCGAGCGTCAGTTCCCGGGGCGCGTCGGTGATCAATTGCGCGGCGAGTCGGCCGAGCTTTTCGCCGAGCGTGAGATGCGGCCCGAGAATTTCGAGTTCCTGGGTCGATAGCGCCGGGATGTTAACCGCCTGGCGAATCGTGCCATCGATCAGGAATTCGGCCACTTGGTGGGCGATATCGACGGAGACCTGGACTTGCGCTTCGTCGGTGGCGGCGCCGAGGTGAGGCGTTGCGATGACTGTGTTGAGATGAAGCAGCGGATGGTCGGCGGGCGGCGGCTCCTCGACGAACACATCGAGCGCGGCGCCGGCGACTTTGCCGGATTTCAGCGCATCGGCGAGCGCCACTTCATCGACAATTCCGCCGCGCGCGCAGTTGATTATTCGCACGCCCTTCTTCATCTTCGCGAATGCCGCAGCGCCCACGATTCCCCGCGTGTCGTCGGTCAGCGGAGTGTGAACGGTGATGAAGTCCGCGCGCGCGAAAAGTTCGTCGAGACTTACCAGCTCAACGCCGATGCGCCCGGCCGCGTCGGCTGTCAGAATCGGATCGTAGCCGATCACTTTCATCTTGAGCCCAAGCCCGCGGTCGGCGACGATCCGCCCGATATTGCCGAGGCCGACGACGCCCAGCGTCTTGTTGCATATCTCAGCGCCGGTGAATTTGCCGCGTTCCCATTTACCCGCGCGGATCGAGGCGTCTGCCGCCGGAATATGCCGCGCCAGCGCCATCATCATCGTGACCGCGTGCTCCGCGGTGGTGACGCTGTTGCCGGTCGGGCTGTTCATCACGACGATTCCGCGGCGGGAAGCGGCTTCGATATCGACGTTGTCGACGCCGACGCCAGCACGTCCGATCACTTTGAGCGACGTGGCCGCATCGATCACTTCGCGCGTGACGCGAGTGCCGCTGCGAATCAGCAGCGCGTCGTAGGGTGCGATTATTTTCGCCAGCTCTTCAGGCTTAAGTCCGGTCTTTATTTCGAACTGTAGCTGTGGGAAGCGCTTGAGGACTTCGATCCCCTGCGGCGCAAGGGTATCGCTCAGTAGAACGCGGAAGGTTTCCGCCATGTTGGTTTCAGATGCTCCGTGCCAGGCGCGCCTGAACGGCGGCGACGCCCGCGCCAAGTTGAATGTTTGCGCCGATCTGCTTGAGGCCCAGCTCGAGCGCGCTGACCGCGATTAACGTGTCGAAGGGGCTCAAATGACCCATGTGCCCGATGCGCACTAGCTTGCCCTTCATCTGATCTTGACCGCCTTGCACGGACACGCCAAGGTTGTCGCGCAGGAACTTGACCAGCTTGCCGCCATCGAGGCCCTCGGGAACGAGGACGCCGGTGACGCCGGGCGCCGGATTGTCAGGCGCGATCAGTTTGAGTTTCAGGGCGGCTGCCGCGTCGCGAGTAGCCTCGGCCATCAGCGCGTGACGCGCATAGACCTGCGGCAGACCTTCGGCGTGTATCAGTTCGAGCGATTTGTTGAGGCCGAAGATCAGCGAAACGGCCGCAGTCCACGCCGTCGTATGCTCGTCGCGCTGCGCTTTCAACTCCTTGAGCAAATCGAAATAGAAGCGCGGCGTCTTGTTCGTCTTGGCGACGTCGATTGCGCGCGCCGACAGCGCGACCATGCCAAGGCCCGGCGGCAGCATGAGCGCCTTCTGGCTCCCGGTCACGAATGCGTCGACGCCCCATGCGTCCATTTTCTGTTCGAAGACGCCGACCGAAGTGATGCCGTCGACGATGAGCATCGCCCCGCGCTTGCGGCTGACTTCGCCGATCGCGGCCACTGGATGTATCGCGCAGGTGGACGTTTCGCTGGCCTGCACCAGTAGGGCGCGCGACTCGGGATACGCCTTGAACGCATCCTCGATTTGTTCGGGCCGTGCGGCGCGGCCCCATTCGACGCGGACCTCGTGCCCGATCATGCCGAAAGTCGAGAGCAGTTTGCCCCATCGTTCGCCGAATTTGCCGCCGTTGACGTAAATCGCATGCTCGCCCGGCTGCAGCAGATTGATCACCGCAGCTTCCATCGCACCGGTGCCGCTGGACGAGAGCAGAATGACTTCGCTGGACGTGCCATAGAGCGGCTTCATGCGATCGCGCGCTTGATCGAGCGCTGCGCTGAACTCGGGCGTGCGATGGTGGATGATCGGACGCGCCATCTCGAGCAAAACCTCGGGCGGCACCGGCGCCGGTCCGGGCGTGAACAGGTATTTCTTCATTTGCGGCATTTTCGATTACTCAAAAAGGCGCGGGATTCGTTTTCATTGGTGACAGCCAAAAAAAAGGCTGGTACCCGCGCTCGCGGATCGCCAGACCCCGATATGTCCCGGCTCTGCCGGGTCCCCGTCCTCACCACTTGGGATAACGGAGCCGTTAGGCAGAGTCAAGGTGACCCGCGGTTGGTAACGATTTCGAGCCGACATTGTAATGGCGTCGAGGCAATTGTTAAAGGTGATCACGCTCCGATGCCGATAGAATGCGAAATTCGCGACGGTTCGCTGGTATGGATCAAAAATCCGATCACCGGCGTGATTTCATACGTTGTCGATGTGCGCGGCAAGAGCTTTGCGTTCACGCTCGGCGGTCGCGACAACGTTGATGCTGAGACCGTGCGGCTTGATCCTGAAAAAATCGGTCGAGCGACTGAGGCGTGCCCTTTCTGTCCCGGCAACGAGGAGATGACGACGTCTGAAGTCTTTCGGTTGACTCAAGCTGAAGTCCCGGAATGGACCGGGGCGAAGACCGACGACGCCGCGTGGGTAGTGCGCGTCATCAACAATCTGTTCCCGCGAATTCCTGAGGAGCTGACCGGAAATCGCAACGAGTCGTATATCGTCATCGAAGATTCGCGTCACTTTATCGACCAGCCGCGATCGCCGGCCGATCTGATGTTCACCGGCGCCCTGAGCGGCGGTCATTTTCTTCGCCTGCTCCAAGCCGACGCGCGCGTGATGCGGCTGGCGTTGGAGAATCCCGACGTTTGCTCAGTTGTGATCCGCAAGAATCAAGGCCGCGAGTCGGGCGCGTCGCAGCCGCATCTGCATCAGCAAATCATCGGAGCGCCCGAGCCGTTTCCAGTCGTGCTCGCTGAGGCGCGCGCCGAGCGTGAGAATCCTCACCTGTGGCACGAGCTCGTCGCGCTGATGGAACGGCTCAAGCTGGTGATCGATCGCAGCGACTCCGTCGTCAGCTATGCGAGCCCGGTCGGCCAATTCCCGCGCAGTTACGACGTAGTGATGCCGGACTTTCGCGGACTGATATCGGAGCTGACGCCGGAACAGATGAAGCAGTTTGCCAACGCGATCTATCGCATCCTGATGATCCTGGGGCCGCTGCCGCTCGATTATGAAATTCACCAGGGCGAAGGGCTGCCGCTGCACGCGCATATCAACGCGCGGCTCTATCCCTACTCAAATGTCGCGGGGACTTTGAACCTGCCGAGCACGCTGCTGCAAAGCGCCGCCGCGATCCGCAACGCGCTGGGCCGGCATTCCGACTAAGACCCGCGCCGCTGCGGCGGCATCGCAGGGAATCAACCGGGTGCATGATGAGTGGCGATAATTTCTGCCGCGGCGCACACTACTGCGCCTTCCAGACTGGCTTGCGCTTTTCCAGAAATGCGCGCACGCCTTCCTTGGCGTCGCTGCTCTCGCGAACCGAGCGCGCCATCTGCAGCATGTCGTCGTGCCACGCGTCGAAGGTCTCGCTCATGCAGCGGCGGACTGTAGCCTTCATCGCGCGCAGAGAGAGCGGGGCGTTGGCTGCTATCTTCTCGGCCAGGGCTGTAGTGGCCTCGCCGAGTTTCGCATCGGCGACGACGTCGTGGACGATATTCATGCGACGGCCACGCTCGGCGTCGAGCAGGTCGGCGGTGTAAAGGATCCAGGCGGTGTTGGCAGAGCCGCAAACCTCGATCAGCTTGCGCGTGAAATCGTACGGCACCATCAGGCCGACGCGGCCGAGCGTCATGCCCAGCCTGGCGTTGTCCGACGCGATTCGAAGGTCGCAATGGAGCGCCAGTTCGAGTCCGCCGGCGAGAGCGGCGCCCTGCACGGCGGCAATCGTCGGCACGGGAAAACGCTCGAGCCGGCCGAAGACGGATTCGAGCGACGTGGGATTGTGAACGCCGCTGGTCTCGTCGACTTCCTTCAGATCGATTCCAGCGCAAAAGCTCGCGCCTTCGCCGCGCAATAGCAGCGCGCGGATTTCGCGGTCGTTCTCGAACTGGATGAGCGCCTGGTTGAGCGCTTCGATCAATGGCTGATTCAGCGCGTTGCGCTTCTCGGGCCGGTTCAGCGTCAAGACCGCGTAGTTCGGATGGCGTGTGACTTTGAGGACTTCCTCGGCCATGTGGGTCGCTCCTTATTGTCGAACGTGATGCCGGCGGGAAGCATCGCACGGCCCGCCCGAGTCCTTCAACACTCTATGAGGCGTTCGCCAAACCCGCTTCGGCGAGGCGATCCTCGAGAATCGGGAGGCGGTCGTGGCCCCAGAAGGGTTCGCCCTCGAAGAGAAATAGCGGCACGCCGAAGACGTGGTCGGCGGCGGCTTCGTCCTGCGCGCGTTGATAGGCGAGGGCGCCATCACCTGCCAGATATTTGCGATAGTCGTCGGCCGACATGCCGAGGCTTGCGATCACTCCCGCCACTGCTTCGGGCTGATCGGCTTCGAGCTCCCGCTTGAAGAACAACTCGTACACTCGACGGCTGTACTCAAGCAGCCGGCCCTGCTGCTGCGCAAAGAGTCCACCGATGAGCGCTGGCGTCGTGTCGTAAACCTTGAGCGGCCCGCGAATCACGAGCCCGCGCGGCTTGGCCCATCGGCGCGCATCGAGATACGAGTAGCGCGCCTTGTGCTCCGAGTAGAGACTGCGCTCGCCCTTGCCCTTGATTCGAAGCTGGAACGGAATCCATCGCAGCCGAATTCGAAATCGCCGCTCGAGCGCGAACGCCGGATCGAATGCGAGGTAGGCGTACGGACTCTTGTAGTCCGAGTACATCTTCACCTCTTTCGTTTCGTTCGCCGGATGCATTCGCAATGTATATTGTACCCGGAGTCAGTTCATCAATGCTTCCTATGGGAGAACGACTATGGCGGCATCATACAAAGGCGAATGCTTCTGCGGCGCTGTTCGTTTGGAGGCTTCCGGCGCGCCGGAAGTGATGGGCTATTGTCATTGCAGATCATGTCGATCCTGGTCGGGTGGCCCGGTTAACGCTTTCAGCTTGTGGAAGCCAGACGCAGTGCGAGTCACTGCCGGCGCCGAGCATATAGCGACGTTCAAAAAAACCGAACTCACCCATCGGCAGTACTGCCAGAAATGCGGAGGGCACTTGATGAGCAGACATCCTTCGCTGGGGCTGGTGGACGTCTTTGCGGCGACGTTACCGACGCTGACGTTCACGCCGGGCGTCCACGTGAACTACGCAGAGACGGTGCTGCCGATGCGGGACGGACTCCCCAAGCTGAAGGACTTTCCGAAGGAGTTTGGCGGCTCTGGGGAAGCCGTGCCGGAATGAATGAAGAGGACCGCGCGCAGCGCGCGAATTAAGAGACCGGAACCGGGTTCGTGTGGCGCGAACCTGTCCGAGATCCTTCGTCCCGTCGCTGACGCTCCCGTGGTCAGGATGACAAAATCCCTCCTCAGGTAGCTGATGCTCCTGTCGTTGGGATTACAGAATCGGCTGGTTTCTGCAGCACGGTCGGATGCACGAATTCGGCGCCGCCGGTTTCGGGATGATCGATGTTGTAGTGCAGGCCGCGCGATTCGCGCCGGCTCATTGCGGAGCGCACGACCAGCTCGGCGACCTTCGCCAGGTTGCGCAACTCGATAGTGTCGGCGTCGAGCAGATGGTCCCAGTAGTAGCTGTGGATTTCATCTTTCACGAGCTCGATTCGCCGCAATGCGCGCTCGAGGCGCCGGTCGCTGCGCACGATGCCGACGTAGTTCCACATCAGGCGGCGAATCTCGTCCCAGCTCTGCGTGATCATGACGCGTTCCTCGCTGCGAATGGCGCGGCCGGGATCCCATTCGGGAAACTCCGGTGGTGCGCCGGCGCGCGACGTGACGATTTCGCGTGCCGAGGCAAACCCACGCCGGCCCATGACGGCCGCCTCGAGCAGCGAATTCGACGCGAGGCGGTTGGCGCCGTGCAGCCCGGTCATCGCGACTTCGCCGGCCGCGTACAAGCGCGGAATCGAGGTGCGTCCGTCGAGATCGGTCTGCACGCCGCCGCACATATAGTGCGCAGCGGGCACCACAGGAATCGGGCCTTGGGTGAGGTCATAGCCAAAGCTCAAGCATCGCTTGAAGATGTTCGGGAACCGCCGTTTGATGAAATCGGCCTCGCGATGGCTCAGATCGAGGTACACGAAATCCAGACCGTGACGCTTCATCTCGGAATCGATCGCGCGCGCAACCACGTCGCGCGGCGCCAGTTCGGCGTCGGGATGGTAGCGCTTCATGAAGGCGGTGCCGTCGGGCAATTTCAGAATCGCGCCTTCGCCGCGCAACGCTTCCGAAATCAGAAACGACTTGGCCGCGGGATGATACAGACAGGTCGGATGGAACTGGTAGAACTCCAGGTTCGCGACCGACGCGCCCGCGCGATACGCCATCGCGACGCCGTCGCCCGACGCGATGTCGGGATTGGTCGTGTAGAGATAAACCTTGCCGGCGCCGCCCGTCGCGAGCATCGTGGCGTGCGAAATCACTTTGCGGATTTCGTGCGTGTTGCGGTCGAGTGCATAGACACCCCAGCACGCGCCGGGTTTGCCCGCGGCCGGAGTCTCGACCAGTAGATTGATCGCGACGTGATTTTCCAGCGTGCGGATGTTCGGGCGCGCGGCTGCGGCTGCCGTCAGCGCGCGCATGATTTCGCGGCCCGTCAAGTCCTGGGCGTGCAGCACGCGGCGATGGCTATGGCCGCCTTCCTGGCCGAGGTCGTATTCGAGTTCGTTGTCATCGGTCCCGCCAGCCTCGACCCGGGTGAAGCGAGTGCCGAGCCGAATCAGTTCGCGCACCGCCTCGGGACCTTCGCGCACGATGGTCTCGACCGCGGCGCGATCGCATAGGCCGGCGCCCGCGCGAATTGTGTCGTCGATATGCGATTCGAAAGAGTCGTCGACGCTCCACACGCTGGCGATGCCGCCTTGCGCGTACGCGGTGTTGGCCTCGGAGCTGCCGGCCTTGGTCAGGACAGTGACGCTGCCGACCTCGGACGCTTTGAGGGCGAAGGTCAGGCCGGCGATGCCGCCGCCGATTACCAGGAAGTCGCTGAATAGTTGCGCGTTATGCCTCATCAGGTGGCCTCAGTGGGTGCCGCGATGAATCGCGGACCGTTCGTTGTGTCAATTTGACGCTACTCGGTTTGCGCTCGGCCAGTCAAGGCGATCTGATCACTGCAATTGCCCCCTCTGGTCGATTCCAATATTCTTGGATCGCGTTGAGCGAAACGAAGAGACGCAAGTTTCGTCTAGAGGCTGAGGGCAACATCCCGTGCCGATGACGCCGCCAAATATTGTCACGCTGTTCCGGATAGCGACCGCGCCGGTGCTCATCTGGATCCTGATGCACACCGGGCCGACGGCGTCGTGGGTTGCGGCGGGAGTGTTCTTCATCGCGACGGTGAGCGATTTTTTCGACGGCTACCTCGCGCGCAGTTACGATGCCGTCACGACGCTCGGCAAATTTCTCGATCCGATGGCCGACAAGCTGGTCGTCACCACGGCGCTTATCATGTTGGCCGGGATGGCGCGGTCGCCGCACGTGCCGGCGTGGATGGTGGTGGTGCTGGTGACGCGCGAAATCATGGTGACGGGACTGCGCGCGGTCGCGGCGGCCGAGGGGCTAATCGTCGGCGCCGAGGAGCTCGGCAAATACAAGATGACGCTGCAGGCGATCGCGATTCACGGCCTGCTGATTCACTACACCTACTTTCACGTCGATTTTTTCGCGGCCGGGATGTTTATCCTGTGGCTCGCGATGGCGGTGAGTGTGTGGTCGGGCGTCGATTACTACGTGCGAGTGGTCAGAGCGCTGACGCCGAAGCCGGTCCCGGCGGCGGGCAAGCGCGCGGTGATTTGACAGGCGCGCTCGCGCCGGATAATCAAGTGGATTCGATCTACCGTTTCGGAGAGCGGGTGTAGCTCAGTTGGTAGAGCGCGTGCTTGCCAAGCACGAGGTCGTCGGTTCGAAACCGATCACCCGCTCCCTAAAAACCTAATTAATTCGTTCGCAGTGCTTATTCGCAGTTTCCCATCGGGCTGGTGACTACAGCTTTGCCGCCGTGCCGTCGCATGCAAGTCGGTGGACTGGTGTCGCTGCCGATGGCTGTAGAGCCCTTGGTCGCGAGAGCCGTCACGTTGGTACCTGTGTTCTCAGCAGACGCTTCCGCGTCGCTGTCGGTGCCCGACGCGGTTGCTTGAGCGTTGCTGCCGTTCGCGGCCTCGGCAGTTGCGTCTGAATCCTTTCCCTTCGCGGAGCTGACGGCCATGCTGCCACTTTCCGCCTCGGCTGTCGCATCGGAGTCGTCTCCCTTTGCAGTTGCTTTAGCGTCGCTGCCGCCTGATGCCTCGGCTGTCGCGTCGGCGTCGTCGCCCTTCGCGGAGCTCACTGCCATGCTGCCGCCTGTTCCCTCGGCCTCGGCCGTCGAATCTGAATGCCCTCCCTTCGCGGTTGCTTTAGCGTCGCTGCCGTCTGATGCCTCGGCCGTCGCATTAGCATCCTCGCCCGAAGCCTTGGCCATCGCACCGTTGGGTCCGTCGGTGGCAGCATCGCAAGTGGCCACGGCACCGTCAGCGCTCGGACCAGTCGAGACGTCCGTGGTCGTCGTCGAGCATGACTCTTTGCCCGCCGCGAACGCCTCGGTTCGAGCCACTATCAGCGCAAGTGAAACCGCCGCGATGACTGCTCCCACCTGAACGATTCGTGTTTGCATAAATTCCCTCCCCGGGGACCCACTAGCAGAGCGGCAAGCGACCGACAAATGGCAGACCGGAATAGAGAGGCATGCAGACGGCTACCGCAGCTCACGCTTATGGGGGGCCTGATACTCTCTGCCACTTGGGATTCGTGCACGCGGGCACGAGGTCGCGCTGAGGTGGCTCGCGCAGCGGGCCGGGCCAGGTTCCCAGGTCGATTTCCTCAGAGTGAGTTGCCGGCGGCGCGGCGCCGGGCTTGAGCCCGAGCTTCCATCCGCAACCCTCGCAGTTCCAGTAAATAGTATCGACGGCCGCCACCGATGAGGGCTTCACTGCTTCATCGACGTATCGCGTCACAACTCGTGGAGTAACGAGATTCGTGCCGACAGCGGTTGACTCCGCCGAGTCCGTGGCGACATCGGCGGAAACCTCTTTCTCGAGGATGTCATTGCAGAGGTCGACGCATTCGTCGCAAATGAAGACCTTCGGTCCGGCGATCAGCTTGCGCACGTGATCTTGGTCTTTGCCGCAAAATGAACAGACCAGCATCGCCAGCGAGTGTAGCAAAGGGCGCGATTCACCGCCCATCGCACTTCCGGGACATCCTCACACCGGGGATTGCCTGCTGCGGCTGGCCGCCGGGCTTAGTTCGCTGGCAGGGCGGGGCCCTCCACTGCGGTGAATTTGGTATCGGTGATGTCGTCCGACACACCCTGGTGCTGCACATAGATATGCACGTGCTGCCCGGCGTGCGCGCTAGAGGTCACGACCGCCGCGTATTCGATGCAGGTCGAGGTGCTGTGATAGTGCATGCCTGGATCGACGAGGCGGCTCGGCGGGCCGCCGTTGCACTTACCGTAGTCAAGGCGCGCAGTAGCCTTATAGCCGTCGGCTGCCAGCAAAGACTGGTCATAGGCTTCCATCGCAGCTAGCTTGGATTGCTTTTCGGAGACCGTCTCAGGGGCCATGACGGCATGCTGGACCGGCGCTTGCTGGACCGGGACAGTCTGCTGAGCCGTCTGGATCACTGCAGTCTGTTGCTGGGAGAGCGGGGGTTTATAGTTGTCGTACCAGGCGATGCCGACGACGCTGGCGGCGGTTGCTACGGTGAAAACGCCGACCGTCTGCGCGGTGCCGAACGTCGGACTTGCCACCAAGAGCGCGAAGCTCGCGATGAACGTCGTGCCCAGTTGAAATGCAAGAGATCGTTCCGCGTGCATCGGACCCAATCCTTCCAATTGGGGGCCTCAGCTGCGTTGGTACTACTAGTCCGAGGACGAAGATTCAATTCACGACACGCGACGACGGAATCCGAGAGTTACGTGGTTGAGAGAATACACGTCATGAAGCCCCGCCACGGCAGCCGCTCTCGTCCACATTCTGGTCGCGAAAACGACACTGGCTGTGGTCATTTTCTCTGTTGGTTCGATTCAAGTATCGTGGCGCTGCTGGATATCAAAGGGGAACGGAACATGCGGGGAGAAACGAGACCTCGAGCGCACTCGGTTCGCTGTCTATTTCTTTTAATGTTTCTGCAAGGCTGCGCGGTAGAATCAACGCATGTCACGCAGGAGTTGGGCGTACCTCTGCAAGGCTACCAGATTCTCCAAGTTCTCCCGGCCACGAATCAGACCGGTCAAACGTTCTCATTCGATATCAGTGGCTTTTTCACCCACGAGTTAGAGAGCGACTTACGAACGAAGGGACACCAGGTCTTAGCGCCTGGACAAGTTCAGCCCAAAACGCTGATTATCAAATGCAGCATTCTGTCTTACTCGCCAGGCACCGCCGGCAAGACGGCAGAAGCTACCGCACTAGGGTTCCTCCCTGGCGGGTTTTACTTTGCTCCCCACGATGCGACCAAAGTAAAAGCCGACCTGATTGATCAGCAGAGCGGCAAGATCGTGGCAAGCGTTATAAGCATTCAGTCTCAGCCCGAAAGCGGCTTAGTTCCGACGGTGACCGTTGGAAGCGCGCACGGGTTATCGGTTATGACGACGCAGAAGCTGGTTCTTCGAGATGCGGCTTGGGGAATAGCCTCGAAGATCGACGCGAAAATGATGCAGCCTTGATACGGAAACGCACGATCCAAGCTCGCGGTCGTTAGACGCTCGCCCGTCGAATTGGTAAGCGTCCTCGTTGTGAGCCGCGACATCGCGGTTTTGGGACTTTCGTGAAAAATGGGGGTTAATCGACATGAAGTTAGCAAGGGCGCTATGGGCCATGATGTTCGCTGCCTGGTCCGTCACGGTCTGCTCGTGCGGATTGCTGTTCCAGGGCACGACGGAGGAAATCAACGTCGCCAGCGATCCTCCAGGCGCGACGGTGACGCTCGATGATGGTGAGACGAAGGTAACGCCCTTTTCAATGACGGTGCCACGGCAGAAGGATCTTCAGTTTCACTTCAGCAAACCCGGTTACCAGTCGGCTGAAGTCGTTGACAATTCGCAAGTCGAGTTCGGCTATATGACGGCGGATTTTATTCCATTGATGCTTCCGTGGAGCATCGACGCCGCGGCTGGCGCGGGCTACGCGCATCAGCAGGCCTCGGTCACCGCTCATCTCGATCCCTTGGAAGGTGCGCCAAGCGATGTATCGGCCAAGACGAATGCTCCTTTGCCGCCTGTGGCACCTCCCACCGGTCATTAGAAGTCATCGATCACTTTTTTGGGGGAAACGATCATGAGTCTTAGACGCGCGGGCTTGGTGGTATTGGTGCCGATTCCTATCCGAGGCGCGATATCAGTCGTATTGATGGCGAGCCTGCTGCTGATCTGCGGATGCGCCCTCACGACTGGCCACGTTGATCTCGCGTACCAACCCACAACTCAAGCTACAAACCTCGCGACCCCGGCGTCGCCGCGCGTGAGTGTTGTGGTAACCGATAAACGTCCGACGAAGGTTGTCGGTCAAAAAATGAATGGCCTCGGAATGAAAATGGCCGATATTGTGTCGAACACAGATGTGCCGGGAACGTTAAAGAGTGCGTTCGAAACTGAGTTGAAAAACCGGGGATTTACTGAGGGTGGGGGCGGGAATGTAGTATCTGTAAGCCTCGGTAATTTCGAGAATCAATTCACGTTAGGCTTCTTTTCAGGCGACGCGACCGCAACCATCGGAATGCAGGTAACTGTCACGCGTCCCAATGGGTCCGTCGCTTACGAAAGGTATATCACGGGGCAGGCCAAAGATTGGGTTGAAGTGGCCGGCGAGGACAACGCTCAGCATGAGCTCGATGCCGCGATGCAGGACGGCGTCTCCAAGGTTTTCGCCGACAGCGCCTTCATCGGTTCCCTTTAATTTATTCTGCACGGACTTCGGCGCCGCGCGCCCAAGGTTAACTCACACCGGGGGATTGCCTACTGCGGCGGGGCCGCCGGGGGTTAGCTTTGTGTCTGAGCGGCTTAGCCATCGCACTGAGAAGTAGGCGCCGATCCATGAGCCGGTCGCGGCGAAGACTACGTAGACCGAGTTGCCGGTGTAGCTGATTACGGCGAAGGCCGACAGCATGTACCAAAGCGCGCTCCACGACGCGGCGCGCGACGGTCTCCGCGCCGTTACCGCTGCATTGAACATGACGTAGACGGCGTCGGTCGCGGCGGTCGAGGCCACGACGCCGGCCGCGATTAGTGGATTCAGGTTGAGCGTCATCGGCTCCTCCATCGTGAAAGTTTGCGGGAAAGTTTGCCGGAAAGATGGCGGCGAAAGCGTGCTAACTTTTGCTGGCCGCCTCTGCCGCTTTGAGGCGTGCGCTGGCGAGCGCGAATATGCCCTGGTTACCGGTCTGCCATGTGAGCGTCAGCGTGCACGCGCGAATTTTCCATCCGGCAGCAGTACGCATGAATCGATTGGTGTAGTAGCCGAACATGTTCTGCAGGTTGTCGCCCGAGTCGTTGGGCAGATAGTGCCGCGCCTGCACGTATGCGATGCACAACGCCTCGTCGCCGGTGACGGTGATCACGTGATTCGTAATCATGTGCTGCGTTGCCTGGAGGCCGCTGAGCGAGCGCCGCGCCGCTTCGGTCCATCGGTCGGCGCTGACCTTGCGCGGCTGGCCGCCGAAGACTGACGTGAAGTCGGTCTCGATTTCATCGGTGAAGCATGAGCGGAACAGCGGCCAGTCCCGAGAATCCAGGCCGGTCGCATAGCGCAATTGCACGTCGCTGATTTCGGCGCGGTCGAGCAACAATTGAAGCCTGGCGTCGTCCATGGTGACGGTCTCCTTCGGAACGATTGTTGATGGAATCTTAACTACTTGCGTCTATCAACAAACCGGCGCCGGTGCGAGAATTTTCGCGAGCTACCTGAATTGGAGGTCTAGTCTCCATGTCCGAGCCACTCTCCGACCAGCAGCTTTCTCTCATCGACGCGTACTGGCGCGCCTCCAATTACTTGACCGTCGGCCAGATCTACCTGATGGCGAATCCGCTCCTGCGCCAGCCTCTGCTGGCCGAGCACATCAAGCCGCGCCTGCTCGGCCATTGGGGGACATCGCCGGGGCAGAATTTTGTTTATGTGCATCTCAACCGGCTGATTGGCGAGCACGACGTCAACGTCATTTATATTTCCGGTCCCGGCCACGGCGGTCCGTCGGTCATGGCGCACACCTATCTCGAGGGCACCTACTCGGAGATCTATCCGCGAATTTCCGAGGACGCCGAGGGTATGCGGCTGCTGTTTCGCCAGTTCTCGTCGCCGGGCGGAGTGCCCAGTCACGCCGGTCCGCATGTCCCCGGTTCGATCAACGAGGGCGGCGAGCTCGGTTATTCGCTGGTGCATGCGTTCGGCGCGGCGTTTGATAATCCCGATCTCATCGTCGCGTGCGT
>Ga0210391_10002843_pt1 | contig 14843 bp, 11 predicted proteins | sample IncBWC12OmetaG_FD_160573 | JGI IMG/M metagenome (GOLD analysis project Ga0210391, IMG submission 160573) | Forest soil microbial communities from Barre Woods Harvard Forest LTER site, Petersham, Massachusetts, United States - Inc-BW-C-12-O ... | reverse complement strand
GGCTCCGTCACCAATTACAAGGGCCTGAGCGAAAACACCAATGCGACCAAAAGCCTGGTGCAGCCCTTCGTATACAATGCGGCCTCCATCCCGGATCTGAACATGATCAAGAAGACCAATACCAAGCTGAGGGAAGTGGCCATCACCTACCATTTACCCGACAACCTGTGGGGTAAGAGGGCGATCCTCCAGGGAGCCAGTGTTTCCCTGGTGGGCAGGAACCTGCTTTATTTCTTCCCCCAACGCTACAAGGACCTCGACGTAGACCAGTATACCCAGGATGCCGGGTCCGGCCTGCAAACGCCCACGGTTCGCAGCTATGGCTTCAACTTAGATGTATCCTTCTAATCCATAAAGCGCGAAAAATATGAAACCAAGAAATTATATATTACTTCTGTGCATGGGAACGCTCCTGATGTTTTCCTGCAAAAAGGTAATCACCAACGATCAACAAGATCCCAATAACCCCAGCAGCGTGCCTCCCGGGCTTATCCTGGGGACCGTTTTACTGGACATGTCCGGCGAGGGATCCGCGGGGTCACTGGGCGGTCTGAATTGCTGGAATAATGTCCAGGATTGGAACCAATACCACTGCCAGAACTACGACTATTACGGGAACAATATCTATTCATGGACCAGCGGTTCCTTCGACCCTTACCTGGTGATGAAGAACGTCGTCCAGATGGACAAAGAGGTCCTTGTCAGAGGGGGGAGTGCCATAAACCCCTATGAGGCGCTCGGACGTTTTATCGAGGCCTATTATTATTACAACCTGACTTCGATGTTCGGGGACGTACCCCAGGTGGAAGCCCTGGAAGGTTCGGAAAACCAGTCCCCCGCTTACACACCCCAGGAGCAGGTATTCGAGTACGTGCTCAATCAACTCGACACCGCCAATACGGATCTGACCACCCTCATCGCCAACAACGACGTGTCTTTGCAATCCGACCAGGATATGTATTTTGGCGCCCTTGGCGGCACGGCCGAACTCCAGGCCTGGCAAAAGACGGTGAATTCCTTCAAGCTGAGGGTGCTCGTTGCCCTGAGCAACCAGGCGGCCGATGCCAGCCTGAATGTCCCGACCCAGTTCGCCAATATCTTCAATAACCCGGCGACGTATCCTATTTTCCAAAGCCAGAGTGATGACTGGGTATTGAATTTCAATCCGGGCGGAAGCAATACGTATACTACCTATCCTTTCAATCCCAGTAATTTCGGTTCGATTGCCGCGCGGTACAATATGGCTGCCACCTATGTGAGCGCCTTGACGTCGATCAACGACCCCCGCGTTTTCATGACCTGCGATCCCGCATGGGGATTGCCGAATATCGATGTGAACAATCCCTGCCAGTATCAGTTCTTCGTGGGCGCCAGCACGGGCTTGGACCTGGGGACCATGTACAATAATGCCAGCGCGGGCAAGTACTCCTTCATCGGCCGCTACCGCTACTACTCGAACTTCACCGGCGAGCCTATGGTGTTGTGTGGTTTCAAGGAGCTCCAGTTCAATATAGCCGAAGCCATCGAGCGCGGTTGGATTACGGGGACCGCTGCGACATACTATCAGAATGGCATTACCCAAACCATGGCTTTCTACGGGATCGATGTAACCCAAACCAACTTTACCGCGCATTTCCTGCCCCCGGGAGCCAACTCCGTAACGCAGGTAGCGCCCTATCCCTTTACGTTCGACTGGGCCACTTATTACGCCCAGCCGGCTGTTCAATTGTCGGCTACGACTGCCACCGCGATCAACCAGATCGTGTACCAGAAGTATATCACCTGCTTCGAGAATTCGGGCTATGAGGGATACTATAATTGGCGCAGGGTAGGTGTACCCGCCTTCCAGAGCGGCAGCGGGGTAGGTAATAACGGTGTGGTCCCCATCAGGTGGGCTTACCCGATCGCCGAACAGTCCACGAACGCCAAGAACTGGGCGGCTGCCATCGCCAACCAGAAGTTCTCTGCGGACGACCTCAATCAAAAGATGTGGCTGCTGCAATAATTCTGTTGTTCCTTACCCTGTGCGGCCCTTTGCCCAAGATCAAACACCGCTTCATCGTGGTGTGTCACAGGGGGGATCATACACAGGCGCCCGAGAATACGCTCGAGGCTTTTTCCAACGCCATCAAGGATGGCGCGGATTTCGTGGAAATCGACCTCAGGACGACGGTGGACAGCCAGCTCGTTATCATGCACGACGCGACGGTCGACCGGATGACGGATGGAAAAGGGTTCGTGAAGGACCTGACGTTCGACGCGATCCGCAAACTGAAGGTGAAGGGCGGGGCTCCCGTGCCCACCTTCGGGGAGGTGCTGGAATTGTGCAAGGACAAGATCAACATTTACCTCGATTTCAAGAATGCCGATCCCGCCCAGGCTTACAAGGAAATCCTGGCTGCGGGGATGGAAAAGCAAGTGGTGGTTTACCTCAACGCCGAGCAGCAATATTACAAATGGAGAGCCGCGGCGCCCGACATGCCCCTGATGGTCAGCCTGCCGGGGTCTATTAAGAAGGACACAACGGCCATGAAAGATTTTTTAGGAAAAGCGCGGGTCGAGATACTTGACGGAGACTATAACGAGTATACCGCGGACATGGTAACTGTTGCAAACCGCCTGGGTTACCTGGTGCTCCCCGATATCGAGGGGCCCAAGGAAAGCCCGGAACTCTGGAGTATCCCTATCGGGATGGGCGTTCGCGCCCTCCAGACGGATCATCCGGCAGATTTGATTCACTACCTGGAAGAGCAACATTTACGATAGCGCCTTTCATTGACTTCTCATAACAAGTGTTACCCTAAACCAACAAGGCTACCCTCTTTAGGGTGGCCTTTGTTTTAGCGGGCAGTCCCGAGGTCTATCGCGCCGTTTCCAGGGTGAACCCAAAGGTACTCCCGACTTCGGGCTTGCTGCGCACATGGATCACCTGCCCATGCGCCTCGATAATGTGTTTGCAAATCGCCAACCCCAGCCCGCTACCGCCCTGCTTGCGGCTGCGCGCGGCGTCCGTTCGGTAAAAGCGTTCAAATATGCGGTTCAGGTGCTCCTCGGCAATGCCGATCCCATCGTCCGAGATTTCCACCAGTACATGCTTGCCGTCAGTCTTGTAGACACTGGCGATGATGGAGCCCGAGGCGCGTCCGTATTTGATGGCGTTGTCCACGAGGTTGATCAGGACCTGGCGGATTTTTTCCTTGTCGCCCAGGACGGTGAGGGGCGCCTCGCAGCCCTTCTTGATGGAGGTCTTGATTTGTTTGTCGCTGGCCCTGAGCGAAAGGGAGTCGTATACTTCCCGGATGAGCTCCTGGATGGCGAAGGCCTCTTTATTCATTTGCTGGTGCCCGCTTTCCAGCTTGGATATTTCGTCCAGGTCGTCCACGAGGTTGACGAGGCGGTCCACGTTTTTGGAGGCGTTTTCCAGGAACTTTTTGTGCACCTCGGGGTTGTTCATGGCCCCGTTCAGCAAGGTGTCGATATATCCCTGGATGGCGAAGATGGGTGTTTTGAGTTCGTGGGAAAGGTTTTGCAGGAATTCCTTACGGAACTTTTCGTTCTGCTTCAGGACTTCGATTTCAGCCCTGCGCTGGAGGGCCCATTTTTCGACGTCATCGCTGACCTCTTCGATGGTCTTTTGGGGGAGGATGTTCTTGTAGTAGAATTCTTCCCTTTTGCTGGCCTTGGTTTGATAGATGAACTTGTAGATCAGCTTGACTTTCCGGTAAATGAAGTTCTGAAGGCTGAAAAAAACGAGGCCGTAGCAGACCGAAAAGGTGAGGATCAGGCTGATCAGGGCGCTGATCCAGTTATAATGCACGATGTAAAAGCCCAGGGCAACCAGCACGGAGAGGATGACAGCGTTGAAAAGGGCTATTTGTTGAGGTGTGAGGTTCTTTGTCGTCATAGTTCAAACTTGTATCCCACCCCCTTGACCGTGGTGATACAGTCGACTTCCAGCTTTTGCCGGATCTTGCGGATATGAACGTCAATGGTCCTGTCACCAACGATCACGTCGGTCCCCCAGACCTGGCTGAGGATCTCGTTCCGGAGGAAGACCCGGCCGGGGCGGGAGGCCAGCAGGGCGAGGAGCTCAAATTCCTTTTTGGCCAGCGTTATGTCCTTTTCCTGGTAATTGACCATGAATTTTTCCTTGTCGATCATCAGGTCCCCTACCTGTATGGTATTCCCGGGCAGGGACAGCGCGTTGCCTTCCCTGGGACGACGGGTCCGTCGGAACAGGGCATTGACTCTGCTAACCAATACTTTAGGGCTGATGGGCTTGCTCACATAGTCGTCGGCCCCCGTTTCCAATCCGTGAATTTGGTTCTTTTCGTCGCTCAGGGCGGTCAGGAAAATGATCAGCGTTTCGCCGAAGGCCGGCTGCATGCGTAGCATGTTGCAAACCTCGATACCATTTTTCTTGGGCATCATGATGTCCAGCACGATCAATTCCGGGTTGAAATTCCTGGCCTTTTCCAGGGCTTCATCCCCGTCTTTGGCAGTGACGACCTGGTATCCCTCGGCGGCAAGGTTGTACTGAAGGATTTCGAGGATGTCAGGTTCATCGTCGGCAATCAAGATCTTTTTCCCCTTGGTATCCATGACACAAAATTATGGGCACCCCTCCAAACCTATATTATAAAATTGTTAACCGCCCCCGCACACAATATTACGTAAAATAGTAATGTGAGGCCGCACGTCTGCGTTTTTGGTCGTATTTTTGCCTCTTATTCAGGTCGAAATCTATTGTTGATGAAGGGAAGTTACGTCATTGCCTTGTTGGTTTGTTTAAGTATTTGCAGGAATGTGAACGGTCAAAGCGACTCCATTCAGAAGATCCAAATCCCCCTCAATCGCCAGATATTTCATGATCGTATTGATACAGAGCAGGTAAGGGCGGATCAAATGGACGGCAAACGGGACAGCATCCTTCACGTTTCGACAAGACCGGGGGTAAATAAGCTGGCGTCCCGGGCCATTTTCCAGGACGTGGACCAGATTCAGTGGCGGATCGAGACGGATAAACGCCTTCCGGGGAATAATCAAAAGATCAAGTACCTGAGATATTTACAGGAACTCGTTCGGGATTTCGAGAACCGATATTACCTGAAACTGTTCGATCCCGCCCATACGGAAGCCCTGGTCAAGGATTTTCAAAGGGTTATGGATGCGGATATACAGGGGACCAGCATGGAGGATTTGATCCAGGAAATGCCCTATGACGAAGGGGCCATCCTGGTGACCATATTCAATGACAACCCCGGGGTCCTGGCGGCGGGTAAGGAAGTGTTTCTCAAATATTGCGCCTTGCATACCAGTGAAATCCTGGACAATATCCTGCCATACAAGGACGAGCCCTTCGCCGACAGCCTTATTTCCGTGGTGGCCGTAAAAAGGCCAAACCAGTTGTACAGTTATGCCCAGGCCCTGGGCAACCCTGTTTCGGAGCTCATACGGCGAAACAAGGATCGCCGGGTGGAAGTCCTGGTCCGCTTATCCGACAACAAGAACGGTCGTCTGTACTTCCCCTTCATGGACGACCTCCTGAGCGGGAAGCAAACGATGGATGACATTGCCAAAACCTTTGGAAATGACGTGGACTATTATAAGCTGCTCGTTAGGACCGAAACCGATTACGCCCACCGCATGATCATGGGGGATACGCCCATAGCCATGCGCGATTTGACTAACCAGTTGCAGAAAAAAGCCTTGGAAGTGTTCGTCACCCAGATCAACGAGCTGCACGAATCTCCCGATCCGGTGCGCTTCAAGTGCCTGGAACCCCTGAGCGCTCAGGAGTTATACTACCTGATCGTACTGTGTGAGGAAGACATTTTCACTTCCAGTTATGTCCATGTATATAAGGAGATGATGGACAAGATCAACCACCGGGGGGACTCCCTGTTGATCGATGTCTCCTTCGATAAATTCAAGAAATTTATCAAGATGGCGGCCGCCTATAACACCCTGGGCGACTTTTTGAAGTCCATGAGCGATAATGACGCCATGAAGCTCATGGCTGCCTTTGTGCGCCGCCTGGACCGGACCGAGGACAATAGCCTGGAAGATGCGGTGGATGTAGCGGATTCTTATGCCAGCATCAGCGATCCGGCGTTAAGGGACTTCATCCTGACCGAAACCGAACGCTGTTATCTGTCATCCATGGCGGATAAGAATAAACGGGGGGAGGCGATTTACGAGCTCCTTCAGACCATATTTTCTTCTACGGATTCCACGGGACAAGTCGACCTCACGAAAAGCCTGGGCATTCCGCCCATCTACAAAGTCACCGACCAAAGCCTTGTCGATACCAGTGGGAAAGTGGTGGAACAGGTCTTTTTCTATGGGGACAAGGATGGCCTCCAGTCTTACAATGACTTTATGGGATTGTTCAATAACAAGGACTGGAAGTTTATGAAGAACAAGGAATGGATCACGATCAAATCGGTGAAGGGTCGCCCGATCTGGATCTACGCCAACCTGCCCCTGGATAACGACAAAAACCTCGACTCCCTTGCGCAGGTGCACCTATGCAGGTACCTGGAGGATGAAAACCTGAACCCCACCATCGTGATCCACCGGGGCCACAGCTACCACGTCAAATACACCATCGCCCAGATCCCATCTTCGGCGCGCATCATTATCCTGGGATCCTGCGGTGGCTACAATAACCTGAAGGATGTACTGACCGTTTGTCCTGACGCCCACATCATCTCCAGTAAGCAAACGGGCACCCAGACCGTGAACGAGCCCATCATCCGCGCCATCAACAATACCCTCCTGGAGGGCCGCGATATCGAGTGGATACCGCTTTGGGCCGGGCTTGAAAAACAGCTCAAAGGGAATGCGCAGGCGATGGACCGGTTCAGCGATTATATTCCGCCGCACAAAAACCTCGGCGCCCTCTTTATCAAAGCTTACAAGATCAGAATGGGCGACAACTGAGCCGGCCACGCCGGCAGGGGGCCGTGGCGGTCGCCCGAAATCCGTTACCTTTGTGTCCATAGCTATGGATTCGAAAAAACCCGCTCGCAAGATTTTTGATTTCAGTGTGCTCAGAAGGGTATTCACTTTCGTAGCGCCTTACCGCAAACGCTTTTATCTATCCATTTTCCTGGCTATTGCCCTGGCCGCCATTGCCCCATTAAGACCCTACCTGATCGAGATCACGGTCAACGACTATATCCAGGGGGACAAGCTGAAACTCCTCATAGCCATTACGGAATGGCAGGTAGCCCTGATCATCCTGGAAACGGCCCTGCGCTTTTACTTTACATTCATCACCGCGTGGCTGGGCCAGTCTGTGGTGAAAGACCTGAGGGTGACCATCTTCAACAAGATTCTCCGGTTGAACCTCGCCCAATTCGATACGACACCCATAGGAACCCTGACGACCCGCACCATCAATGACATTGAAACCATCAACGATATTTTTGCCGAGGGCCTGATCCCCATCGTAGCAGACCTCCTGTCCATCGTGGCGGTACTGGTGTCCATGTTCTGGATGAACTGGCGACTGACCCTGGTGTGCCTGATCCCTTTCCCGGTACTCGTTATCGCGACCTATTATTTTAAGGAAACCGTGAACCGTTCCTTCATACGGGTCCGCAATGCAGTGGCGGCCCTGAACGCCTTCGTGCAGGAACACATCACGGGGATGCAGGTCGTCCAGGCTTTCGCCGCCGAAGAGCGCGAGTTCGGGCGCTTTCGGCGCATCAATAAGGAGCATCGCAACGCCAATATCCGGTCCATTTTCGCGTATTCCATTTTTTTCCCAATCGTGGAAATCATCCTGGCCTTGTCGCTTGGGTTGCTGGTTTGGTACGGTGCTCACCAATCCCTCGATCCCCTTTTCCCCGATAAAGCACGCCTGGCGGGACAGATCGTGGCTTTCGTTCTCTTGCTGAACCTGCTGTTCCGTCCGTTACGCGTCATTGCCGATAAATTCAACGTCTTGCAAATGGGTATGATATCGAGCGATCGCGTGTTCAAGGTGCTCGACAACCCGGATACCCTTCCCGACAACGGAACATTTGCCCCGGCCAGGATGGCGGGACGGATTGCCTTCGAGCACGTTTGGTTTGCCTACGTGCAGGACCAGTATGTATTGAAAGATGTCGATTTTGCGGTTGCTCCTGGTGAAACCATAGCCATCGTCGGGCATACGGGGAGCGGAAAAACCTCGATCATCAGCCTGCTCAACCGCCTGTATACGATTCAAAAAGGAGCCATAAAGATCGACGATGTAGCTATAGAGGACTACAAATTGGATGCCCTGCGCTCCCGGATCGGGATCGTCCTCCAGGACGTCTTCCTTTTTTCGGGGTCCATTTTGGAAAATGTAACCCTACGTAACCCCGGAATCAGCCGGGAACAGGTGATCGAGGCCGCCCGCCTGATCGGCGTGGATGAGTTCATAACCCAACTGCCCGGAGGATACGATTACAACGTGATGGAAAGGGGGAATACCCTTTCCCTGGGCCAAAGACAGCTCCTGTCCTTCTTAAGGGCCCTCCTCTTCGATCCCGATATCCTGGTCCTGGACGAAGCCACCTCCTCCGTGGACACCGAGTCCGAGGCGCTGATCCAACAAGCCATCGATACCCTGATTTCCGGCCGTACGGCTATCGTCATCGCGCATCGCCTCTTTACGATCCGGAAGGCGGATAAGATCATCGTTCTGGACAAGGGGGTTATCCGCGAAATAGGTTCCCATGAGGAATTGATGGAGCGGGGTGGCTTCTATGCACGCCTGCATCGACTGCAGTTCGAGAAGGAAAATGTGTCTCTCTAATTTCCGATTTTACCCCCGGAGGCTTATCTTTGCACGAAATTTGACCGCAGGTATGGTATCTGGGACCTTCAAGTCTTTATTGGTATTGGCTTTTAGCCTAATCATTATATTTTTTTCCAATACATCTTTTGCACAAGAAAAAGGGGCTCCTGCGGGAAAAGAAGCACCTTCCGCCTTCGATGCGGAAAGGGATCTCCTGTCTCACGTGAAAGATGCTTACGAATTTCATTTTTTCGAAACGGGCAAGATCAAAGCCGTCCTCCCACTTCCGGTGATCGTGTATTCACCCGGCAAGGGTCTTTCCTTTTTTTCTTCGGCGAAATTGGAAGAAGGAAAAGAATACGATGGATACCGGATCGCCGACAATAAGATCGTCGCGGTCGATCCTTCCGTCAAGGTCTATGATTTTTCCCTGACGCGAAACGTCGTGCAGATGTTCCTCGCTCTGATCCTCCTGGTCTGGCTCTTCGTCAGCGTAGGTCAAAAATATGCCCGTAACGGATACAAGGTGGCCCCCTCAGGTGCCCAGGGATTGCTTGAGCCCATCATCATCTTCATTCGTGACGAGGTGGGTGTTCCCAACCTGGGAAAGAATACCGATAAGTACATGCCCTACCTGCTGACCGTTTTTTTCTTCATCCTGTTGAACGTACTCTTTGCGCTGCTCCCCGGATCTGCCAATGTGGTGGGTAATATTGCCTTTACGGGGTCGCTTGCGCTCATCGCATTCCTTGTGATCCTGTTTAGCAGCAAGGGTGGCTATTGGAAGCACATGCTCTGGCCTCCCGGTGTTCCCTTCCTGGTCAAGGTGATCCTGATCCCCATCGAGATCGTGAGTAACCTGATCGTCAAGCCGGGCGCCCTGATGATTCGTCTTTTTGCCAACATGATCGCGGGTCACATCGTCATCCTGGCCCTGATCGCCCTGATCTTCATCTTTGGAGAAATGAGCAGTACCGTGGGTTGGATATTTTCACCGGTATCCATCGCCTTCAGCGTATTCATCTACCTGATCGAGCTCCTGGTGGCCTTCATTCAGTCCTTTATCTTTACGACCCTTACCGCCGTATTTATCAGCCAGGCCCTGGAGGATTCGCACGGTCACGACGAACACGCACCCGCAGTTATTTGATATTCATCACTTATATAAACCAAAAGAAATGTTACACTTGTTGTTAGACTTGGGAACGGCTAAGGGCGGAGGCGCCATCGGTGCAGGCCTGGCAGCCATTGGCGCAGGGATTGGAATCGGCTTGATCGGTAAGGGAGCTGTCGAATCCATCGCCCGCCAACCGGAGGCCGTAGGTGACATCCGTACGAACATGCTGCTGACCGCGGCATTGATCGAAGGAGTTGCCCTCTTTGCGGTAATCGCCGGTCTGCTGGCTGTCGTTGCCAAGTAAAGGATTTACCGCACCCAAAGCACAGGGCGGAGGGTGCGGTACTCTAATTTTCTAAAAATCGAAATATATGGACCTCTTACTACCTGGTCTTGGTTTTTTTGTCTGGACGTTCCTGGCCTTCATCGTGGTATTCCTCATCCTTAGGAAATTCGCCTGGGGGCCCATCCTGAGTTCATTGCATGAACGCGAAAAACATATTGCCGATTCCATTGCTACTGCTGACAAGGTCAGGGCCGAAATGGCCCAGTTGAAGAGCGAGAACGAAGCCCTCATGGCCCAGGCCCGGGAAGAAAGGTCCAAGATGCTCAAGGAAGCCAAGGAAAACGGGGACCGCCTTATCAACGAAGCCAGGGATAAAGCCAAGTCCGAAGCGGCCAAGATCCTCTCAGACGCCGCCGCGGCCCTGGAAACCCAGAAGATGGCGGCCCTGACCGAGGTAAAGAATACCATCGGGAATTTCGTGGTGGACATTGCGGAAAAGGTCCTGCGCCGGGAGCTTTCGGATAAGCCCGGGCAGGAAAAATACATCAAGGATCTTTCCGGAAATATCAAATTGAATTAATGAGCAAAGTAGACCCCAGATATGCCAAAGCCCTGATCGACCTGGCGCTTGAAAAGGACAGCCTCGACCAGGTCTGGCAGGACATGACTTTCCTGAAAATGGTCTGCGACCAAAGCCGCGCCTTTGTGAACATACTGCGCAGTCCGATCATAAGCGCGGATAAAAAAATAAACATACTGGATACCGTGGGTCAGGATGGTAAGGTGAGCGACCTGACCCTGTCCTTTGCCCACCTCCTGGTGAAGAAAGGCAGGGAGGGGGATTTACCCGACATCATTTCTGCCTTCATCGACCAATACAATCAACTCAAGGACATACACACCTTGAAACTGACCACGGCCGTGCCCGTGGGTAGTGGCGTCGAGGATGCGTTGAAGGCCAGACTCCGGACCGACCTGGGCATCGACAAGGTGATCATGGAGACCTCCGTGGATGCGGACCTGATCGGCGGGTTCACCCTGGAATTCGACGGGAAGATGGTGGACGTCAGCATTGCCCGCGACCTGAGGCAGATCCGTCAGGATTTTACTCAAAATATTTATGTGCCAAAATTGTTTAAATAACGGAATATGGTATCAATTAAACCAGATGAAATATCCGCGATACTGCGCGAGCAACTGAGCAACTTCAACGTCGATACGGAGCTTGAGGAAATAGGGACCGTATTGCAGGTGGGGGATGGCATTGCGCGCGTATACGGACTGAACAATGTCCGCTCGGGTGAGCTGGTCACCTTCGAGAACGGCGTGGAAGCTATTGCCCTGAACCTGGAAGAAGACAACGTAGGCGTGGTGTTGATGGGAGCATCCTCCGGGATCAGGGAAGGCGAGAAAGTGCGCCGTACCGGGAAGATCGCTTCCATTAAAGTTGGTGAAGGCGTCCTGGGCAGGGTGATCAATACCCTGGGCAACCCCATCGACGGGAAAGGACCCCTTACCGGTCAGCTCTACGAAATGCCCCTGGAAAGGAAAGCCCCCGGCGTTATTTTCCGGGAGCCCGTAAAGGAGCCCCTGCAGACGGGTCTCAAAGCCATCGACGCGATGATCCCCATCGGGCGAGGCCAGCGCGAATTGATCATCGGGGACAGGCAAACGGGGAAGACCGCCATTGCTATCGATACCATCATCAATCAAAAGGAATTTGCAAAGGCCGGTAAACCGGTGTATTGCATTTACGTAGCCATAGGCCAGAAAGCATCCACGGTAGCCGGGGTGATGAAAACCCTGGAAGAGTACGGAGCCATGGAATATACCGTGATCGTTGCCGCACCCGCCGCAGACCCCGCACCCCTGCAGTTTTACGCGCCTTTCGCCGGAGCCTGCATCGGGGAATTTTTCAGGGATACCGGCCGGCCGGCCCTGATCATCTACGATGACCTGTCCAAGCAAGCCGTAGCTTATCGTGAGGTTTCCCTTCTCCTCCGCCGTCCCCCAGGACGCGAGGCCTATCCCGGGGATGTCTTCTATCTTCATAGCCGCTTGCTGGAGCGTGCAGCCAAGATCATCAGCAACGACCAGATCGCTTCCCAGATGAACGATCTGCCTGAATCCATTCGTCCTATGGTCAAGGGAGGAGGATCCCTGACTGCCCTGCCCATCATCGAAACGCAGGCCGGGGACGTATCCGCCTATATTCCAACGAATGTCATTTCAATTACCGACGGACAAATATTTTTGGAATCCAATTTATTCAACGCGGGTATCCGGCCGGCCATCAACGTAGGTATTTCGGTTAGCCGTGTGGGAGGAAATGCCCAGATCAAATCCATGAAAAAGGTAGCCGGGACCCTGAAACTGGACCAGGCCCTTTACCGCGAAATGGAAGCCTTCTCCAAATTCGGGGGTGACCTGGATGCTGCCACCAAACTGGTTCTGGACAAGGGCGCCCGGAACGTAGAAATCCTCAAGCAGGGTCAATTCCAACCCTTTCCCGTGGAAAAGCAGGTGGCGATCATCTACCTGGGGACCCAGGGTCTGCTCAGGGATGTCCCCGTGAAGAGGATTAAAGAGTTTGAAGATCAATTCCTTCTGGAAATGGAAAATAAATTGCCCGAAGTCCTGGCGGCCTTCAAAAAGGGCAACCTCGACGAGGAAGGGGTCAAAAAAATGGTGGACTTATCAAACCACTTAATCCCTCAATTTAAATAAACGCCGTAAAAATACGGTGCGTTCCATTGAGGCTTTCGTATAACTACTCCATAACAAAATAAATTAATGCGACCAGGGTGCTCTGGTCGCATTTTTTCGTACCTTACCTCCGAATTAGGTCGAATCTAAATCCGTCTATATGAAACCAATTGTACACTCATTGCTGTACGTGCTTACCTTTCTGGATCGAATCCTTCCCGGTTTTAACCACCGGCGAACCTTATCCCAATCGTTAGCGTATCTACCGTTGAGCAGGCACTAGGCCTGAGGTTCTGATTTTTGTGAAGTTTTCAATCCTGTCCTTATGAAACCGAGCATTACAGCATTTTTCACCATAGGCATGCTCCTGGCAACAGGTGCTGAGGCCCAAACTACCACCACGGCAACGGTCAGTTACGTGCTTGGTCTGGGTCCCAATATGACCTGTACTACGGTCACCAGTCACGGCCATACGACCACCACCAAGACCGAAAAAGACGGGTTTGACTACCTGGAATACACGTCTGGGAACAACACGTTGATTCAGCCCCCATCCGTTAGCTACGAACCCTGTTATCCCTCCTTTCCCGCTTATGCCCAGACCGGCGTCACCACCGGCCCTGACCAGGTATACAATTCATCGTTGGACTATAATCCTGCGGACCAAAAGCTGTACTACTTCAGCTACGTCGATACCACCATCGGTGGCGTGAGCACCTGGAATACCTATATGTTCTCCTGGAATGTAGGGACTTGTCCCACTTCTGCGGTTCCCGTCGCTGAATTTAAAAATACCTTCCTTTATGCGACCCATGACCCCAACGGTACCCTGTGGGCGGTCAACTTTGTCTCCAACGGCAGCGGTGGTTATAATTTATTCCTCCAACAAATTACTGTCGTAGGAAGTACCGTAACCCTGGGCCCGGATGATCCCATCGTCCTGTCGGCCGGTACGCCCAATATAACGACCACCAACGGGGACATCATCTTCACCCCACAGGGGCAGATGTTCGTCGTGGTGAATAACGAGGAAATCGCCATTGCTACCAGCTCGTACAGTACTTCATCCACCCTTAATATCGCCGGGACTTATGTATCCACCATTGCAGAACCCGCCGGGACCTATGTGGTGGGGCTCGCCTTCGCCGAAGGCACTATGATTGGTGCCCTGGGCAATGGAACGGCTCAATGTACGGGCTCGTACGTGGACATCAATATGGTAAACGGATCTACCACCCCCGCAACGTATACCGGTGGATTCAACTCCAACGACAATACCAGCGTGACCAGTGGGGTGGGAGCGGCCAAATCCCTGGTTTCTGTGACGTCAACCGGGAACCCCAACGAGGTCAACGTGGTCTATGACGTTACGGTAAAAATTTACGGGAACTATCCTGCCGCCTACGTGCAGGCTACCGATAACCTTGGAAGTATCAACGGTCCAGGCAATGTCAAGAGCGTATCCCTGTCCTGGGTTACCGCACCCCCGGCTGCCGACGGCATCAATCTGAACCCCAGCTTTAACGGAACTACGAACGATAGTCTCCTGGTAGCGGGAGGCACCTTATATAACTTCCCGGTAGCCACCGACTACTTTATTATACAAGTCAGTGCTACGCTGGAAGGGATCAACCTTGGCACCATATATTATAATACTGCCGTCGCCTATGGTGTCGGTTTTAACGGGGACCGCCTCACCGATACGTCTACGAATGGGAACAATCCCAACCCGAACAACGACGGTAAACCGGACGATCCGGGGGAAGACATACCCACGCCCTTCCTCCTGCAGATCACCCCTTCCTCGGCTCCCTGTACCACCCTGCCCACCCTGATCTTCCAGGAGACCTTCGGTGCGGGTAGCAGCAGCCTGACCACGGCATTGCCCGCGGGGGGAACCACCCAATACACCGGGGTGACCGCTGCCCCGATCGGGGTAAATGATTATACCGTCACCA
>Ga0210391_10002842_pt1 | contig 14844 bp, 13 predicted proteins | sample IncBWC12OmetaG_FD_160573 | JGI IMG/M metagenome (GOLD analysis project Ga0210391, IMG submission 160573) | Forest soil microbial communities from Barre Woods Harvard Forest LTER site, Petersham, Massachusetts, United States - Inc-BW-C-12-O ... | reverse complement strand
GCGCCCACATCGAGCAGCACGCAGCGCGAGCCGGTGGGCGTCGGCAGCAGGGGGGAGAGGGAAGGACGATCCACCCCGGGCAGCGGCCCAAGCACCATCTTGGCCAGGGCCATCGCGGCACCGGTATTGCCCGCAGTCAAAAAGCCGGCGACTTTGCCGTCCTTGACAAGACGCAGCCCGACCCGCATAGTGCTCTGCGGTTTTTTACGAATCGCAATCGCGGCCTTATCGTCCATGGTGATCCATTCCGCTGCGGGAACGATCACGATGGGCAAGTCGTGGCCGCGGGTTGCTTCGCGCAACGCTGCCCGCAAGCGATCCTCCGGACCAACCAGGTGGACGCGTACGGGAAGATGGCGACAGGCTTGGATTGCGCCTTTAATTTCCGGGTCGGGAGCCTTGTCCGAGCCCATGGCGTCGAGCGCAATATCCGTGAGCGTGGGCACGGAGCGGGTTAAGCTTCCTTGGCTTCGAGCACTTCGCGACCTTTGTAAGTGCCGCATTTGGGGCAAGCCCTGTGAGGAAGTTTACGCTCGTGGCAGTTAGGACATTCCGATGTGGTGATACCGGTGAGCGCGTCGTGCGAACGGCGGATGGCAGTGCGGCGCTTGGAGTGGCGCCGCTTTGGATTCGGCATTGCAGATTCCTTTCAGGCGTTCTCCCTGGCTGTGCGGCCGCAGCCTGAGATCGCTATAAACTTTACGTTTTCATCCTGCTGCGGAGATCGGCCAGCGCTGTCCACCGCGCATCGACCTGGCTTCGATCGCAATCGCAGACTTCGGTATTGCGATTCCGTCCACAGTTGGGGCAGAGTCCTTTGCACTCCTGCTGGCAGAGCGCTCTGGCCGGCAGGGACAACAACACCTGCTCGCGCAGAACGTCCTCAACCGCAAGACGGCCTCCTTCATAGTACCCGATTTCGGTGTCGGAGGTCGAGATAGCGTGCTCGGCAGCTGCAGCGTCGACCCCGGTGGGGCGGAAAAGCAGATCGAACTGTTCTTCCAGCCGGTATGCAACCGGATCAAGGCAGCGGGCGCAGGGCATTTCGAAGTTTCCCTGATAGCCGGCGCGCAAACGGATGTCCTGGATGTTGTTGTGACCGCCTCGATGCTCGGTGATGAGGTCGGCGCGGCCACTTACCGGCATGTCATCGATCTGCCGAATGCCGGAGCCGTAATCGATAGCGCCGGCAGGAACACTTTCACTGAACTCAAGCGGCTGGCGCTCAAGGTCCAGAACTGTGATCAAGATGGCCATAGGATTCTCCCCCTCAAAAGCGGTAATACACGCTGATGTTTGGCTCCAGGGTCGTTCGCAGCGTCTTGGTATCGATGGCAAACTGGTGAAAGTCGGGGGTTTTGTATTTCAAGCCGCGAAGCCCGCCCCGCACCCCAAGACGGGAAAATATAGGGTAGTTCAAGCCAAAGTTAAAGGCGAACTCAGGCAGCAACTGACCGGTGAAATGGGCCGCGACGGGCGCGTTCAGATTGGTGATCGTACCGTCAATAGGCGCAAAGTAGATGATACCGCCGCCCAGGCTCAAGTAGGGTTGAACGCCATAGACGGTTGGCGATTGCAATAAATACGAAAAGCTAATGTCAGTTACGTTGCTCTCCACCTTAACGATGCCCTTGTTGTAAGCCTCGTAGAACTTGGTGTAGCCAACGTTCGCTTCATAACCCAACCAGGGGCGCCACGGCTGGCGGAAACTGATCAGGGCTCCGCCCGACTCGGTGGTATCGTCGCGAATGAAGTTACCGTTGGAAGCGCCGGTCACCTGGTAGAAGCCGCCTACGCCGACATCAAATTTTTCCTTACTTTCCGGCGCTGACGGTAAGGTTTGCGCCTGGCAGGAAGCCACCCAGGACAGCATGCCAACCGCCAGTAGGAGAGTGTTGAGAAGGTATGAATACTGCCGGCACCAGGCCGATCGGGGAAAGGTCAACGACTTTTTCAAACGGACACTCTGCATGTTGAGTCTTATCCCACTATATATGGTTCGATAGGCTCGGCTTGCCGGCTCTAGAGGCAGCGCCAATCGTCCCCAGCGAACAGCCGGATGGCAGCAACGCCAGTGGCGCCGGCGGCGATACACTCCGCGGCGTTGGCGGTCGTCACACCCCCCAGCGCAAACACCGGGATGCCCTGGGCCGCGGCGCAAGCTTGGCGGAGCCCTTCGATGCCCTGAGTTTGGTGTGACAGCTTTTCGAATATGGGGGAGAAGAGGATCATGTCTACCCGTTGCACAACGGCCATGGCCACGTCGCTGAGAGAGTGGCAGGGCAGGGAGATGATGGCTTCAGGAAAAGATTGCCGAACGGTCGCCGCGGCATCTGGCTGGAGCGGCCCTGCCAGATGAACCCCGTCCGCGTTGGCCGTTCTGGCTAATGCGGCCCACTCCGGTGCCGGAACGTTAAGCAGCAACTTCGAATGGCGGCGGTCGATCCTTGTGCTCACTTCCTGGGCGAGGGACTGGAGGGCGGGCGCATCAAGATCTTTCTCCCGCAGCTGGATGAAATGTACCCTGCCCTTCGACCAGCCCTCCACCAGGTTGAGAAGGGGTTCCGTCGTGTGCTTGCGGTCGGTGATGGCGCAGAGTTGCATCAAGTGGAGTCTATTCTCCGCAACCGGTAGGATCACGTGCCCCGATGGATGCGGCGTATGCTAAAAAATAGTTGTTTTCATTTCGGGCTTTGGTCTGGTTCACAGAAGTAGGAATTTAATCTCTTCCCATCATTCTTCCGGTACCCTTCCAATAAGGCATGATTAGCTACGACCTACTCATCATCGGTTCAGGCCCCGCGGGGCAGCGCGCCGCTATCTACGCCAACAAGTTGGGTAAACGGGCCGCTGTGGTTGAGCGCATGCGAACCGTGGGTGGGGTCTCGGTCAATACCGGCACTATCCCCAGCAAGACGATGCGCGAAGCCGTGATGCATCTCTCCGGCTACAACTACCGTTCCATTTACGGCATGAATTACCGGGTGAAGGAAAAGATCACGATGGCGGATCTGGCGTTCCGCGTTCAGCACGTGATCAAGACCGAGATCGACGTGACCGAGGCGCAGCTTTCGCGCAATGGCATCGATATACTCCCGGGTGTGGCCAGCTTTGAAGACGCCACCCATGTGAAAGTAACCAACGAGGGAGGCACGCAGACCTACGAGGCGAAAAACATTATTATCGCCACCGGCACCAAACCTGCCGACTCCCCCAGGGTTCCCCTCAACGGTCGTTCGATCGTCAACAGTGATCAGATTCTTGATCTTCCCAGCTTGCCCAAATCGCTGATTGTGGTGGGCGGGGGCGTAATCGGCGTCGAGTATACGTGCATGTTCGCCGCGCTTGGGGTGCGCGTCACCCTGATTGAAAAGCGACCTAAGCTGCTCGAATTTGCCGACCAGGAGATTGTGGAAGCGCTCAGCTATCACCTGCGCGACAGCCGTGTGACCATGCGCCTGGCGGAGGAAGTGGAGAGCGTCGAAGAGCTTCCCGATTGCAGCGTGGTCGCCAACCTGGAAAGCAAGAAGAGAATCTCCGGGGGTGCTTTGTTATATGCGGTTGGGCGCTCGGGCAATGTGGACCAACTCAATTTGCCAGCGGTCGGGATTGAGCCGGATTCGCGCGGGCGCATCCCGGTTGACAAAGACTTCCGCACCAAGGTGCCGGGCATCTTCGCGGTAGGTGACGTGATTGGTTTCCCCAGCCTGGCGTCGGTTTCCATGGAGCAGGGCCGTATCGCTGTGGCCCGCGCCTTCGGCAACGAAAGCCTGGTATCCAATCCCAGTTATTATCCTTACGGGATTTATACGATCCCGGAGATTTCGTTTATTGGCAAGACCGAGGAGCAGCTCACGGACGAAGATGTGCCGTACGAGGTAGGCGTCGCCTATTACCGCGAAATTGCCCGCGGGCAGATCCGCGGCGATACCACCGGGCGGTTGAAAATCGTTTTTCACCGAGAGACGCGGCACCTGCTGGGAGTGCATATCATTGGCGAGGGCGCCAGCGAACTGCTGCACATCGGGCAGGCCGTAATGGCCCTGGGGGGCACGCTGGACTACTTTATCGATACGGTGTTCAATTACCCCACCCTTGCCGAGTGCTACAAGGCAGCTGCATTTAACGGAATCAACCGGCTTGCCCGGGCTTCGGACTGAGCAGTTTCACGGTGGGTCTAAATCGAAGCAGCAGAGTTACTCGTGGTTTTCCTTAAGAAAACCACACCTCGCGATTCCGGGTGAGGCGACGTAAACTGTGAAACTGCTTGCTGGGAGGGCGCATGGGCAGAACGATTGGCGTTGTCGTGTCCTCGAGAATTGTCGCGGGGCTCATCGAAGATCACAAATTGGTTGGGCCGCTGGGCTCTTTTCCAGAGAACCCTGACGACCACGAAGCTTTGCTCGAACATCCCTTTGAGAGCCTTTGCCATTTGATCAGCGACCAGGTCCTGGCTCTTCATCCTGAAGGCAAATTCGATGCCATCGGGGTCGCCATTCCCGGGATCATCCGCGACGGCATCTGCGAGGACTCTCCCAACCTGGCGCAATTGAAGGGGGCGAACGTCGCTGAATCTCTGGCAGCCATCTTCCAGTCGAAGGGCATTGTGGCGCCGCTGAAGACCCTGAACGATGCGGATGCCGTTGCCGCCGGACTGGCTGTCACCCAAGGCCGGATGGATCGCCTGGTGCGCGTTTGGACCATTGGCAACGGGATCGGATTCGGCCGCTTTCCCTACGTCTCTGGTGTATGGGAAGGCGGTCACACGATAGTGACGCTCGATCCCAAAGAGACCTACTGCGGCTGCGGTGGCAGAGGCCACCTGGAAGGCATCATGGGATATCGCGCCATGCGTTTGCGCTTTCTCGATATGGAGCCGGAGGAGGTGTTTGCGGCGGCCAAGAAAGGCGATGCTCGCTGCATGGACTTCGTACGGCTTTGGCATAGAGGTCTAGCCGCTGCCACCGCCACATCCATCCACCTGGGTGGCCCAGGCAGGTTCTATTACACCGGGCTGAATGTGCGATTCCTGGATTTGAATCTGCTCAAAGAGTACTTATGGCAGATGGTGAAGATGAGTCCGTTGCAAAGCTATTCTCTTGAAGTCGTGCCCGATAGTCCCGAGGTTGCAGTGATTGGCGCGGCCGCTTCTGCGTTATTAGCTCCTGCGGTTTAGGAATTCAGCCGAAATAAATTCGGATCCGAATATAGATGGGTGGTCCAGGTCTCGATTTTGAGACCTGGACCACCCACTCTTGTCGTGCGCGGTGGGATGCTAGTGCTTCGGGGTTAGGAGTAGCTTCGCTGGTAGATTCGCGAGAGGCGGTCGTGCCAGGAGAGGCGATCTGGATCGAACAGAGCCCAGGCGCAACCCAGACCCAGCGGAGCGACCGAAAGAAGCAAAAACCAGACGCGCCTGCACATGGCCTTACGGGTTGGGTTCTCGTCCTCAAAGGTGCACAACGCTATTTTCGCGTAGCGCATTCCCGGAGTGCCATCGGCATACTTGAAGAACAAGTATTGATAGAGCACGCAGAACCCTGCCAGTACTACGCCGGCAGCCAACATCGCCGGTTTGCCCGTGGGCGGATGCGCCGTGCAGGCAACGAACACCAGCACAAATACAGAGAAAGCGGCGACGATCAAGGCCAGATCAAAAATCCCGGCCATGATCCGGTCTTCCAGGGGAGCGGTCTTAAGCGGAATCTGGGTCGTAAGCGACTCCCTGCGAGGTGAGTCCATAGGATCATTGTCCAGCCGAATGGGAGACCAGTTGGCCGGCACCTTACCGACGCTTACCGTCTGCGAGATGCTTTCCGGCGCCACTTCGAAAATCTTGAGTTGATCCTTTTCCTCGCGCGAATTCACACCCAGTGGGCCTTCCGCGAGGCGTGGACGCAATTTGCGGGCTGCGACCAGCTCTCGAGGAAAATCGATCACGTTGACCGCCAACGGCTCCACCACAGCAAATGCGGTCTCTTCCTCAATGAGCTCGGGCTCGAGTACATTACGATCTTCAGCGAGCGATTCGCTCAAATATCCTGGAGAGGGGCAGTCAGGTGAGGGTTGAGGCGCGATTGCAACATTGTCAACTTTAGCCTGTGCGGCCGTCGCTGCTGCCTCGGCCCGATTTCGCGCCTCAGCGGCTAATACCTCGCTGTAAGAAGGAGCGTTGGCATACCGCTGAGCTACCTTGGCAGCAAGCAGAGCGGCACGGGAATCGGATTTGCGCCGCACATCTTCCAGACCAGGAAGGGCGATCTGTTCCTCTTTGTTGCGCAGCAACCTGCGGGTGCGGGTCGCCGCCAGGCGCTCGCTCAGTTCGTTTTTCCATGCCGGCACAATGTCTGTGACGGTATGGGAAAGATTCTCTCCGACATTTTGCGAAGACGGACTCAATTCTGTTCTCCTCTAAGTGCTACGTGTTGCGTGGCCCCGTAAAACGAAGAATGGGATCGGACACACCTTGGTGGTGTGTCTTATTCAAGCGACATGGGAGCGGAGGAAACAGAAACACGCTTCTTTCTTCATTGGCAAGCGCAATGAAGGCGAGAGAACGAGCCTGAATTAAACCAGAGCAGTGCGGGAAATCAGATACCTTGGGTACGAGCCATTTGCTATCCTAGCCTCGCCCCCGGTAATGAGAGTCCGCACCTTTTTGTTTATCACAGCGTTAACGCTGTGTCATCTCCAGCTTTGGCCGCAAGCGTTGACCAAGCAGTTTCCTTCGGCTTCCGAGCCATCGTCACTGCCTGACGCGCCTGAATATCCGATCGCTGAAGTGGTCGCCGTGCCACCCGCGGGGGTTCCCGTGCGCATTGAATCCAAACAACAGGAGAAGCGCGGCGAAGTCTACTTGCTTACGGGTGATGTCAGGATTGAATACAAGGACTTCGTTCTCACTGCCGATAAGGCTTCCTACAATGGGGAGACGGGCGACGCCGAAGCCGATGGCCATGTAAGGCTGCAGGGCGGGCGGAACAACGAACTTATCCTCGCAGACCACGGCAAGCTCAATTTTGATTTGGAAACCGGCCGTTTTGAAAACGTGACGGGAAGCGTTGGCCGTCAACCCTCTGCCAGCAAGCGCAAACTGGTGTACACCACCGCCAACCCATTTCTCTTTACCGGCCGAGTGCTCATCAAGGAAGGCCCGGAACGCTACCAGATCATCCACGGCACGATGACCTCGTGCTTGCTGCCTGACCCGGACTGGCAGATCCACTCTTCACTGATTTGGGTGAACTATGGAGAAGCTCGTGCCAGGAGCAGCTATTTCACCCTGCTCGGCGTGCCCATTCTTTACCTGCCTTATGTCACCCATCCAGTGGACACCAATAACCGGGAAAGCGGTCTGCTGCTGCCCGTTTTCGGTACTTCTTCGACCAAGGGAACGATCCTCGGCGAATCGATCTACTTGGTGATCAACCGCAGCATGGACGCTACCTTTGGCACGCAATACTTCTCCAAGCGCGGTTGGTCGCCCAGCGGCGACTTCCGCTATCGCGGGCGGGGAGAGGATTTTGTGAACGCGCGCTTTACGGCTCTCTTCGACCGGGGACTGGCTCCCGACTATCTCAACCAGGGAGGCCAGGACATAGTCTTTAGCGGCCGTCGCGACTTCGATCTGGATGAGCACCTGCGTGCCGTAGCCACCGGCGAATATCTGAGCTCCTATGTCTACCGCGAGGCATTTGCCGAGTCCTTCGCGCTGGCTGTCGCGTCGCAGGTTACATCTTCGGTATTCCTCACCCACAACTCTGCGGGACGCTCGATGAGCTTGGACTTCGACCGCTATCAGAACTTCGAAGGCATTACCCAGGTGGGCAACACCTACGTCACGCCCCAGATTCGCATTCTGCATGTGCCCAGTCTTGACTTCGACAGCATCGAGCGATCGATTCCCCAGGCACCGGCGCGCTGGAGCGTGGATACATCCGCAGCGGGATTGAGCCGCAGTGAGCCAGGCTACAAAACAGGGAACATCGGCCGCTTTGATCTTTACCCACACCTCGAGCTGCCAATCCACTTCGACGGCTGGACGCTGCGCCCCGAAGTAGCTGCGCGAGAAACCTACTACACCGAAAGCCAGATTCCCAGCAGCACGACCCCCTCGCAGGGGAATGGGAGCGTCAATCGCTCCGACCTGGAGGCCAGTTTCGAGCTGCGGCCTCCGGTGTTGGTCCGGGATTTCAAGGCGCCCGCGCTGGAGCGTCTTTTCGGCGGCGACCTACGCCACACCATTGAGCCTGAGTTGCACTATCGCTTTGTGGGCGGGATCAATAATTTCTCTTCCATTCCCCGCTTTGACGCCATCGACGTGGAGAGCAACACCAGCGAGTTGGAGTACTCCCTTACACAGAGACTCTTCTTCAAACACGTGCATCCCAAGCCATGCAGCAGCGGGGTCGTGCCAGCGGCCATTAACGGGATCATCACTTTGCCCTATGACTACACCGAATGCGGCGGCGATAGCGATGCGTGGATCACCTGGAAGCTGGCGGCAAAATACTTCTTCGAACCGTACTTCGGAGGCGCCGCGGTTCCCCTCCGGCGCAACGTGCTTACCTCCACGCTGGACCTCACCGGCGTAGCTTTTCTCGATGGTCCCCGTAACACGTCCCCGTTGATCTCCCGCTTCGATATCCGCACCAGCGAACACATGGATCTGGAATGGGATGCGGACTACGATTTCAAGAGCCACCGGCTGGACGCTAGCAACGTGTTTGTCGATTACCGGCGAGCGGGCGTGTTTGGGAGCCTGGGGTATTCCACTCTTCAGACCCTGAATGCCTCGTTCACTTCCAACCTGGCCAGCCAGGTCACGAAGTACAACCAGATCCGTTTGCTGCTGGGATATGGATCTCCCACCAAGCGCGGGTTGAGCGCCGCCGCGAACGCCGGCTATGACCTTGTGCAGGATGCGTTGCAGTACGGGGGCATCCAGACCTCCTACAACTGGGATTGCTGTGGGCTTGCCGTCGAATACCGGCGCCTGGCCCTGGGTTCGGTGCGCAATGAGAACCAATACAGCTTCAACTTCACGCTGGCCGGGGTAGGCGCCGCGGGCAATTTGAAGCATTCTGAACGAATCTTCTGAATCCCCCCGGAAGCGACACGATTCCAGGAGAAATGCTCTAATGGAGTATGGAAAGGTGGTCTTCTTGTCTGTACGCCGTACCCTGGTTTGGTGCCTGCTAGTTACTCTGTCTGCAGGTTGCAAGGCGCAGAGTTCCCCCAGTAGCACAGTAAATAACGCTTCTCCCGTCCCCATCCCGCAGCTGAACCGGAGAATAGAAGTCCTGGTGCGCTCGCAATTCGAAGTGCCACCAAATGTCGACGTGGCAATCGGAGCAACCAGCAAAAGCGAGTTTCCGGGGTTCGAAAACCTTCCCATCACTTTCTCTTCTAAGGGCAAGCAAACGGTGGTGAATTTTCTTCTCTCCAGCGACGGCAACACGGTTGCACGGCTGGAGAGGTTCGACATCAGTCATAGTCCATCGGAAATGATCTCGACCCAGAACCGCCCTTTGCGTGGGACCCAGGATGCCAAAGTCACGATCGTCAATTTCGACGACCTGGAGTGCCCTTACTGCGCTCGCATGCATGAGCAGCTTTTCCCGGCAACGCTTGACCGCTACAAGGGCCTGATCAGGTTTTATTACAAGGATTATCCGCTGGTAGAAATCCATCCCTGGGCCATGCATGCGGCGGTAGACGCTAACTGCCTGGCAGACCAGAGCGGGGAATCTTACTGGAGGTTTGTGGATTATGTGCACACCCACGGGGACGAGGTCACCGGTCCGGCACATGACAGCCAAGTGGCGTTTAAGACGCTGGACAAGCTAACGCGTGAGGAGGGCCAGCGGTCCAAGCTGGATGGGGCGAAACTCGACGTGTGCATCGCCAAACAAGATGAGGCAGCGGTGCGCGCTTCGATGAAGCAGGGCGACAGCCTGGGGGTGAACGGTACGCCGACATTGTTCATCAACGGCGAGCGCATAGCTGGGGCGCTGCCGCAAGCAGAGGTTTGGACTGCCATCGACCGGGCGCTGCGAGAATCCGGTGTGCAGCCGCCGCCCCAGGTAGCGGAAACGCCGAAGACACCTGCTCCGCCGTCCCCCAAGTAAAAACATGCAAGCGCGAGGAGAAAGACCCTTGGAAACTTTTCTGGAACCGATCCGGATGCGCACACTTTTTGCTTGCGCCTCGATAAGCATCCTGCTGGCGACCGGTGCTGTCGGGTGTAAGAAGAGCTACGGGCCCGATGTGGTAGCGACGGTCAATGGACAACCGATCCAGCGCTCTGAGGTGGAGAAGCTCTACCTCGCCAACCTGGGAAACAACACGGAACGACCCAGCAGGGAGCAAGCAGAGGCTACGCGGCTCGGCATCCTGAAGTCGCTGATTGACGATGAGATTGTGCAGCAAGCGGCGAAAAAGATGAACCTGGTGGCCAGCGATGAAGAGGTGGACGCCAAGCAGGCGGAAATGAAGGCACCTTACACCCAGGAAGAATGGGATAAGAAGCTGCAGGCCTCGGGTTTGTCCTTAGAAGAACTGCGGGTGCAGATACGGCGCAACCTGACTGCTGAAAAGCTCTTGAACAAGGAAGTGAACTCGCGGATTAACATTACCGACGCAGACGTCTCAAATTTCTATAACTCCAACAAGACCCAGTTCAACTTCATCGAGCCGAAGTATGACATCGCTGACATCGTGGTGACTTCGCAGCCAACGAAGATGCAGCCAGGCGCCAATTTACAGAACAGCAAGGCCGGCAGCGACACCGAGGCGCGCAGGAAGATCGAGATGATCCACAATCAGCTGGAAAGCGGACAAGATTTCGCGACCCTGGCCCAAAACCTTTCCGAGAACACCAATGACGCAAATAACGGTGGGAATATGGGCTTCATCCCGGAATCGACCCTTCGCGGCCAGCCTCCGCCGATCTTCGCTGCGATTGCGAAGCTTCAGCCGGGGCAGATCACGGACATCATTCCCTTGCTGGCCTCAGGCGCCAAGTCGCCCGCAGGGTACGCGATCTACAAGCTCATCGACAAAGAACCGGCCGGGCAGCGCGAGCTCAATGATCCGCGGGTGCAACAGAACATTCGCCAGCAGTTGCGTGACAGCCGCTCCCAGCTGCTAAGAGCCGCGTATTACGAAGTCATGCGCAACCAGACTCGGGTAGAGAACTTTTTGGCGGAACAGCTTTTCAAGAGTGGCGCCCAGTAGCACCTGTGATTCGGCATTGATTGCAGAAAAGGGTGCTTTTTATGCTCATTATGCTTTTTAAGCCCGTTTTCGATTATTTCTGCTGTTTGGGACGGGAAAGGGTGACATTTGCGTATCCCACCATTCGCAAAGAACGCGAAGGAAGGGGCGGATACCGCGGGAGAAACAGATGCTTTTACCCGCGGCAGGCGCAAGGGGCACCCGGTCGATGGTGTCGGGGATAGAGCCCAAAGCGTCCCGTCAGAAAAGTGGTGTCTGGCGGCCGGGCAAAGGCAAGCCGAAGTGTTGGTAGGCCAGCCGGGTAGCTACCCGCCCTCGTGGAGTGCGATCCAGGAAGCCGATCTGAATTAAGAAAGGCTCGTAGACCTCCTCCAGGGCATCTTCTTCTTCTGCAAGGCTCGCTGCCAGGGTATTGAGGCCTACCGGGCCCCCGTCATATTTCTCGATGATGGTCAGCAGTAATCGCCGGTCGAGGTCATCAAAGCCGTGAGCATCCACCCCGTGGAGCTTTAAGGCAGCTTCCGCAGTTGCGCGATCAATGCTTCCAGTGCCTCGCACCTGGGCATAGTCACGCACCCGGCGCAGAAGCCGGTTGGCAATGCGCGGTGTTCCCCGCGAACGCAGGGCGATCTCCGCGGCTCCGTCCCGATCGATCGGTACGTTCAACACTTCGGCCGAACGCTCTACGATGTAGCGCAATTCATCTTCGGTATAGAACTCCAACCGCAACAGAATTCCAAAGCGCGAGCGCAAGGGCGAAGAGAGCAGCCCCGGGCGCGTGGTGGCGGCAATGAACGTGAACGGTTTGATTTCCATCACATGGGTTCGGGCCGCCGGTCCCTGGCCGATGATGATGTCCAGCTTGTAGTCTTCGAGCGCGGTGTAGAGCTTTTCCTCAAGCACCGGTTGCAAACGATGGATTTCGTCCAGAAACAAAACCTGGCGGTCTCGTAGATTGGTCAGAATCGCGGTCAAATCGCCCTGGATCTGCAGTGCGGGACCCGAGGTCTGCTGAAAGCCTACATCCATCTCGTTGGCAATAATCGTTGCCAGCGTCGTCTTTCCCAAGCCCGGCGGCCCAAACAGCAGCACATGGTCCAACGCCTCGCCGCGGGACTTCGCGGCTTCGAGGGCGATTCCCAACTGCTCTTTCGCCTTCTCCTGGCCGATGAACTCCCCCAGCCACTTGGGTCGCAGCTTCAGTTCGAACGAATTATCGTCTTCTGCCCGATCAGCGGAAACCAGCCGGTCGGCGTCACTTCTGCTAGCAGACATTGGGATCAGATTAGCAGCAAGGGCGTAATCGAGGAAAAGTGCAGGGACGCCGTGCCATCACTCCGGAAACTTCTGTTCGTTTAGCGCGCTACTGTGGAACCAGTCCCGAATTCTGGTTGAACCTTCAGCAGACTTTTGACTAGAGCAAAGTCAGAGCGGAACAAGAGGCAAAGATTGCACGAGAGGTCCGGGTGTATGCAGATTAAAGCAGCCGCCAGCGCAGAGTCGCTAGAATCATTGCATCTATGGTTTCTATTGCGGGCCTGGAACGGCTTCGGATTTTGCGCATTTTCGCAATTTTGCTGGCAACGGCGATTGCCTGCTTCTCCATCATTTATTTTTCCATCCCCATACAGGACACCCAGCAGGCGCAATTCGATGTGATTCTGGTTCTGGGCAGTCCGGCGAATGACGACGGATCGATCGGGCCGGAAGCGAAATCACGGTTGCTCGAAGGAATTCGCCAGTACCGCGCGGGCGTTGCGCCGCGCTTGGTGCTCACCGGAGGCGCGGTCAAGAACGATTTTGTTGAGGCCCAGGTGATGACGGAGTTTGCTCGTTCCCAGGGTGTTCCCGCTTCCGCGCTCTTTCCAGAAGGCCGATCGCGAAACACCATCCAGAGCGCGTTCTACGCCTACCAGCTGATGCAGGGGCACGACTGGACCTCTGCCCTGGTGGTCTCGTCTCCCTCGCATATTCGCCGCGCCAGCCTGATCTTCAACCACTATCCTCTTGCCTGGCGAATGGATTCAGCGCCCTGGCCACCGGATTTTCCGCTTTATAAGTGGCTCTGGATCTGGACCAGCGAAATCGGCTATACCAGCTACGGCAGAATCTTCGGCTTTCCTAATGCGGGGCAGTACTTGCCGCATACTCACTTCAGCATGCCCCGGCTCTAGAAAGCCCGCCCTTCATGCCCAAGATTTCCGGCTTCCAATTCAACCGTCCGCAACAACTCGCAGCCCTGCTGCTGCTGCTGCTGCTGGCGCAGTGCCTGTGGGTATTCCACCACCAGACGCTCACTTCGCGGGACTACGACTTCGCTCGCTGTGGCCGGGAGATGTGGGAGAAGCCGGACCCTCTGGCCGGCTACTTCACCAGCTGCGGCAACATCCACGATGGCACGCTTGGGTATCGCATCGCCGGGCTCCCTCTCACGCTCGAGCGGGTGCTTGCGGGTCAGGCCGCGGACACCTCGACCTGGGAGATGCGCCACGAACTCGGTTACGTTCTACTGCTGCTGCATAGTGGATTCCTGCTCACCGGAATTGTCCTGGGCGGCGCGCTGTGGTGGGTGACGCGGCGTCTGTTCGGCAACTATGGCGGATTTATCGCGCTGGCTTTGTACTGTTTTTCTCCCGCCGTGATCCACGCCTGTACCTACCCGAACAATGAGATTCTTACCGCGTTTGGACTGTTCGCCTCCCTCTACACCGCGATGGGCGTTGCGCATGCGATGCAAGGGCCGCCACCTAAGTGGCGCTCACGCATTGTGCTCCTTACCCTGGTGTTCGGGTTTACGGCGGCGTCGCACGTGGCCGCTTTTCTGCTGGCCCTGTTGTTGTCGATTGGCTTCATGGCATACCTGGCGGTAGGCCGGCGCGCGTACATTATTCCCATCATGCTGGCGGCCAGTGTGGGAACCTTGCTGCTGGTCTTCGCTTGCTATGATTTCAGCCCGGATGCCTTCAGCTATTTCTTCCGCAGCGGCGCGGGGCGCATCTGGTTTTCCCTTCAGCCCGCTCGTCACTGGTTTCTTAGCCTACCGAATGCCGCCATCACCGTGGCTGCGGCAACCTGTCTGCTTCTCTATCTGCCGACGCACCGATCGCGTTATTTCGGCAACACTGTCCCACTGTTCTTGGCCCTGCTGTTCTTTACCCTGATCACTCCTGGCATTTCGAGCGAACCGACGCTGTGGGGGCTTCCTTTTCTACTCACTTTCATTGCCGGAGTGTTTGCGGATTTCCTTGAAACCCGCTACCGGCGCGTGTTTTTTGCGCTTGCCGGCAGCCTGTTGGCACTGGAAGCAGCGATGAGCATTCTTTCCCTGTTATAAGGCACACAAATTATTCAAAGAAAAAGACTTAGAGTGGCTCCGGCGCCTTGCTGGGCGCGGGAGAAACACGTATCATCTAAGTAGCCCTCGACCGCAGATTTCATCCCGTCCAAGGCCCACCTTCTTATGGCAGACGATCAGAATCCGCAACTCCCTCTAGGTCCCAACGGCAGCGACGGCAACCCGCCAGACGGCCCGGGAACTCGCCTCATCCCCATCAACATTGAAGACGAGATGAAGCGGTCGTACCTCGACTACTCGATGTCGGTCAT
>Ga0210391_10002841_pt1 | contig 14845 bp, 11 predicted proteins | sample IncBWC12OmetaG_FD_160573 | JGI IMG/M metagenome (GOLD analysis project Ga0210391, IMG submission 160573) | Forest soil microbial communities from Barre Woods Harvard Forest LTER site, Petersham, Massachusetts, United States - Inc-BW-C-12-O ... | reverse complement strand
GCGCGCGATCTGCTCGGTGCGGGCGGTCCAAGGCTTGCCGCGGGTCGTCGCGACGCGAAGGAGCGCGATGGCGCAATACGCGGCCCCCCCGAAGAAGCATGCGGCGACGATTCCGCGCATGACGTCTTCGTGATCGACGCCTGCGAGCGGCATCGCGTAGGCCGTGAACGACACGACTTTGGCGCCGCCCCGGAGGACGAGGTAGAGCAGCGCCAGCGCATAGGCGGACGCAAGGAGCAGCGTCGCGATGCCGAGCATGCCTCTCAGGGCCGTCTCTCGCGCGCTCCCCGCGCGCTGATCGCGGTTGAGCGAGCCGCGGCGCGTGGGCGAACCCGACGCCGTACCAGGCGACGCGCTCATCGGCCCTGCCGCCGCGCGAGGGTGCGCGTGATGAGGACCACGATGACCGACACGACGAGCAACACGAGCGCCATCGAGAAGAGCACGTCGTTCTGGACGGTGCCCGGCCGAGCCTCTTGCATGTCCATCACGATTTGCGCGGAGATCGTGGTCGTCGGCGAAAACAGATTCGCCGGCAGGCGGCGGGCGCCTCCGATGACCATCTGCACCGCCATGGTCTCGCCGGCTGCGCGCGCAAAGCCGTAGAAGACCGCCACGAGGACACCGCGCCAGCCGTACGGGACCGAGACGTTGAACGCCGTCTGCCACGGCGAAGCGCCGAGCGCGGCGCTCGCCTCGCGAAGGGCGCGCGGCACGCGCGACAGCGCATCGAGCGAAAGCAAGAGGACCGTCGGAGCGATCATGATGGCGAGGAGGATCGCGCTCGCGGCGATTCCCACGCCGCTCACGGGCGCGTCCGCACCGTAGATTCCGTGGCCCAGCGCGTCGGTCAGCGGCGTCAGGTACACGAGCGCGAGCCACCCGTAGACGACGCTCGGTACCGCGGAAGCAATCTCCATGACCCGGCGGAACGTCCGGCCGACGGCCGCGGAAGCGAACTCCGTGAGGTAGACCGCGGATAGAACCGCGGGCGCCGCCCCGATGAGGATCGCGCCGACGGCCGTCGCGAACGTCCCGGCGATCAGGGCGAATCCGCCGAACGAATCGGCCTCGGGCTTCCACACTGTACCGGTGAGGATTTGCCCGAGACCGACTTCGGCGATTCCTTTGATGCCCGTCTGGGCAAGGAACGCCAGCATCGCGATGGTCGTCGCGACGACGAAGGCCGCACAGCCGACGAGCGCCCCGCGAACGACCGACTCGAGAACTCGTGGCTTGACCCGGTAAGGGTGGCCCCCCTCGGTCGCCGGGGCGTCTGCTACGGCCATGTTGCTCACGGAGATGTTAGTCCTTGTCGCGCGACGTCTTCATCTGCGTGACGGGGATGAAGCCCTTCACGGTCGGAAGCACCTGTTCCTGGAAATCGGCGGAAGTCATGTAGTCGAGGAACGCCTTCGTTGCCTCGTTCGGCGCGCCTTTGGTGAACATGTGCTCGTACGACCAGATCGGGTAGCTCCCGGTCGTGATCGAGGCCGCTCCCGGCTCCACGGCGCCGGCATCGCCCTTGAGGCTGAACACCTTGAGCTCCGGATCCACGAACGACAGCGCAAGGTAGCTGATCGCGCCTTTCGATTGCTTAAGCTTGGCGACGAGGGCCCCCGAGTTGTCCTCCGTCTGCGATTCGACAAATTTGTCGCCACCCAGAACGATGTTGCCGAACACGGCGCGCGTGCCCGAGCCCGGGGCTCGATTGATGACGACGATCGGCTGGCTCTGCCCGCCGACGTCTTTCCAGTTCGTGACGGTGCCCTGGAAGATCTTCGCGAGGTCCGCCATCGTGAGCGCGGGGATCTTCTCGTTGAAGGGCCCCTTGTTGGCCATCGCGGCGAAGCCGACGACCGCCACCTTGTGATCCGTGAGCTGCCCGGCGACGTCCGCCGGCGCGAAGATGTCGCTGTCGCCGATCTGCACGGCGCCCGCCGCAACGTCCGCGATACCCTTCTTCGACCCGCCCGCCGACACTTCGATGCTCGCCTCTTTGTGCGCAGCCTCGTACTTCTCTTTGGCGGCGTTCACGAGGGGTTGCAGCGCGCTCGATCCGCTGATTTGAACCGCCGTGTTCTTGGCCGCAGCCGGCGGCGTCGCGACGGCGGCGCTCGCCGACGCCGGGGCTTCCGGCGCGGGGGGCGCGCTCTTGTCGCACGCGCAAAGCGCGAACGCAGCGGCAACACCCGTTGCGCGAATTGCAAACGTCCAGTCAATGGTCATCAGCCGAATCTCCCTGTGATGTAGTCCTCGGTCTCGCGCTCTTTCGGCCTGGTGAAAATCGTGGTCGTGTCGGCCACCTCGACCAGTCGTCCCATGTAAAAGAATCCGGTGCGCTGCGACACGCGGGCCGCTTGCTGCATGTTGTGCGTGACGATGACGATCGTGAGCTCGTCGCGAAGCTCGGACACGAGGTCTTCGATCTTGGCGGTGGCGATCGGATCGAGCGCGCTCGCGGGCTCGTCCATCAAGAGCACTTCCGGTTCGACGGCGAGAGCGCGCGCGATGCACAGACGCTGCTGCTGCCCGCCGGACAGACCGAGGCCCGATTCGTCGAGGCGGTCCTTCACCTCGTCCCATAGAGCCGCGTGGCGGAGCGCGCGCTCCACCTTCTCGGCGAGGACGCTCCGCTCGTTCTGGCCCGCGATCCTCAGCCCATAGGCGACATTTTCGAAGATCGATTTGGGGAACGGGTTCGAGCGCTGGAAGACCATGCCCACGCGCCGGCGCACGAGAACGGGATCCACCGTGGGTCCGTAAATGGGCTCGGCGTCGAGCTCGACGTGGCCCGTGACGACGACGCGGGGCACGGTGTCGTTCATCCGGTTGAGCGAGCGGAGAAAGGTGCTCTTGCCACAGCCGCTAGGGCCGATGAGGGCAAGGACCTGCTTCGCGTGGACGTCGATCGAGACGTTACCAATCGCGAGCTTCTCGCCATAACGAACGTTGAGCCCAGACGCGCGCATCTTGAGCGGCGCATCGGTTGTAGGTTGAAGGGTTGCAGCAGCTGCCACGGTCGGCACTTTGGACGCAGAGGGCGAGTGTCCGGTGTCCTAGAAGTGACGTTCGCGTGACGTCAGAATCGAAACGGGGCCTTCAGCCCCGTTTTGCTGGGGTAGCTCAGATGGCCGCGTGACGAGTTCTTCTCGCCCCTTCGTCAGCTTCCGGGGTGACTGGAACAATAAGACTGCCTTTGCCGATGATGAAGGGGTGGCCGCGCCACGCGATCCGCCGGCTGACGTAGGCACGCGCCCAGCACATCCCCGTGAAGTAGGCCCGTACAATCTCGAGGGGTGCCCACCACCAGCGGGTACCGGGCCCACGGATCCGGCGAACCGCAGCGAACGCCATGCCCGCCTGCCCGACCCAGGCGACCGCGAGCAACACGACCGTCGCCCGCGAGGGGGCGAGAAGCGCGGCGACCGTCGCGACGATGACCGGGGTGATCATGGGCTCGATGGCAAACGCCGCGGGAAGGAGCGAGCGGCGCGTCTGTGCCCAGCGCGTATGCCGCTCGATCGTCCGCACAAGCGTGCAGTCCACGTTGCGATTTTCGACCCAGTCCGACGACGTGCGCGCGAGAAATCCCGCGTCCATGAAGCGGCGGCCGAGCACATGATCCTCGGCGAGGACCCCACCCACCGGCGCAAAGCCACCGAGCGCCTTCACGTCCACGCGACGGGCTGCCATCGACTTGCCCACCGTGAACGCGCGGCGGGTCACGGCGTTGAACGCGGCGATACCTGGCGCAGTCGATACGCAGAGCTGCAGATTCTCGAGCGCCGCGCCGAGCGTGCGCTCGCCGGCACCGAAGAACAGGCTCGTCACGATCCCCACGCGCGGGTCCGCCAGCTCCGAGACGAGCGACCAGAGGTACGTGGGAGCGACCCGAACGTTCGAATCGGAGATGACGTAGACATCGCCCGTCGCTTCGCGCTCGAGCCCGATGAGCTGTGCCACCTTCGGGTTGAGCGCGGCGTGTCGATCCGTCACGATGATGCGAATGGCCACATTCGGGTGGCGCGCGGCGAACCGGCGCGCGACCGCGAAGGCGGGATCTCTCGAGTCGGCAATGCCGAGAAGAATCTCGAACGACGGGTAATCGAGCCGCGCGAACGATTCGAGGTTCTCCTCGAGGTCGTCGTCGCATCCGGCCAGCGGCTTGAACACCGTGACCGTAGGCGCCGGGCCCTCCGGACGCGGCGGCCGCTCGCGGCGACTGCCGATCGCCCTCATGAAGAGTCCCATCATCGTGCCGTACAGGGCGAACGACACGCCCGTCATCGCTACCGCGACGTGGACTAGGCTCACGAAACGGGTGACTAGCACTTTCCGTGACGAAGGCCGGTCCTTATGCGTGAACTTCTGGTGAAGTTGTCACCGGGCCGCCAAAGGATCGCAACTGCTCAGGCGAGCGGCGCCGTCAGAACGAGCTCGCCACAGGCACGACGGGCATCGTGCCCGACGGGTCGGCGCGCGGCAAGGCAACCTGAAACGTGGACCCCTGCCCCACCGAGCTCTCCACGGAGACTTTGCCCCGCATGGCCTCGACCATGTGTTTGACGATCGACAGGCCGAGCCCGGTGCCGCCGAGCTCGCGCGAGCGGCCGGCGTCGATCCGATAGAACCGCTCGAAAACCCGCGGCAAATGCTCCGGCGCGATGCCCGGCCCGGTATCCGCGACCACAAGACGAACACGGTCCTCGTCGGCGGATGCGCCGACGAGGATGCGCGAGCCCGCCGGGCAATATTTGACGGCGTTGTCGACGAGATTCGACAGGACGTGCTCGAGCGCGCGCGGGTCGCCATCGACCGGCGGAAGGGCCGACGGCAGCTCGGCCGAGAGGCGAACCCCCTTCTTGTCGGCGCGCTCCCGAAAAAGCGCGAGGACGATGGGCACGACCCGCTGGAGCTCGACGCGCTCGCGCTTCAGCTTGAACTCGTTCGACTCGAGCTTCGACAGCTCGAGCATGTCTTCCACCAGGCTCTGCAAGCGCTGCGCGTTGCGTTCGATGATGTCCAAGAAGCGCATCGCGGCCGGGCCGTCGTCGAGCGCGCCGCTCCGGAGCGTCTCCGTCGCCGATCGCACGGCCGCTATCGGCGTGCGCAGCTCGTGTGAGGCGTTGGCCACGAAGTCCCGTCGTAGCGATTCGAGCCGGCGGAGCTCGGTCACGTCGATGAAGACGAGCAGGAGCCCCTCGTCCCGCGCCGACAAAGGCGAGACCTGGACGAGCACGCGGCGCGGCTTGAGGCCCGGCAATTCGATCTCGACGGGCTTCTCGAGGCTCGCGCCGAGCGCCCGGTCCAGCATCGTGCTGAGCTGCGCGTGCCGCACGGTCTCGATGAGCAGCTTGCCCACGGCGTCCGCCCCGAGGAGGAGCAATGACCGCAGCGCCGAGTTCACGAGCGCGATCCGCCCGTCGCGATCGACCACAACGACGCCTTCGTGCATGGCCTCGAGGATGTTCTTCTGCAGGTCGCGTTCGGTCCGCAATTCGCGCAGGGTCGTCCCGAGGCCGCTCGCGAGCCGATCGAGCGAGTGCCCGAGCTCCGCAAACTCGTCGCCCCCCGGCAGGTGGGTGCGCACCGACAGGTCGCCATCGTTCATACGCCGCGCCGCACGCGCCAGCTCCCGCGCCACATCGGTGATTCGCGCGGACATCACGGTCGCCAGCACGAACGCCGCGGCCAGCGCGATCGCCGCACCGAGCCAGAGCGCGCGCCGCACGTCGGCGAGGGCGCTCTGCACGTCCTGAGAGCCGCTCGCGACGTGCGCGACGTACGAATCCGCGGCGACGACTGCGATGCCGACGAACGCGGCGGACACCACGAACAGCTTTTCCCGGACGCCCATGATCAGGAGGGCGCTATTTACTCTTGATGAAGCTCGGGGGAACCACCCATTTGGGGCTCTTCAGCAACTCGCATGCGAGCCCGAGAAATACGGCCCTGAGTATTTCCTCGGGGTCCGAAGCGCCGCGATTGGTCTCTTGGGCGCTCAGCTTGGCGAGCGTCGTCTTGGTCTTCACCGCCTCGATCACGGCCACTTCGCGGTCCTGCAAGCGAAACATCTCGATGCGCACCGGGGGCGACGCGACCGGCTCGAGGACCTCTTCGCCGATCGGCGCGAGCAAGGCCTCGAGCTCCTCGTAGGAATACCCGTGGCGGACGCCCCGCCCGAGGAGCTCGTACGTGTCGACGCCGAGGGGGAATGTCTCCTCCTGGGACCGGACGCCGCGGGCGAACGCGATCTCGCCGCGCTTCCATCGAAACATCTCGAGCAAGCGCTCTTGCGTCTGATCGTGGATCGCCCGAAAGAGCTCGATCGGGCGAAGAACGCCGATGCCTACGAGCGCGTCGCCCATGCGGCCGCCGAAGCGCGGGAGCATCGCGAGCGCCATCTCGAGCTCCATGCGGAGGACCTGGCCGCGGCGGACGAGGAACTCGCCCAGTAGCTCGTTCTTGTCCGTCGACGTCACGCACTCCGGCGACCCCTCGACGAAGAAGACCCTTCGCTTGCGTTGCCCGTCGCGAAGAACGAGCGCGCCCGTTTCCCGCCGCACGGCGATGTGAAAGAGCCGCGTCGGCAAGCGCGCCGGATCGAGTTGGCCGCGATCGATCGCGTCCGCCGGGAAGTCCGTGTCCCATTTGAGCGCTGGGCTCGTCATGAACCGCCCGAGTTCGGAAAATTCGACGGCCGGACGGAACCGCCCCTGCTCGCGAGCGATCACGCAGGTCGAACCGACTTCGCCCGTGGCGAAAAGCTCGATGAGCTTCGGAAAGGCCATCGGCCCGAGGATGGTGCCGTCCTCGCGCCGGAGCCGATAGATCGTGGGCGCGACGGGGTTCGGCGCCACCGATCGCGACATGCGCGGCTCGACTTCGACGCGGAGCGGCCGCGTATCCGTCTCGCCGGTCTCGACCTCGGACGGATCGGGCGACGCGTCGGCAGCTTCTTGTTTCTCCACGTCCCCCGTCTCGACGTCCGAGAGCTCGGGGTCGGGCACGACGAGACCGAGCTTCTCGACGCACGATGCCAGGCGCGAGGGCCCCACTTGGAGGCGCCGGCGGCGGACGATCTCTTCGAGCGCATCGGCAAAAGCCCCCGCGCTTGCCCACCGCAGCGCCGGATCGCGCGAGAGCGCACGGAAGAGGACCGAGCGGACGTCGTCCGGAACGCGCGGACCCGCGCGATCCACGACGGAGACGTCCGCGTCGCGAATCCGCAGGAGGACGTCGAGCTCTTTCCCCCCGCTGAAGAGCGGACGCAAGATGAGCATTTCGGCGAGGACGATCCCCACGGTGAAGATGTCGCTCCGCGAGTCGAGATCGCGGCCGATGACCTGTTCGGGCGACATGTACCCGAGCTTGCCTTTGAGCTGTCCGGCGTCGGTGCGGCGCTCGATTTCGGCGGCGCGGGCGATGCCGAAATCGGTGAGCTTCACGGCACCGGATCGATCGATGAGGACGTTGCCGGGCGACACGTCGCGATGCACGAGCGCGAGCGGCTTGCCGCCGTCGTCGCGCGCGCCGTGCGCGTAATCGAGGGCCCGCAACACCGACAGGGCCGTATGCAGGCACACGTCGAGGGGGAGCTCCTCGCCCCGCGCCGCCGCCGCGCGAATGAGACGCGCGCCGGTCGTGCCGTCGACATACTCCATGGCCATGTAGAGCTCGCCGTCCTGCTCGCCGAAGTCGAAGACCTGGACGATGTTCGGATGGCCGAGGCGCGCGCATACCCGGGCCTCGTCGATGAACATGGCGACGAAATCCGGATCGCGCGTGTATTGCGGCAGGATGCGTTTGACCGCGACGAGCTTCTGGAACCCGAACGGGCCGGCCCGGCGAGCGAGATAGACCTCCGCCATCCCGCCCGTCGCGATCCGCCGAAGCAGCTCGTAAGGGCCCAGGCGCAACGGCGCCGGGTTCGAGGACGTGGTCATCGTCATTCGCAGCTTAACATGCGATACGGCCGCAAAGCGCCGGCCGTTCACGGGGTGGCTCGCGTCGCATCGCGCGGCTACCGTCGCGCACGTGGTGCTCGAACGACGCAATGGCCCGGGCAATCGCTGCCGTCCGAACGGCGTGCTCGTAGTCGACAAGCCGAGGGGGCCTACGAGCCACGACGTCGTCGCTCATGTGCGACGCACGCTCGGCACGCGCGAGGTCGGCCATGCGGGCACGCTCGATCCCATGGCGACCGGCGTCCTCGTCCTCGCGCTCGGCGAAGCTACCAAGCTCGTCCCGTGGCTCACGGTGCACGACAAGACATACGCCGCGACGATTCTTCTCGGCCAAGGGACCGACACCCTCGACGCGGACGGCCGCCAGGACACGTGCACGCCGCTCGGTAGCGAGCTCCTCGACGCGCTCGCCAGTTCGCAGCCCAGAGCCGTCGCGCCGCTCTTGGAGAATGCATTCGCGGTGGAGCGGGCGCGCGACGCGCAGATCCCACCCGCGTATTCGGCCATCAAGACGGACGGCCAGCGGGCATTCGCCCTCGCGCGGCGCGGCGAGACGCCCGCGCTCGCACCCCGCCAAGTGCGCGTCCGCCGCCTCGAGCTCGTGGCGAGCCGCGCCGACATGGCGGCGCGTCTCGGCGCGCTCGATGTCGAACTCGACGTGGCCAAGGGGTATTACGTCCGCGCACTCGCGCGCGATCTCGCCGTGGCGCTCGGCACCGTCGGGCATCTCACCGCGCTGCGGCGCACGCGATCCGGCCCCTTCGGCATCGCGGAAGCCATCGCGCACGGCGCGGCCGCCGATACGCTTCTGGAGCAGATCTGTCCCCTGGCGCGCGCCGCGGCCAAAGCATTGCCGGTCGTGCGCCTCACCGAGGCCGGGGTGGCGGATGCGCGCTGCGGGCGCGTCGTGCGAGCCACCGACATCGAGGGACACGCGACCGGGCTCTCCGCGTGGCTCGACGCGGGCGGAGAACTGGTCGCCGTCGGCGAAGCCGATGCGGAGGGCCACGGTCGCGTCGTTCGCGGGTTCGTCCAATCGACGACCTAAACACCAAGCGCGTTTCGACACCTCCATTTTCGGTGAGCGTTTTCCGACGAGCAGATAGGCAAACCGCGCGCCAGCGTTCAGAAACGACGCCGCCTGTCCGAGGACAGCTCGGCGCCGGCCGCGGACACCGCCCGAGGCCTCGGGGACAGCCCCGCGCCGGATTTCCCGGCTATGGGCACTTCGTTGTCATGGCAATGGAATGCCCATAGATCGGCCATTCTCGCGCGGGCCGGGGGTGTCGCCGGCGGTCACCGCGCGTTCGCGAGGCGCTTCGTTGCCCTGGCATGCGATGTGTTTTGGGGCTGGGAATGCACCCCGTGTTTTTCGGTTTGAAACGCGCGTATTACGCGACTCTCGGCCTCACGCGACGGACTCTCGGCAAGATGGGGCTCACCGCGGCCCGCATGGACATGCTCTACGTGATCCACAAGAAGGGACGATACCCGACCCAACAAGGCGCGCTGTGGCGCACGCTCGGTGTTTGCCCGTCGGTCGTCAGCCGCATGCTCAAGCGGCTGGAAGATATGGGCTACGTCGAACGCGACGTCATCACCAACGACACCCGCAAGCGGACGGTGACACTGACGACCAAGGGGCGAGCGCGAATCCTGCGCGCGATACGGCAATTCATCGGGTGGGGATACGCGCGGCTGGCGCTTCATTCGGCGCTCGAGCCCGACCGGTGGCATAGCGAATGGCATACGCACGTTGCCGTGTCGCGCGCCGAAGAATTTCTCCGTTTGATCCGGATCGCCTTCGGCGACCGCGCCTCGCTCGTCGTCTACACGGACGGGCTGCGCGACGACGAGCTACCTCGTGAGACGAGTCTGGTCCTCCAGTGGGTGAGCTAGCGGCTTCGTATCCGCCGTTCGACGGGATGCAGCATGCCGACCGCGTTCGGCGTCCTCAGGTCTGCGGGGGATCAGCCCGCGCGGCGGCACACGAGGAGAACTTCGCTGACGTCGTCGGCATCGACCATCCCCTCGGAAAGCGCGAGCCTCTTTTGAAAGAACGCGCCGAGCGGCAAGACGACGCGCGAATACCACCACCGCGCCTGTTCGGGACGGTGACGAAAGCTCCATACGACGAAGTCCAGAAGGCGCCGGGACGCCGGCTGGAGCCCAAAGGGCGCGCTCTCGACGACGCGCCATTTGTGCCCCGCGAGCTTCTGCAGAAGATCGCCGGGCCGATACCTCCGCCCATGCCCGACGAGCGCGTCGAACGGCGTCCAGCGCGATGCATGCAGCGGCGCCGAGAGAAGCAGCGTCGCATCCGAGCGAGCGACCCGCGACAGCTCGGCGAGCGCTTCGTCGTCGTTCTCCACGTGCTCTACGATGTCGAACGCCGCGACGAGATCCATCGACGCGTCGCCGAACGGCAAGCGCGTCACGAGTCCGACCGACGCATCGGCTCCGTGCCGCCGCAGCTTGGCCACCGCGGCCTGGCTCATGTCGACGAAATGCGTCCCCTCGAGCGGCAACCGCGGGCTCAAGCCGGGGGCGACTTCGAGACGCGACTTCGGCGCCTCGTGCTCCGACGTGCGGAGTAGCCGCGACACGAGGGGCCACGTGTTGAATCGCTCGGGCCGCGTGAGGCGCGATCGCTGCCAGAGCGGCTCGTAAAAACTGCGGTTGTCCTCGAGCAGCGTAGACATCACTTCTTTTTGCCCGAACGGGCGGCCTCTTGCGAGGCCTTGAGCCGCTCCGTCGCGGGCTTTGCCAGCGACCCGCTCGGTGCAAGCTCCAGGTACTTCGAGTACTCGGCCGCCGCCTGCTTCCATTGTTTGGCCTGGGCGAAGCGGCCGCCGAGATAGTAGTGCGCGGGCGCGTACGTCGGCTCGACCGAGACCGCGGCCGAGAGATCGTCCAGCGCGGCCTTGTCGTCCTTGAGCCCGTGATGGCAGAGCGCGCGCTCGGTGCGAACTTCGCCGCCATCTTTTATCGCCACGGCGCGGTCGAACGTCTTGATGCACGACGAAAACTCGCCCGCGAGGCGGTACTCGAGGCCAATCGACGCGATCAACGCGTAGTCGTCCTTGGCGAGGTTCAGCGCGGCATCGAGGTGCGAAGGGGCATCCTTCGTGTGCCAGGCGTTGAGCCAGTGCGCGAGCGTCAGCTGGAACATCGGATTGTTCGCAGCCGCTTTCGCCGCTTGCTCGAGCTTCTGCCGCGCGCCGTCCTGGTCGCCCTTCGCGGCGAGCGCGACGCCAGCGTTCTCGAGGAGCGGCGCGCTGTCGGGATGCGCCGAGAGTCCCGCCGTCGCGGCGGCCAGCGCGTCGTCCGTCCGGCCCTCGTCCGCGTAGAGCGCGGAGAGCTCGGTCGACGCATTCTCCAGATCGGGTTTGATCTCGAGCGCTTTCTTGTACGCGGCTTCGGCGGCCGTCCTGTCGCCGAGTTTTTCGCACGCGAGGCCGAGATTCAAGAAGACCTCGTAGTTCTTTGGATTCTTCTTGGCTGCCGCTTCGAACGACGTACGCGCCGAAGCGTAGTCGCCGGCGTCGAACGCCTTGATACCGGCGAGCGACTCGTTCGAAGGCGGCGGCGACGGCGCGCTCGACGATGACGACGCGGCCGGCGCGGCGGAGGCGCCGAGATCGGGTGTCGACTCGGCGGGGGGCGGGGGCGCGCCTCCGCATGCGCTCGCGGCGCCTACGGCAGCCAGACCGAAACCGACGAGCAGCGCCAATCGACGAGCGGCAGGGATCACGAAAAGAGCGGTCATCATCTTCGCGGCCATCCTTTCATCCGTGCCTGCTCGCGGGAAAGGAATTCAACCGTCGACAGCCGAGACGAGCGCGTCGTGAATCTCGGCGTAGCGCGGACCACGAGCGACCTTCTTGCCGTCGAGCTCATTCACGTAAAAGACGTCGGCGACACGCGTACCCTCCGTATTGATTTTTGAAAGGGCGATGGAAAGCGCGAGGCCATGGAGCGCGCGCGACAGGCGATACAGGAGGCCCGGCCGATCCTTCGCGAAGACTTCCACGATTGTGTGGCGGGGCGACGCGCGATCGTCGAGCAGAATCTCGGTCGGTACCGCCGGGCTCGGACGCTCGCGCCAGGGCGATCCCGATCCCATTCGCTGCTTCAGAAGCTCCGCGGCGTCGATGCGCCCCGAACAGACGTCTTCGAGATCCCGCCCGAGCCGGGCGAGCGCCACCGCGACACCCTCGGTGCCTCCATCCCTATCGCGCACCCAGAAGACGTCCACGGCTTCCACGTGGTCGCCGATGGGTCGCGAGTACACCTGCGCCGCGAGGACCTCGAGGCGATTGGCGGTGATCGCGGCGGCGATGCTCGCGAGCAAACCGGGCCGGTCGTCGGCGACCACGCAAAGCTCCGCGACCTCCGGGTGGCGCGAATGCACTCGACCGACGTGCGCCGCGCGCCCTCCCCGTTCGAGCACGACCCGCGCGTGCTGGATGATCGAATCGGCGCCGTTCGCGAGCAAGTAGCGCTCGGGCATCGACGTGAGGACCGCTTCGAGCTCCGCGGGCGACCCCTTCCAACCGGCCCGCACCGCCTCGCGCACGCGTGCGACCCGCTCGGCGTCCGCCTTCGGCTGCTGGCCCGCGAGATGGGCCTCCGCAGCGAAATAGAGCTCGTCGAGCATGCGCGCCTTCCACGACGTCATCGCGGTCGGCGACGTGGTGCTCAGGTCCGAAACCGTGAGCAAGTAGAGGTTTCGCAGACCCTCGTGGCCGCGAACGCTGCGACAGAACTCGGCGATCGTGTCGATGTCGTCGAGATCGCGTCGCGTCGCGATCCGGTACATGAGGAGGTGGTCGAGAACGAGCTGGCACGCTTCGTCGCTGTCTTCGGCGCCGAGCCCGAGCCGCGGCAGGATCGTGCGGCACATGTCCGCGCCCACCTTGGAGTGCTGGCGCAGCGACCCGGTCGCGTCCGGCCACCCTTTGCCGACGTCGTGCAGCAGCGTCGCGAGAAAGAGCGGCGCCGCCTGCGCGATCTCCACCGCGAGCCGAGAGGCCAGGGGCATTTCGTGCGCGAGCTCTCCGCGCGCGAGCTGCCGGAGGCGATCGACGGCCGCGACCGAGTGAACGTCCACCGTGTACACGTGGTAGACGTCGTGGTGCACGCGGCCCGTCACGGGCAGAAACTCGGGCACCATCGCGAGCAGGAGCCCCACGTCGTGGAGCTCCCCCACCATGGATCCGCGGGCGGTGCGCGTCTCGGGCACGGTGCATACCAGCTCGATGAAGAGCGCCGCCGCCTCCGCGCTCGCCCGGAGCCGCTCGCACCACTCGGCGTCGGCCGTGAGCCGCGTGATCGCGTCGCGCGCGAAGGGCAAGACGGGCGCATTCTGGCGGACGCACGCGGCGAATACGCGCATCGCGAGCGCCGGCTCTTGCTGCAGGGCGCCGCTGTCGCTGATCGTGATCTGGCCGTCGAAGAGGAGCACGCCGCCCCCCAGATCGACGGGCAGCGTCGCCTTGCCGCGGCGACGCACCGGACGAAGCCGCTCGAGCAGGCTCGCGCGCGCGCGAATGATGGCGCGGGCGTGCAGGTAGTAGTCCTGCATCAAGCGCTCGGCCGCCTGCGCCCTGTGCGACCCGTAGCCCATGGCTGCGCCGATGACTTCTTGGTCCTCGAAGCCGAGGCGATCGGATTTGCGGCCCGCGCGTGCGTGCAGGCGGTTGCGAACGCGCCACAGAAACTCTTCGGAAGCCGCGATCTCGTGGGCCTCGCGCGACACGAGCACCCCCACGCGAACGAGCTCCCCCCAAACGCCGAGGGCCGAGTCGTCGTCCGCGTCGCCGCCGACGCGATAACGCGCGCGCGCCGCCCAGCGCGCGCCGTCGAGATCGCGCAGGCCCCCCGCCCCGCTCTTCACGTCGGGCTCGAGAAGATAGACCGACCCGCCGAACCGCTCGTGCCGCGCCGCCGCTTCCTGCTCGAGCCGATCGATGAACCCGGCCAGCTCTTCTTCGCCGAAAACGCCTTCGTTGGCGCGTGCGACGAGCTCCGCGAGGAGCGCCGCATCGCCCGCGATGCAGCGGAGGTCGAGAAGCGCCGTCGCCGTCGCGAGGTCCTTCTGCGCGAGCGCGACTCCGTCCGCCGCGCTGAGGATCTGGTGTCCCACAGGGAGCTTCGCGTCCCACAGCGGGTACAGAAGCGCTTCGACGAATGTGCCCACGGCCTCCGGGCTCGCGCTCCCCACGATGACGACGAGGTCCGCGTCGCTATGCAGCGCCACGGCGCCACGCCCGAAGCTACCCACGGCGGCCAGGGCGAGACCGCTCGCGACGGAGGCAGGATGGTCGGACTTCGCCGTGGCGGCCGCAAAACGTCCCGCAATGCACGCGTCGAGAAAGCGCGCGTTGAGCCGGCCGAGCGCGAGCCCGTCCTCGCCCTTCGAGTTCCCCGTGAGCTTGGCGGCGAGGGACGCCCTATGCCGCTCGATCGCATCGCGGAGCGCGGGCGCATCGAGTGCCGGAAACGCGCGCGCCGACGGCGGCGCAAAGGGTCGTTCGGCCGTGGGCCCGCCAGGCGCGGGGCGGGAGGAGAGGCGGGACGGGATGGTCATGTCGTCGATTTCCCAAGGATCTTCCCAAACGCGGGCGTCTTCATCTAGTCTTCGCCGCGCTTGCTTCCAAGCTCGAGCCTGAAACCCGCACTTTCGCGCGGGCGCTCCGAGTGGCGAGTCCGCGCCGAAGGAACACGAAACGGAACCGGCGTCGCTGCCACTCTTCTACGTTAGCTCGTTTCATCGAAGGAGGATTTTCATGAGGATTCACAAGGTCGTCTTCCCGCTCGTCGCGCTTACGGCGCTCGCTCTTGCGGGTGTGGCCGCCACGGGTTGTCACGCC
>Ga0210391_10002840_pt1 | contig 14846 bp, 10 predicted proteins | sample IncBWC12OmetaG_FD_160573 | JGI IMG/M metagenome (GOLD analysis project Ga0210391, IMG submission 160573) | Forest soil microbial communities from Barre Woods Harvard Forest LTER site, Petersham, Massachusetts, United States - Inc-BW-C-12-O ... | reverse complement strand
CTACAGGGAATACCTGTATTGGTTGAGCCGCGTATTCCAGGAGGATACGGCCATTTATAACCACGCACTTCCGGATACGTTGTGCTGGCGCAGCGAATTGGCTTATAACGAGCCATACGTGGAATACTACTTCCGCCACCCCTCTTATAATTTCTACCCTGTCGTCGGGGTTACCTGGAAACAGGCCCACGATTTCTGCCTGTGGCGTACAGACAGGGTAAACGAAGAAATCCTGTTTGAAAAGGGCATTACCAATAAGAAGGCCGAACTGCAAAAACAAATGCAGGGTGGAGGACAAGAAAACTTCAACACGAAAGCCTATTTGCTCGGTGAATACCAGGCTACCCCTGGTAAGAGCCTGAAAGAATACAAGGATCCCATTACCAAGCAACAGCCCACCTCTATCTCCTTCGAGGACGGCCTGATCCTCCCCGACTACCGTCTACCGACGGAAGCCGAATGGGAATATGCCGCTTACGGTTACGTAAACCAAAACCCTTCGCCCCGGAAGAAAGAAAAGGGCGCAAGGGGTGAGGAACTGATTGCCAACAAGCAGGTTTATCCCTGGAGCGAGAACGTGAATGGTTTGCGCTATACCCGCCATGGCAGCATGCAGGGTGAATTCCTGGCAAACTTCAAACGCGGTAGCGGGGACAACATGGGTGTTGCGGGTGGTTTGAACGACCGCGCTGCCATCCCTGGTCCCGTAAAATCCTTCCTCCCCAACGGCTACGGTCTTTATAATATGGCCGGCAACGTCAGCGAATGGTGTGCCGACGTATACCGCCCCATGTCCTCGGAAGATATGGATGACTTCAACCCCTTCCGTGGTAACAAATGGCAGAAGGTAGACATGTCTACAGGTAAACCCGAAAGGGATTCCCTGGGTCGGATCAAGATGATCGATGTAACCGATTCCGAAAGCGCCGGTCGCCGGAACTACCAAAGGGCGAACGTGATCAATTTCCTGGACGGAGACTCCTCTTCCGCTATTGTGTATGATTATGGCAATACCACCCTCATCAACGATCACAGCCGCGTGGTCAAGGGTGGTAGCTGGAACGATCGCGCCTACTGGCTCTCCCCCGGCACCCGCCGTTTCCTGGATGAAGACCATTCCAGCAATACGGTTGGTTTCCGTTGCGCCATGACCCGCTACGGCAGCCAGGAAGGAAACGGCACCAGGACCGGTAACTGGTTCGACAAACGCCGCCAGAACAGCCGCAAGCAATAAACTTATTCAACGCATGTCCCACGAAGCCGCCCCGAAATTCGGAGCGGCTTCGTAATTTTCGCCCATGACCATCGACGCCCTCTACGATCTTTACCTGAAACACCCCTATGTCCAAACGGATACCCGCCAGCTCCGGCAGGGAGACATGTTCTTTGCCCTGAAGGGGCCCAACTTCAACGCCAACCTCCTTGCCGAAAAAGCCCTGGAGGCCGGGGCCAGTTATGCCATCGTGGACGAGGCGCCCGCGGGAGGTGATCGGGCCCGGATAATCCTGGTTGATAACGTGCTGGACACCTTGCAGGCTTTGGCCAGGCACCATCGTCTTCAACTGCGCATTCCCCTTCTGGCGATCACGGGCAGCAACGGCAAAACAACTTCCAAGGAACTCATCCATTCGGTCCTCAGCACTACCTTGATAACCTACACGACTCAGGGGAACCTCAATAACCACATTGGGATTCCTCTAACCATTCTCCGCATTGGTTTGGATGCTCAAATGGCGGTAGTGGAAATGGGAGCCAACCACATAGGCGAAATCGCGGGTTATTGCACCTATGCGCTTCCCACGCACGGCATCATTACCAATACCGGTAAAGCGCACCTGGAAGGCTTTGGGAGCCTGGAAGGCGTTAAGAAAGGGAAAGGTGAACTTTATGATCACCTTAGACAATATGATGGAATGGCCTTCGTCATGTGGGATTACGAATACCTCCGCGACATGAGTAGGGGTATACCCCAAGTGATGACTTATGGAACCATGGGGACCGAAGACATAACGGGAAGGGTTGAGCGCAATGAATCCTTTCTGGAAGTGGCCATCACTAAAGGGGCATCGATGCCCGTGCTGAAAACCAGACTGGTGGGGGATTACAACCTGCCCAACGTACTCGCTGCCGTTGCGGTTGGAAAACATTTCCATGTGTCTGATGACCGCATACACGACGCGATCGAGACTTATATACCCACGAATAGCCGTTCTCAAATGATCATACGTGGGACCAATCAAATCATTCTCGATGCCTATAATGCAAATCCATCCAGCATGGTGGCGGCCATAGAAAACTTCGCCCGCATGGATATCCAGGGCAAAGTGCTCATGCTCGGTGGCATGAAGGAGCTTGGAAAGGACAGCGTTCTCGAACACCAGCAATTGATCAACCTAATTGAACGTTATTCCTGGCAGGCTGTAGCCCTGGTTGGTGGCGACTTTGCACACGTTTCACATCCTTACGTTTACCTTCCTGATACTAACGCTGCCAGAGAATGGCTGCAGCAAAGGGCTTTCGAGCACGCAACTATACTGATCAAGGGTTCCAGAGGTATCGCAATGGAAAATGTCCTGGAATCCTAATTTGCTTACTTAACCCCCTTCACGATCCGTTAACAAATGATTTGAAGACTACGTTTGTTACATTCGTAAAAATACCTGTATCTTCATTTCTCTTTAAAACCCTTGACTCTGCAAGAGTTCAGGAATAAGCAGTCATTCCTATCCTGCTGAATAATCCAAAATCGAACCGTTTCTGCATTAACCATGTAAGACATTTAGCACACTATTTGCTTAAAATCAGATGGTTAAAACCAAAAGAAGATAAATTACGTTTAGTTATTAGTCCTGACTTTTCTAAAGTAAGGATTCCAATTTTTATTCACTTTACGAATCCACCGTATTATGTCATCAGCATTTGATCCCATTCACCAGTCAAACAGCGTAAACAGTAAGATCATTGCCTCATTGGAAAAGGTATCTGAAGTTTTCAGGGTATTATTATGGGATTCAGGCAAAGAATATGGCCTGAGTCCAATTCAGATACAATTGCTTCTTTTCGTCCGGTTCCATCCCGAGGAAGACCTGCGAAAGGTAGCATACATGGCCAAGGAATTTAATATGACTAAGGCCACCATCAGCGACTCCTTAAAGACCCTCGAACAAAAGGGCCTCGTGCGCAAAAAGACCGACGTGGAAGACGCACGTAGCGTTACCATCTCCCTGACCGCGAAAGGAGAAAAAATCGCGCAGCACGTTTCCGGGTTCGCCGATGCCCTGGATGGAGCCCTGGACCGTCTTGCCCCCAAGGAAAGAGAGGGTCTGCTGGTTACCATCATGCGTCTTTCGCGCCAATTACTGGAAGAAGAAGTTCTGGCTGTGGAAAGGATGTGTTTCCATTGCGCGCACTACAAGGGGAATTTCAACGACAATAATTATTGCGAAGCCTATAAGAAAAAGATACCCCAAAAAAGCCTGAGGGTCGACTGCCCTGCGCACGAACAGCCCATGTAGGCCTTACCTTTGTATGGTAATGCCCCAGGTTTATCTTGATTATAATGCTACAACACCATGCGATCCGAGGGTAGTGGAAGCCATGCTTCCCTACTTCACGGAAAGATTTGGAAACGCGGCCAGCCGCACCCATTCCTTTGGATGGGCGGCGGAAGAAGCAGTAAATATTGCACGGGAACAAGTAGCCTCACTGATCGGCGCAAGCCCGACCGAAATCGTATTTACATCCGGTGCAACCGAAGCCGACAATCTAGCCCTTCGGGGCGTATTTGAACGATACGCTTCAAAGGGCAATCACATTATTACCTGCCAGACCGAACACAAGGCCGTTCTGGACACCTGCAGGCATATTGAAAAATTAGGCGGGTCCGTAACTTACCTGCCCGTGGATGCTTTCGGACGCGTTCATCCAGCTCACGTGGCTGAAGCGATCAGGCCCGGGACCATTCTCATCTCGATCATGTATGCCAACAATGAAACGGGAACTGTGCATCCCATCCGCGAGATCGGCAACATCGCCCGGGATCACCGTATTCCATTCTTTTGCGACGCGACCCAGGCTGTAGGAAAAATTCCCCTCGATGTGCACGCAGATGGAATCGACCTGATGGCCTTCAGTGCGCACAAAATTTACGGACCCAAGGGTACGGGGGCGCTTTACGTTCGCCGCCGGGATCCGCGCATCTCACTGGTTGCACAAATGGATGGAGGGGGACACGAAAGGAATATGCGCAGCGGAACCCTGAATGTGCCCGGCATCGTGGGCTTTGGCCAGGCGGCCTTCTTATGTGCCGGGCTTTTGTCTTCAGAGCCTGGTCGTCTGCTGGACCTGCGCGAACGCCTGGAAAACGCCTTATTATCCCTGCCGGATACACGACTGAACGGTCACCCCGACTTCCGTCTCCCCAATACCTCGAACATTTCTTTCAGAGACATTGAAAGCCAGGCCTTCATGCTGGGCGTCGGTCGGGAACTCGCGCTCGCTTCAGGATCCGCTTGCACATCTGCCAGCACGGAACCTTCCTACGTCCTGAAGGCCATGGGCATAGGAGACGAGCTGGCCCATGCCTCCCTGCGCTTTAGCCTTGGTCGTTTCAATTCCGTCGGGGACATAGATTTCGCCATTTCTACCCTGACGGGCTCCATTAACCGACTCAGGTCGGCCGCGTCCTAAAAGAAAGACCCCAGTTAACCCGGGGTCCCTCTTACCTTTCATCAATTTTGACTAACAATCATTCATAAAAATACAATCTTGGGCCGTAGGGGCAAAAAAAATCCCGCAACGAGGCGGGATTCTCTGCAGTTGGTTTCGGAACAATCTAATAAAAGATCAGAATAACAATATAAGCAACAAAAGTAAACGACGTTAAGTAACAACTATACAGACAGAATCATCTAAGAATTTGCTGCACGAGGGTGCAAAAAAATAAAAAAAAGTTAACCGGCAAAAAAAATCGGCCGTTTTTGGCCAGCTCCGTTATTTTTGTCCAATGTGGTCCATCTGCAAGAAAGACCTGCGCCAGTTCTTTAGTGGCCTGGCGGGGTATGTCGCCATCATCGCCTTCCTGCTACTCAACGGACTGATGCTGTTTGTATTCCGGGACTCCAATATCCTGGACGACGGGTACGCCTCCCTGGAAAACTACTTTGCCCTGGCTCCCTGGGTGCTCTTATTGTTGATTCCGGCCGTAACCATGCGTCTTTTTGCCGATGAATGGAAGGCCGGAACCATTGAAATCCTTAGAACCAGCCCCCTGAGGGGCTACCAGATCGTGGGGGGCAAATACCTGTCCGCCCTGATCGTCGTGATCCTTGCCCTACTCCCCACCCTTATATATATTGTCACCATCAAAAGCCTGGAGGCGGGGAACGTTCCCCTGGACACAGGGGGTATCCTGGGGTCCTATATAGGACTGGGGTTCCTTTGCGCCGCCTTTACCGCCCTGGGGACCTGGTGTAGTAGTTTTACTAACAGCGCCATTATAGCGTTCCTGGGAAGCGCTTTCGGTTGTTTTATCCTCTTCAGCGGGTTTAATTCACTCAGCAAGCTGCCGGGGTTTTCGGGAGGAGCGGATTATTATCTGGCCATGCTGGGCATGGATTTTCATTACCAGAACATTTCCAGGGGTGTCCTGGACAGCCGCGATATTCTTTATTTCGCCAGCCTGGTATTTTTCTTCCTTTTCCTGACCCAACGTCGATTGTTGAAAAAATGAGATTTGATCGTTATACCTGGCTAATGGTTCTTGCCGTCCTGGTCTTGCTCAACGTAGGGGCAAGCTGGAGGCATTTCCGGCTGGATCTTACCGAAGAAAAGAGATACTCCCTCTCGGCGCCCACCGAAAAAATCCTCGGGGAACTGGATAGTACGGTGAGCGTGGAAGTATACCTGAAAGGGGATTTCCCTGCCGTTTTCCGGAACCTTCAGAATGCCACCAGGGATTTGCTCCTGGAAATGAAGGATGCTTCCGGGGGCCGATTGGAATATCGTTTCGTAAAGCCTGGGGAAGGGCTCTCCGATTCCCTCCAGGCCCAGGTATTCGACAGCCTTCAGTCCATGGGACTGAAGCCCTATAACCTAACCGTCAGCGCCAAACCGGGGGACCAATCCAGTGAGCGCCTCATCTTTCCCGCGGCGGTGATCCGGTACGGGGAAAGGGTAGAGCCCATCGACCTGCTTTCCGGTGCCAAGGGCGGTGACCCGGAGACCCGGATGAACAATGCCGAGTCCCTCCTGGAGTTCAAGATGGCCGACGCCATTCACCACCTGACTATGAAAACGGTGCCCCAGGTGGCTTACCTCCTTGGGAACGGGGAACCCATGAAAAGGACCAGCGCGGATTTGATCTTGACCCTGCTCAAAAGCTACGTGGTGGACACCCTGACCCTGAACCGCATCCCCATCATTCCCGGGAAATACGCCGCGGTCGTGATCGTCAAACCGGAAGTGGCCTTTACCGATGCCGACAAGTTGAAGATCGATCAATACGTCATCTATGGGGGTAAGGTCATTTGGTTCATCGACAACCTCCACGCCGAAATGGACAGCTTACAGGGGACCCAGACTCAATTCGTGGCATATGATAAAGGGCTCAATCTTGTGGACCTTCTGTTCAAATACGGGGTGCGGATCAACGACGACCTCATCATGGACATGAACAGCGACCAGGTCCCCCTGGCCGTGGGCTCTGAGGGAGGAAAACCTCAAATCCAAATGGTTCCCTGGCCTTACTTCCCACTACTCGAACCCTCGGATAATTCCCCTATTTCCAGGAACCTGGAGCCCGTGCTCGGGACTTTTGTCAATTCAATGGATACCGTCAAGGCTCCCGGGATACGGAAGACGATCCTCCTGACCAGTTCCGACTATGCCCATATCGTGAGCACACCCGCCATCGTCACCTGGGAAAGTGTAAAGCAGGCTCAGGATCCGGCCTTCTACCATGATAAGGATGTGACCGCGGGTGTACTGCTCGAAGGTCGCTTTCATTCCTTATATGCGAATCGTCTGCCCTCCGTCATGAGGGATTCCCTGCGATCTTATGGCGCCCCCTTCCTCGAAGAGGCCCGCGATCCGGGCAAGATGATCGTCATTTCGGACGGAGACCTTGTACTCAATCACGTTAGCCAGGAATCCGGAATCATGCCAATGGGTACCAATCCGTATACGGGGGACCAATATGCCAACAAGGATTTTTTTATCAATTGCATGGACTACCTCACGAATGCCACCGGCCTCATTGAAACCAGGAATAAACAACTGGTGCTGAGAAACCTGGACATGCAGAAGGTGGCGGACGAGCGGACGCAGTGGCAATTGATCGATATTGCTTTGCCCATCCTGCTGGTAGTCCTTGCGGGAGCGGTCTACCACCAGGTGAGAAAAAGGCAGTACCAAAAATGACAATCGACAAGGTAGCCGGCATATTGGGAGGCACCATCCTTCAGACCGGGTCGGGAGAACCCATACAATACCTTGTACAAGATTCGAGACGCATCATCCATCCGGAAGGCAGCCTTTTTTTCGCCATAGTGACGGCTCGCAGGGATGGGCATGATTTTATTGGGGAAGCCTACAAGGCGGGGGTCCGGAATTTTATCGTCAGCAAACCCTTTTCCCTCGGGGAAGACGCCGGAATACTGCTCGTGGGTGACACCCTCGTTGCATTGGCCCAACTGGCCGCGTGGCACCGTTCTCAGTTCAGTTTACCCGTGATCGGGATTACTGGCTCCAATGGGAAAACGATCGTCAAGGAATGGCTGTATCAATTGTTGCAGGACACGTACAGGATCGTCCGAAGCCCGCGCAGTTTTAACTCCCAGATAGGTGTCCCCCTGTCCGTTTGGCAAATCAGGGAAGCGGACACCCTGGGAATCTTTGAGGCAGGTATATCCCAGCCAGGGGAAATGGTTCGACTTGAGCCCGTCATCCGGCCCACCTTTGGAATATTAACCAATCTGGGCGCCGCACATGACGAAGGTTTCCGGACCAGGGCCGAAAAACTAAGAGAGAAACTGAAGCTCTTCAGCAGATCCGAGTGGCTCATCTTCAACCAGGACGATCCCCTGATCCGGGAGGAAGTACTGGCCTTCCGTGCCTCGGAGCACCCGACCCTCCAACTCTTTTCCTGGAGCCGCCACGCAGGCGCAACCCTGGAGATCACCCGAACAACCGTAGAAAACGGACAGACCCTGATCACATCGATTTACCAGGGCAACGAGGAACGCGTGGGCATTCCGTTTACTGACGAGGCGTCCGTGGAAAATGCCATGCATTGCTGGTCCATGATGCTTTTACTGGGCCAGTCCCCGGATAAAATCCGGGAGGCCATGAGCCGCCTGACACCGGTAGCCATGCGTCTGGAGCTCAAGGAAGCCATACATAATTGTACCCTGATCAACGATAGTTACAGTGCCGATCTCGATTCCCTGTATATAGCCCTCGATTTCCTGGGGCAGCAGCATCAACACCCCCGCAAAACGGTGATCCTGTCCGATCTGCTGGAAACGGGTTTGCCCGACAAGGAAATCTTTTCGTCCGTAGCCCAGGCATTGAAGCAGCGCAAAGTAGACCGCCTTATCGGGATCGGACCTCGCATCAGCCGGTATTCAAATTTGTTTGCCGGGGAGTCCGTTTTCTTTGAAGATACCGATGCCTTTATCCAGGCTTTTCCCAGGATTTCTTTTCGGGATGAAAGTATTCTCCTGAAAGGAGCCAGGGCCTTCGCTTTCGAACGCATCAGCCAACTATTCGAACTCCTGGCGCATCAAACATTCCTGGAAATCGACCTGGACGCCATGGCGTACAACCTGCAGGTGTTCCGTCGTATCCTCAGGCCCGGAACCAGGATCATGGCCATGGTCAAGGCCTGGTCCTATGGCAGTGGAAGTTACGAGATCGCGAACCTCTTGCAGTTCCACAAGATCGGGTACCTGGCCGTGGCCTACGCGGATGAAGGGGCCCATCTCAGGGATTCCGGGATCACCCTTCCCATCATGGTCATGAACCCCGAAACCAGCGCTTTCGAAACCCTGGTGCACCATCGCCTGGAACCCGAATTGTTTTCCTTTTCCATACTCAAAGCCTTTCGCAATTACCTCGAAGAGGAAGGGATTCAGCGTTATCCGGTCCATATCAAACTCGATACCGGGATGCATCGCCTGGGCTTTTTGCCCCTGGAAGTGGGCCCTCTCGCCTCGCAACTTGCCCAGGACCCCAGCCTGGAAGTAAAAAGCGTCTTCAGCCACCTTTCGGCCAGTGAAGACCCCGCCGAGGACGCGTTTACCCGGTTGCAGGCCGAGCGCTTTATGGAGGGCTGCGCTATATTGGAATCCGCCCTCCCCTATCCCTTCCTGAAGCACCTCGATAATTCAGCCGGCATCCTCAGGCATCCTGAATACCAGTTCGATATGGTGCGCCTGGGGATAGGACTGTATGGCGTCAACCCTTCACACGCGGAATCGCTGCCCCTTAGGGAAGTCTCCACCCTCAAAACCAATATTGCGCAGATCAGGCGCCTGGAACCCGGAGAGACCGTCGGTTACAACCGGAAGGGTGCGGTGCTCCGGCCTTCGGTCGTGGCAACCATACGAATAGGATATGCGGACGGATATCCCCGGCGTCTGGGAAACGGGAAAGGGTTCATGCTGGTCAAAGGTCGCCTTGCACCGACCATAGGCAGCATTGCCATGGACATGGCCATGCTGGACATCACCGGGATTGAAGGTGTTGAAGAAGGAGAAGAAGTTGTGATTTTCGGAGCGGGCTTGCCAGTACTGCAAGTTGCGACTTGGGCGGAGACGATTCCTTACGAAATATTGACCGGAATCAGTCAAAGGGTTCGCAGAGTATATTTTGAGCAGTAGTCTCCTTATCTTTGAAATAGCCAAAATCGTTTTTCGTGAAACTAAAGCATGTATTCGGCGTAATCGTATTGCTCCTTATCGCGGATCAGACATTGAAGTTCTGGGTAAAAACCCACTTCCACCTATATGAAGAGGTTCAGGTAATCAAACCATGGTTCCGGCTTTACTTCATAGAAAATGAAGGAATGGCTTACGGAGCGACCTTTGGTAGCGGCGACTGGGCCAAGCTGGCCCTGACCCTGTTCCGCCTGGGTGCGGTCATATTCGGAACCTTTTACCTTATACGCATCGTACGGGAAAAATACCACAAAGGGTTTATCCTATGTGCGGCACTCATTTACGCGGGCGCCATGGGTAATCTCATCGACAGCCTTTTCTATGGCATGATCTTTACCGCCAGTCACCGGGGCGATGGGTTTTCACAGGCATTTACCGGACACGGTTATGCCGGCTTCCTGCATGGGAGCGTAGTGGACATGCTCTATTTCCCGATCATCGATAACAAGGTGCTGCCCGGATGGATCCCCATTTGGGGTGGCAAGCCCTTTACTTTCTTTCAACCCATCTTCAATATCGCCGATGCCTGCATATCCGTAGGCGTCATATCCATTCTGATCTTCCAACATAAATTTTTTAAGAAACACCGGCAAGTTCCGGAGGGAGGGGGTGAGGCATCACCTAACGTAGACAAGATGGAAGCTACGCAGTAGTTTAAAAACGCCCGAGGGTACGGATTAAAAGAGAGTTGATTGTTTTGGGAGGCCGGTTCCTTGGTTAGCAACGGCCTATTAAATTTCCGCAAATTCAGCGAAATTATCAACTTAAAAGGTTAATTTTTTTAAATTAACAGGTTAATCATTTTAGCAGATCCTGTGCAATCCTTTGCACTGGGGCTCAATCCGGAAGCTTTCCCACCATATTGGATGGCACCACCCACTGATCGAATTCCTCAGGGGTAAGATATCCTAACGAAACGGCAGCCTCCTTGAGGGTCTTCCCTTCCTTCAGCGCCTTTTGGGCAATTTCGGCTGCCTTGTAATATCCAATCTTCGGGTTCAGGGCTGTAACCAGCATCAAGGAATTGTCGACGTGCCTTTTGATATTGTCCTCGATGGGTTCGATCCCTTCCGCGCAGTGTTCCGAGAAACTCACGCATCCATCGCCGATCAACCGGGCGCTGTGCAGGAAATTATAGATGATGACGGGCTTGAAAACGTTCAGTTCGAAATGCCCCATGGCGCCACCCACATTGATGGCTACGTCATTTCCCAGGACCTGGGCCGCGATCATGGTCAGTGCTTCGCACTGCGTAGGGTTTACCTTTCCAGGCATGATCGAAGAGCCCGGCTCGTTATCGGGGATATGGATTTCACCTATCCCCGCGCGGGGCCCGGAGCTCAGCATCCGCACGTCATTGGCGATTTTCATCAGGCTCACCGCAACGGTCTTCAGGGCGCCATGCACCTCTACGATGGCGTCGTGAGCCGCCAGGGATTCGAATTTATTCTGAGCGGTAACAAAGGGTAGTCCGGTCAGGGCCGCGATATGCCTGGCTACATTCACCGCGTATCCCTCGGGGGTATTGATACCGGTCCCCACTGCCGTGCCCCCCAGGGCCAGCTCTGAAAGGTGTGGGAGGGTATTTTTGATCGCCCGGATGCCGTGGTCGAGTTGGGAGACATAGCCGCTGAATTCTTGTCCCACGGTAAGGGGAGTGGCGTCCATGAAATGGGTCCTGCCGATCTTCACGACGTGCATGAACTTCTTGCTTTTGGCATCCAGAGCATCCCTAAGCCTTTGAAGACCGGGCAGGGTGGTTTCCATCAGCATTTTGTAGGCTGCGATGTGCATGGCGGTCGGAAACGTGTCGTTGGAAGATTGGGATTTGTTTACGTCGTCGTTGGGCGCCAGGTATTTTTCCTTGTCTGTGAGCTTGCCTCCGTGCAGTACGTGCCCCCGGTTGGCGATCACTTCGTTTACATTCATGTTGCTTTGCGTGCCGCTACCCGTTTGCCAGACCACCAATGGAAAATACTCATCCAACCTACCCTCCAGGATCTCCTGGCAAACCGCCGCAATCAGGTCTTTTTTGTCCACGGGTAATACGCCCGCCTCCACGTTGGTGAGGGCCGCCGCCTGCTTCAGATAGGCGAAGGCCCGGATGATTTCCTTGGGCATTCGGTCGGTGTCCTGGGCGATTTTGAAGTTGTCGATGCTCCTTTGCGTTTGGGCCCCGTAATAGGCTTGAGCGGGGACTTTCACCTCGCCCATGGTATCTTTTTCGATGCGATATTCCATGGCGCAAAGCTAGGACAAAAGGCCCTTCGTCAGCTCATTGAGCTTTCGTATCTTTTCCGGGAGATTGCCTTTCATCCTGTCCCTCAGGGTATGTAAGTTCAGCAGAACCTCATCCAGCTCATCGGGAAAAAGTTCCGAGAATACCTCTTTCAGCCTCTTTGCGAGTGTGGGAGATTTCCCATTCGTGGAAATGGCGATTTTCAGATCCCCTTTTTGCACGATACTGGACAAATAAAAATCACAAAGCCCGGGTGTATCGGCAATATTGAGTAACATATTCCTTTCCCTGGTCGCAACCCTGATGGCCTCGTTCAAGGCCGGATCTCCCGTTGCGCAGATCACCAGGTGCTTACCCTCAAGGTCCTCCATCCGGAACGTCCTTTCCTCCAGGCGGACGCTCCCGGTTGCCAGTGCTTTCAGTTCCGGACATGCCTCCCAAGCCACGATAAGAATCCTGGCGCCGGGGTCATTCCCCAGAAGGGCGCCCACTTTTTCAAGACCCACCTTCCCCCCTCCCACGACCAGAGTCTCTACTTGTGAGAGTTTGATGAAAATGGGAAAAAGGTCATTCATATCGCGTATTTAAGCGCTTCAAGGCCGACGGACTGCTCGAAGGCCTCATAAAAGCGAACCACGTCACCAATAATTATAACAGCCGGGTTTTTCAGCCCTTCTTCTTCGGCGATTCCCGGGAGTTCTCCGATCGTGGCCACACGAATGCGCTGGTCTGGAAGGGACCCGTTTTGTATAATGGCGGCGGGCGTTTCACCCCTTCCGGAAGTCACATATTTCTCGGCGATTTGGGCGATCCTGTCCATCCCCATAAGGATGACAACCGTCGTATTTGCCTGGATCGCGTACTCCAAATCCCTGGACAACTTTCGGCTTTCGGTAGTGCCGGTAATCACCCAGAAGCCTTCGCTGACGCCCCGGGCTGTCAGGGGGATATGATTGAGGCCGGGTACGCCGAGGGCGCTGCTGATTCCCGGAATCACCTCGGTGTCAACACGGTATTTCTGCGCGTACGTAACTTCCTCCTGTCCCCTGCCGAACACGAAGGGGTCGCCCCCTTTGAGACGCACCACATGCCCAAGGGAAAACGCGTATTTCAGGATCATCGCATTGATTTCGTCCTGGGAGTACAGGTGCATGCCGGCCCGCTTGCCCACAAAGCGCAGCAGGCATCCCTTGGAAGCGTGATTCAGCAACTCCCGGCTGACGAGGGCATCATAAAGGATGACTCTCGCGTCTTTAATGGCTTCAATTCCTTTTAGGGTAATCAGGCCGGGGTCACCGGGGCCCGCGCCCACCAGGGTCAATTTGGGATGATTGATCATATACTGAAGTTTTGTACCAATGCTTCGGCAGGCACTTCTTTCTTTTTTCTACGGTATTCAGCGCACCAGGCGTAAAAATCCTTAGCCTGTTGCAGGTAGGCCCAACCGAAATCGGCGCCCGCGGCATTCTTATTGATCTGGAGGACCACCTCGCTCAGGGAAGCGCCTTCCCAGCTGAAATGTTTATCGAAATCCCGGAGGATGCCGGCCTGGGTATTGCAGCTTATCTGCTCTCCCAATAACAGCGCCTTGGCTGCCTGGACAAAAGCCGAATACGTATGGTATATACCATCCGCATAGGCCCCTTCTTCGAGGCTTTGTTCCGCCCATTCGATCTTTTCTTCCGCCTCGAATAGCAGCGTTTGCACGAGATCGATCACTACGCCGGCACATTCCCCTACCCCTATGGCAGTAGCGTACTTCTCCTTCCGGCCCCAATCCACCAAATCTTCTCCCGTCAGTTCCGATAGGTCAGCCAACGGTTTTAGCAATTCATAAAAGTATTTCGTACTCTTCCGGTCGAAGTATTCATGGTACCGCTCGGCGGGCTCCCGGTTCGCTTCATAATCCTTAAGTAACACCCTAAGAACTTCGGGGCCCCTTTTGCTGGGAATTTTGATCACCTTATCGGAGATACGCCCCCTGCCGTCGCCCAACACACCGCCCCCCAAACAAACCTGCAGAGCAGGGACGGTGTTACTGCCGCTCTTCATGGATGACCCATGGAACCCGATTCCCGCCATACTGTGCTGGCCGCAGGAATTCATGCATCCGCTGATCTTGATTTTGATATCTGTATTATATAGGAGTTCGGGGAATTCATTTTCCACCACCTTCTCCAGAACCGACGCTATACCCGTACTGCTCGTGATGCCCAGGTTACAGGTATCCGTCCCCGGGCATGCCGTGACATCGGCTACGCTGTCGAAGCCCGCGGCACCCAGGCCCAGGGATTCCAGGACGCTGAAGAAATAAGGCAGGTGCTGGGGTCGGATGTACCTGAACAGGAGGCCCTGGTTCACCGTGACCCTGACATCGTCCGCAGCCACCGGCCTCAGTCGTACGATCAGCTCCCGCGCTACCCCGGAAGGCAAATCTCCCAGGCTTACCCGGACATAGGCCCCGAAATAGCCTTGCTGTTTTTGTTCGAAGACATTGGTATTCTTCCACGCCTCATATTGCAGGGGATTGCGGATAGAATAGGGAGGCACCGAACTGCCCGGGGCCGGGAATTCTGGTACAGGCCATGCTTCTGCATCAACTTCTACCCGATGGTTTTTCAAGGCGACTCTTTCTTCTTCCACCAGGCGTCCGAATTCGTCCAATCCCA
>Ga0210391_10002839_pt1 | contig 14847 bp, 14 predicted proteins | sample IncBWC12OmetaG_FD_160573 | JGI IMG/M metagenome (GOLD analysis project Ga0210391, IMG submission 160573) | Forest soil microbial communities from Barre Woods Harvard Forest LTER site, Petersham, Massachusetts, United States - Inc-BW-C-12-O ... | reverse complement strand
GCTCGGCCACCGTATTCCACGGGTCGGTGGTCAGCTGCTTGACGCCCAAGCTCACGCGCTCGTTCTCGACGTCGATGCCGAGCACAGTCGCCTCGAGCTCGTCGCCCTTCTTCACCACTTCGCTCGGATGCCGAATCTTCTTGGTCCACGACAAATCCGAAATGTGTACGAGGCCATCGATCCCCGGCTCGATCTCGACGAACACGCCGAAATCAGTGATCGACTTGACCTTGCCCTTCACCTGGCTGCCAATCGGATGCTTGAGCCCGAGCTCTTCCCACGGATTCGCCTCGGTCTGCTTGAGTCCGAGTGAAATCCGTCGATTCGCTTCGTCGACGCCGAGCACCTGCACTTCGACCATGTCGCCGGGGTTCACGACCTTCGACGGATGCACCGCGCGCTTGCTCCAGCTCATCTCCGAGACGTGGATCAAGCCCTCGACGCCTTTTTCGATTTCCACGAAGGCGCCGTAGTCGGTCACGCTGACGACCTTGCCCTTGATGCGCGTGCCGGGAGGATACGCCTCCGCCACCTTGGTCCACGGATCGGGCATGATCTGTTTCATGCCGAGCGAGACGCGCTCCCGCTCGGCGTCGTACTTCAGCACGACGACCTTAACCTTGTCGCCGACCTTCAGCACTTCCGACGGATGCTGCAGTCTGCCCCACGCCATGTCGGTGATGTGCAGCAGGCCGTCGATACCACCGAGGTCGATGAACGCGCCGTAGTCGGTAATATTTTTCACGGTGCCTTCGAGGATCACGCCCTCTTCGAGCACCTTGAGCGTCTGTTCCTTGAGCGAGGCGCGCTCGCGCTCGAGCACGCTGCGCCGCGAGACCACCACGTTGCCGCGCGCGCGATTGAACTTCAGAATCTGGAAGCGCCCGCGCTGCCCCACATATCGATCCAGGTTGCGCGCCGGACGAATGTCGACGTGCGATCCCGGCAGAAACGCCGGCACGCCGATATCGACCTTGAGTCCGCCTTTGACTTTGCCAAGCACCACGCCTTCGACCGGAGTCTCCGCCTGGAACGCCTTGTCGAGCTCGCGCCAGACTTTGAACTTCTCGGCCTTGGCGTGCGAAAGCATGACCGTACCGTTGTCGGTCTCGGTGCCTTCGAAGTACACGTCAACCTCCTCGCCTTCCTTGACCGTAGGATGCCCCTCGTGATCAAGAAATTCGGCGAGCGGGACCTGCCCTTCGCACTTGTAATTGATGTCGATGATGACGCTGTCGCGCGTGATTAGAAGCACTCTTCCAACCAGCACATCGCCGGGACGGGGAGCCTTCAAACTCTCTTCCATCAACGACTCAAAGTCATTTTCTCCTCCGCTCATTTGCTCTTCAGGCAACACTTTCTCCATTTTGGGGGGACCTTGGGACCTTAGGGGACTTCGGGCTGCTGCAATCCTTACAACCGGGCTAGGCTCGTTTCAAGTCCTTAGCGGCGTTGATTCGAGCGTTTATCTTCGTTTTCATCGCCGCGACCACCGCTTCGATTGAAAGTTTGGTTGAGTCTATCACTATCGCGTCGTCAGCGCGCCTCAATGGCGCCAGCTCGCGCCCGCTGTCGCGGCGGTCGCGCTCGATCAGTTGTTCCAGTACTTCGTGCTCGGCGATCGACGCACCCTTCTTCCGCAATTCTTCGAATCTGCGCCGCGCGCGCGTCTTTACATCGGCATCGAGAAAGAACTTGAACTCGGCGTCGGGAAAGATCGCCGTGCCGATGTCGCGTCCTTCCATCACCACCGCGCCGTCCGCGCCCGCCGCGCGTTGCAAGTCGCGCATCCTCGCGCGCACCGCGCCAAGCGCAGAGAAGCGCGACGCGAGCTCGCCGATTTCGGGCTCGCTTACTTTGGCCGTCACGTCGCGGCCGTTGAGCACTATGTTCTCGCCGTCAAATTTTATTTTTATTGTAGCCAACACCGGCGCCAGTCGCGCTTCGACGTTCGCATCGTCCGGGCTCACGCCGGCCTCGCGCGCCGCAATCGCGACCGCACGATACATCGCGCCCGTATTCAGATAAGAGAACCCCAGCGCGCGCGCGAGCTCGCGTGCCGCCACGGATTTCCCCGCGCCGACCGGGCCGTCGATCGCGATTATCGGCTGCTTCCGGCTCATCTGATCTTTTCCCGCATCGCGCGGCCGCGATTGAATATCTTCTCGACGCCGTCCATGTCGCCGGCTTCGATCATCCGCTGAAATTCGGTGAAGGTTCTGCCGTAGAGTTTCAGCGCCGCTGCGATAGCCTCGCGATTGGTCGCAAAAATATCGCGCCACATTTCCCACGACGACGCCGCCAGCCGCGTCGTATCGCGCAGTCCGCCCGCGCCGTACTCCGCCGCAAGCTTGTCGCCGACGCGCTCGACGTCGAGCGCCGCCGCCAGCACGGTAGACACCGCCTGCGGCAGATGACTCGATCGCGCAAGCAGCGCGTCGTGCGTGTCGGCGTCCATCATCTCGACGCACGCGCCGGTCTCGTCCCAAAGCTGCTCGATTCTATTGATAGCCTCGGGCGTGCTCTTGGCCGACGGCGTGAGTATAACGCGCCGATCGCGAAACAGCGCCGGATCCGCCGCGACCGCACCGGTCGTTTCCTTGCCTGCCACCGGATGCGCCGCGACGAGCGCGCGCTGGCCGCTGATTAGCGGCTCGAGCTGCCGCACTACATAATCCTTGACGCTGCCGACGTCGGTCACGACCGCGTCCGGCGCAGTGTGCTCGATCATCTTCTCCAGCGTCGCGCGCATCGTTTGAATCGGCACCGCCAGCACGATCAGGTCTGCGCCGCGCGCCGCCTCGACCGGATCCCGCGTCGCCACGTCGATCATACCGCGCTCGAGCGCGACGTCCAGGTTCGTCTGCGACCGTCCCAACCCGACGACCTTGCCGACCAGGCCCGCTCGCCGCGCAATCAACGCCAGTGAGCCGCCAATCAACCCCACTCCGCACACAGTCATCTGTCGAAACAGCTGCGCCATCAGATTCGGATTCCACCGCCCGGCGGCGCCGCCTTCGACGATTTGAGCCGGCTCAATTGCACGACCAGGTTCACGCTCGCGATCATCATAAGCGCGAGCACTGGGAACATGACGTAGTTCATGTTGATGTTCGCGCCGCGCGAGTCGGCGACAATCACGACGAACGCTCCCGCCATCACGACAACGTACGCGAGCCTGAACCACGAGAGCGCGCCGATCACTCGCGCGTCGAATTGCTCAGGCCGGAGTGCCGGCAGGAACCCGAGCAGCGCGTAGCCGCCGAGCGCGATTGCCGGCATCAATAGCAGCCCCGTCTCTTTCGAGCCGTAGCCGTTAATCTGCCCCGTGATATCCCAGTGAATGGGAATGGACGCGGGCGCCGACGACCACGTCAATGCGCCGAGTGCGCACATCGCAACGATCAGCGCCCACCCGAGCCGTTCTGCATTTCGATTTTTCACGGCTGCGCCCCTGCGCTCAGAACTTCGGTGAGCGCCGCGATCAGCCGCCGATTCTCCTCGGGCAGCCCGACGCTGATCCGCACGTGCTGCGGATAGCCGTAACCGTTCATCGCACGCACGATCACTCCCTTGCGCAGCAGCGCGTCGTAAACGGCGCGCCCGTCGCCAACATCCACCAGGAAAAAATTCGCGTGACTCGGCACGAACGGCAGCTTGAGGCGCGCGAACTCGCGCTCGAGGTAGTCCATCCCCTCGGCGTTCACCTGCAGCGTCCGCGCGATATGCGCACGATCTTCCATGCCTGCAATCGCGGCCACCTGCGCAAGCGAGGTCACGTTGAACGGCTGCCGCACGTTCTGCAGCATCTGGATCATGTCGGGCCGCGCGATCGCATAGCCGACGCGAATTCCCGCCAGCCCGAAAATCTTCGAAAACGTCCGCAGCGTGATGATGAGCCGGCGGTCGTCGTGATCTTCCATCGAGTCGGGGTAGTCCGGATCGCGCACGAATTCGAAGTACGCCTCGTCGGCGACGATCACGACGTGCTCGGGCACGCGCTCGAGAAAGCGCTTCCATTCGCCGCGCCGGTAAATCGTCCCGGTCGGATTATTGGGATTGCCAAGAAAAACAATTCTGGTGTTCGCGTCGCAAGCCGCGGCCATCGCGTCGAGGTCGTGCGAATATCCATCGCTGGTCTTGACTACCCGATGCTCACCGCCGGCGGCCGCGGTCGCCAGCGGATAAATCGCAAACGAATGCTCCGAGTAAACCGAGTTCAGTCCCGGCCGCAGGTACAGGAACGCGAGCAGGTTCAGCACCTCGACCGAGCCCGAGGCCGCAAACACGCGCTCCACTCCAATCTTATGATACGCAGCGATTTTCGCGCGCAGCTCGTAGCTGGCGCCGTCGGGGTATCGATTCAGCTCGGGCAGCGCCGCCTTGATCGCCTCGATCGCGCGCGGCGACGGGCCCAGCGGATTCTCGTTCGACGCCAGCTTCACCGGATCGTCGATTCCGAGCTCACGTTGCAGCTCCTCAACCGGTTTGCCCGGCTCGTAGGGAGCAAGCGCGGCGACAGAAGGGAGAACGAGATCTTGTGCTTTGATCAAAACAGGATGACGGCCACTGGAAAGTTGGACTGCCCGGCTCAGGCAGCGGCCGACCTACCTTCAGGATACGATCCTAAGACCTTCAAGAATAGAGCCTTGCTGGACAACGATTTGAGCGCGCGCGCCAGCTTGGGGTCGTCACGATGCCCCATAACGTCAACAAAGAACAGGTACTCCCACGGCCGCGCGCGTAGCGGACGCGACTCGATCTTCGAGATATTTATCGCATTACGCGCGAACAGATTCAGCGCCTGGTTGAGCGTGCCGACCCGGTCCGCGACGGCGAACAGCAGCGTCGTCTTGTCCCGGCCCGAGCGCTCGACCGGCCGCGTCCCCATCACGAGGAACCGCGTCGTGTTGGCGGCGACGTCCTGCACGTTCGCGGCGATGGTCTTCAGGCCATACGCCTCGCCCGCCGCCTTCGACGCGATGGCAGCAGTCGAACCGTCCGCGGCCGCGCGTTGCGCCGCCAGCGCGTTCGACGCCACCGCTTCGGTCTCGCATTTCGGGAAGTTCGCGCTGATAAAACCGCGGCACTGCGCGAGGCTTTGCTGATGCGACACAATCCGCTTGACCTCAGCCGCCGCGCCGCTCAGCGACATTAGTGAGTGCCGAATCGGCAACAGCACTTCGCCGACTATCACGAGCGCCGTGTCTATCAGCAGGTCGAGCGTCAGCGTCACCGACCCCTCGGTCGAGTTCTCGACCGGCACCACGCCGAAATCCGCGCGGCCGTTCTCGATTGCCTGGAAGACCGCGGCGAATGACTCGAGCGGCATCAGCTGGATGCTCGAGCCGAAGCGGATACGCGTGGCCTCGTGCGAATAGGTGTGCTCAGGGCCGAGGAACGCGACGCGTGGCTCGTGTTCAAGCGCCCGGCAAGCCGAAATTATCTCGACATAAATCCGCTTGACCTGCTCGTCGGTGAGCGGCCCCGGGTTCTCGGCGATCATCTTTTCGATGATCGCGCGCTCGCGCACCGGCTGGTAAACCTCGCCGCCCTCATGATGCTTCAGGCGACCGATCTCCGTCGCGACGCTCGCGCGTGCTGACACGAGCCGCAGAATTTTGAGGTTAAGCTCATCCATCCGCGCCCGCAGCGTCTCAATCGACGGCGGCTCCGGCACAACCTTCCTGGCAATGCGCGATGACATCGAACAAGAATGGCTACCCGATCAACGACTCCTTTTCAACGTACCCGCAAGGCCCGACTTTTCTGTCTCCTCCCCCTATCAGGGAGAGGATGAAGGGGAGGGTCCGCTTACAGCGCCCTGCGCGATTCAAGATTCTGCCTCTGCTCTGAAAGATCTTCCAGCATTCGTGACTATCAGTCATCAGAAGAACACTTTCTGATGATTCCACTCTAGAATCATCCCAAAGTCTTCGACTAACTTCCTCACCGTGGGGCGTTCATCGGGGGCAGTGTTTCTCTCGGCATTTGCCATGCTGATGCTGGCGAGCTGCAATAGCGGCGGCTCGTCATCGTCGTCTACAACGAATCCGCAATCCGGCATCGTGCACTTCGACCCCAACTCGCACGCCTTCTGGAGCGATCAAGCCAACTGGACGACCGTCTTCGGCCCCGCCTACGCAGACATCACGCTCACATCAACCAATTTCGTCCCATGCCGCGGCGGTCCTTACGCGCTCTGCTATTACTCGGGCCCGAGCACCGGCGCCGAAGATCTTTCGTGCACGCTTACCGCCGACGGCAACTACGCCAACTGTCAATGCTTCGACATTCCGTACGGCGTCTACTTCGTCGATATCAACGCCATCCTCAATCACGACGTCTATGAAAAGACGGTCGCACAATGTGGCGCCGACGGCAGCCAATGCGCGACGCTCAATTCGGCCCCGGTATGCGCCAACGTCAATCAGGGAAATTTGATTCCCGGCTCGAGCGTCTACTCCACCTTCAGCTTCGATTGCGTCCCCGAGAACGGACTCGGCCTCACCGACTGCGGCGCCGCACCGTACGCCGGATGCATGACGGCGCCGTGCTTCAAGACCAACCAAGCCGGCATCGTGAACTGCTCGTGCCCGGTGTTCGACGGCCCCTACCAGGTCGGCCAGAACGATCAGGCATGCACCTTGGGCGGCAACCTCACGTGGTCGGCCGCGTACGCGCCTCCAGCGGCGACGCCGACCGCCACGCCGGCGGCACCGGACCGTTCTGCGAATGCGTATAAGATGATGCGCTCGGATTCGAGCGACGACAGCACAGTTCCCGCCGCAGTTCCCAGTCCCCCGGCGTGTCTGCCCGACGCGCCCGGCGGCTTCGGATGCCCTCTCTACGTCCCCGGTACCACGATGCTGCCGCCCGGCAGTGGCGTCGATTGCGCCAAAGTCTGCGACGAGTACCACAGTTGCCTGCAACCCAAAGGCGCGCAGGCGGGCTTCACCTGCGATGCGACGCTATGCACCGACGAATGCAACGATCGCGGCCTCGTCGGCACGGCATGCGGCGGGCTGTCGGGATGCGACATATCCGAAATTGTGAAAGCCGAAACCGCGGCTGACTGCAGTTGCTGCGCAAGCCAGCTCTGCCAATGCGATCCCAGCGCCAAAACCAACAAAGCAATCTCCGCGCTCAACCAACAGCAACGCGATCGCGGCATCACACCTCAATGCGACATCAACGGCACGCTGTGCGGCTCGAATTGAACTGGCGTTTATCCCACCCAGGGATCGTAACTCCCGAAACTCCAGATATGGCCTTCCAAATCGCGGCAGGTATATCCCCTGCCGCCGTAATCCTCATCCTGCACATCGCGCAGCATCACCGCGCCGCCGGCCTTCGCGCGCGCGTAGTGCGCATCGCAGTCACCGACGATAACGTAGGCGCTTTGCGTCTCGCAGCCGCCGATTTCCTCTGGCAGCTTCATCAACTTCCCGAACATCCCGCCGCCAGTCGACGACACCATGATCATTCCATTGCCAAAAGTAAGCTGCGCGTGCGCGATCGTACCGTTCTCACCCGGAACGACGAGATGCTTCTCGAAGCCGAAGGCCTTGCATAACCATTCGATCGCCGCCGGCGCATTTCGATAGCGCATGCCCGGAATGATTCTCGCGCGTGTATTCTGGGTTTCCATCAGGCAGCCTCCTGCGATTCCTGATCGATCTGATCAGATAAACCGCCGCGCCTCGAAGAAGGTTACGCCTCGAATTACTACTCAGCCGACCGCTCGCCCTCGACGCGCCCGCGCGTCAGGAACGCCGATCCCATCGTCGCGAACTTTCGCTCGCGCGCGCGGCGCAACTCGGCCGGCTTCAGCTTGACCAGCCGCTCCAGATGCCGCGCGAGCGCCGCGCCGATAAGATGGGCCGCTTCGGCCGGCGCCGTATGCGCTCCGCCGACGGGCTCGGGCACGATCTCATCGATCAATCCCAGGTCGAGCAAATCGGGCGCCGACAACTTCAGTGCCGATGCGGCCGCCGCGACGTTCTCCTCGCCGCCCGCGCGCCACAAAATCGCTGCGCAACCTTCCGGAGTGATCACCGAGTAGCACGCGTTCTCCTGCATCAGCACGACGTTCGCCACTCCGAGCGCCAGCGCGCCACCCGAGCCGCCCTCGCCGATCACGCATGCGATGATCGGCACGGTCATCCGCGCCATTAGCTCGAGGTTGTGCGCGATAGCTTCGATTTGCCCGCGCTCCTCAGCGCCGACTCCAGACTCTGCGCCCTGCGTGTCGATCAGGGTGATCACAGGCAGCCCGAACCGTTCCGCCAGTTCGTAAACGCGCGTCGCCTTGCGATAGCCCTCGGGCAGCGGCTTGCCGAAGTTGCGTTTGATTCTCTCGGCGGTCGAGCGTCCCCGCTGATGCCCCACGACGGCGACTGCGCGGCGTCCAAAATAGGCGAGGCCCGCAACTATAGCGCCGTCATCGGCGAAGTTTCGGTCGCCGTGAATCTCGATAAAGTCGCGCATCAGCAAGTCGATGTAATCGAGCGTCTGCGGCCGATTTGCATGCCGCGCGAGACGCACGCGCTCAATCGCCGGGCGCGGTTCCGACGCTGGCCCTTCGACCGTCGCGATTTCAACCGCGCGATTTTTGCCGCGCGCTTTGTGTCCGTTCGAATTCGGCTTCATTTTGATCCACGCCTGATTAATCCACGCTTGAAAAAGTTCCCGAACAACGCACAAGCATCCTGAGTGCCGCGCTCGGGGTCAAGCCAGACGATCTCCTGTTCGCGGCGAAACCACGTGAGCTGCCGCTTGGCCAGCCGCCGCGATTCCTGCTTGGCGGCAGCGACCGCATCGGCCAGCGCAATCTCACCCCGCAGATGCGCTGCGATCTGCTTGTAGCCAATCGTACTCAGCGGCGGCTTCTCGGGCGAGTATCCCGCGTCGATAAGCGCGCGGACTTCCTCGACGAGCCCGGCTGCAATCATCGCATCGAAGCGCCGATCGATCGCCTCGTACAGTTTCTTCCGCTCGACTTCGACGCCCACCGTCAAAGTGTCGTAGCCGATGTCGGCGAATCGATGCCGCCGCTGATGAGCCGAAATCGTCTCGCCAGTGAGCTCGAAAACCTCGAGCGCCCGGATGATTCGGTACAAGTCGTTAACGCCGATTCGATCCGCCGCTTCGCGATCAATCTCGCGCAACTGCTGATGCAGATGCGCGACGCCGTGCTCCGCCGCAATCCTCGCCAGCCGTTCGCGAACTTCCAACGACGCTGCCGGCCCGCGAAAAATTCCGCCGCGGATTACGCGCAAATAGAGCCCACTGCCGCCGACCACCAGCGGATTGCGCCCGCGCGCAGCGATCCCGTCGATTGCATCGCGCGCCAGCTGCGCGAACTCCGCCACGTCGAGCGAATTGTCTGGATCGCGCACGTCAATAAGATGATGCGGCACGCGCGCGCGGTCCGTCGCCGACGGTTTCGCCGTGCCGAGATCCATTCCGCGATAAAACTGCCGCGAGTCGGCGTTGATTATCTCGCAGTTCGAGCGCTCCGCCACTTCCATCGCGAGCGCAGACTTGCCGGCTCCGGTCGGCCCGACGATAAAACCGACGGCGATCCGCACCGAAGGCTGCGTCGTGTCTTCCTTTTCCGTGGCGGCCAGATCGCTCATCGCCGGAACATCCGTTCGATTTGCCCGCGTCCAAACTGAATATGCACCGGTCGTCCATGCGGGCAGTTGGTCTTGAACTCAGTGCGATCGAGTTCGGCGAGCAATGAATGGATTTCGGCCGGCTCGAGCACGCGGCCGACGCGGACCGAGCCGTGACACGCGAGTTGCTTCAGCCAATTCTCGAATGCGGCCTCGCCGCCGCCGCGAAAGCCCGTTTCGTTGTCGCCCATGCTTTCGATCATATCGGCGAGGAGCTTGGCGCCGCCTTCGGGGCCGAATACCGCGGGCGCGCCCTTGAGCAGCAGCGTCGTGGCTCCGAACGGCTCGACCTCGAAGCCCATCGCGCGCAGCTCGCTGAGCGCGCCGTGCACCTGCGCCGCGCGCGCGGGATTCAGCTCAACCGGGACCGGCGCGAGCATCGCTTGGGTGCGGATACCGCCGTCGCGGAGCTCGCGCCGCAGCTTCTCGAACGTGACGCGCTCGTGCGCCGCGTGCTGATCGATCAGGAGCAGGCCCTCCTCGGTTTCGAGCGCGATATAGCCGGCGAAGATTTGTCCGATGACGCGGAGCTGCGAGTACATCGGGACAGGAGTCGGTGGCGCTGCACTGCCAGGGCGGTCGCGATCGTACGCGAGAGTAAGCGGGCGCTGAAACGCCGACTGCGTGGGCGCGTCGGGCACGAGCCGCAAGGGCGCGTCGCGACGAGGACTCGGCACCGCATCGTCGACTTGCGACGACATCGTGATGAGTGCCATCGCGGTGTCGTCGGTGATGGGCACCGGAGCGTTCTCGGTCTGGTCGGACAGGCGGTCGCGGAGCGCGTGATAGACGACTTCGAAAACCGCGCCGCCGTTGCGAAAGCGCACCTCGGTCTTCATCGGATGGACGTTGACGTCAACGTCTTCGGGACGCATGTCGACGAACAGCAGCGCCGCCGGATGGCGCCCGCGCGGGATTAGCGTCTGGTAGGCCTGTTCGATTGCGCGAATCAGCATCCGGTCGCGTACCGAGCGGCCGTTGACGAAGGTGAAGATCATTCTGCCGGTGGCAAAGGATTCCTGGCTGGACGCGGCCAGGCCTTGCGCGCGAAGGCCGGGACGGGCGAGGTCGAACGGGAGCATCTTCGAGGCGAGCTTCGCGCCGAAGAGCTGGCGGAATCGTTCGAGCGACGAGTTGGCGCGGGGCAAATCGAAAAGTGTGCGGCCGTCTGCGGTCAGGCGGAACGCAACGTGATGATTAGCGAGCGCAACGCGCTGGAATGAGTCGGCGATTGCGCCCTGCTCGGTCGCCAGCGTTTTCAGGAACTTGAGGCGCGCAGGAGTGTTGAAGAACAGTTGGCGGACCTCGACGCGGGTGCCCGCCGCGATCGCGCATGCGCGCGTGTCCTCGATGTTGCCGGCTTCGGCAGCGACTTCGACGCCGTTTTCGTCGGCGGCGCGCCGGGTTTGCATCCGCAGATGAGAGACGCTGGCGATCGAGGCGAGCGCCTCACCGCGGAAGCCGAGCGTGCGAATGGCAGTCAGGTCGGCGGCGCTCCGAATCTTCGACGTCGCGTGACGGCGGAGCGAGAGTATAGCGTCGGCGCGCGTCATGCCGGAGCCGTCGTCGGCGACCGCGATTAGCGCGGAGCCGCCGCCGAGGATTTCGACGCTGACCGAGCGCGCGCCCGCATCGAGCGAGTTCTCGACCAGCTCCTTGACGGCCGAGGCCGGGCGCTCGACGACTTCGCCGGCCGCTATCTGGCTGGCGACTTGCTCGGGGAGGATGTGGACTATGTGCTCAGACATAATCTTCGGCGGGACCTGGTTAGAGATTGTAGCTTTCGGAGCGGGTACTCAAGCAACCGGGGGCTTTCACTGGTTCATTGTTTCGCGTATCACTGCATAACTCGTGCGATGAAAAAAATTACGTTAATGCTGCTGGGCGCGGCGTTCATGGTGGCCGCGGCGGCGGCGGGCGCTTATGCGGCGCCGATCAAGATTGGGGTCGGCGTGATTGGACCGATTTCGCCACAGACCGAGGCTGATATCGACGAGCTGGTCGGCAAGCTGCCGAACGTCAAGGCGGTGCCGATTCAACCGCCGGGGGGCGTCGATGCGTGCGTCAAGCGCTTTGTCGCGGGCGACCCGGACGACAGGCTCGACGCCGTGATGATCGTCAGCCTGCCGACGGAATCGTTTCAGTCGTCGCGCGACTCGAACGAGGCCAAGTTTACCGGCGCCTACGAAATCTGGACGTTGAATCTGTCGACGCTGGCCGAGGACCGCCATCGCTTCACCTTCACCGACAACGAACCGATAATCGGCGGCGCGTCTGCTTTTTTGGCGCTGCCGGCGCAGGTGTTCGCCGAGCGCGCGACCGGCAAGAAACTGATTTCGAGCGATCAATACCAGGCGTTCGAGGCGGTGCAGACGCGAGTCGAGGCGAAGCTGATTGCTGCGACCAAGCTCTACCTGATGACGGCGTCGATTCGCGACACTGCGCCGCTGGTGCCGCTCGACACGGCCAAGGCCTTGCTGGATCGCGGCGACGGCGAGGACGCGATGGCGGTGTTCAAGTCGGCGGGAATCAACAATCCTGAAGTTCAGCAGATGATCGCGAACGCGCAGGGGCAGTTGAAGCGCAGCGCGGCGAATGCGCTGCTCGGACGCACGCTCGGAGCGATGGCGGGCGGGAATGCGGATGCGGCGCGGCTGATACTGGCCGACTATGAGAAGGCGCCGTCGGCCGAGAGCTCGCGCGCGGATTCGATTCGGCGGGTGCTGGCGTACGTGCCCGCTCACACCGAATCGCCCTATGACGGCGTGATGAAGAGCGACGTGCCCACGCTCGACCATCAGGCGTTCGTCGCGATGATCAAGCAGATGTTCAGCGAGCAGACGGGATCGGCGCCGGACGACGTGATCGTCGGCGCGCACGATATCACGATCGAAGACAAGGACGCGCCGCAGGGACTCAAGGAGCAGCTCGACAGCTACGCCGCTGCCCTCGGGCGCAGCGCGTGGCTGATGAGCCTCAAGTGCGGATGTGATGCGAGCGCGGTGTTGGAGAGCGAAGCGGTCGGCGAGGCGCTGCTGAAGGCGAAGTATTCACCCTCTTTCAAGCGGCCGCAGGTCGGGCTACCTTAGAGGGATCAACCTGGTTGGAACGGAAGACAAATGAGACATTGCGCATATTGTAAGAAGCATCCGTCAGTCGGCAACAACGTCAGTCACGCCAACAACAAGACCAAGCGTCGGTGGAATCCGAACCTGCAAGAAGTGCGGGCGGAGATAAACGGCAACGTGCGGCGGATTTTGGTCTGCACGCGGTGTATTCGCGGCGGGAAGGTTAAGAAGAGCGCTTAGGCTAACCAAGAATACACTTCATTTCATGTGAAACCACGGTGGTTTCACACTTCCTCGGCAGGGGTGATCCCTGCACCCAGTCATTTAGAGTAGGGGTTCTAGCTTTTCGGGCGGGCGCGCGATGATTGCGCGCCTCCCCTTGATCACGATTGGACGCTGCATCAGCTCGGGATGCTTGAGCAGGAGCGCGACGACCGACTTCTTGTCGGCGTAGGCTGCCGCGTCGAGGCCGAGTTCCTTGAAGCGCTTGTCCTTGCGAACCAGGTCGGCGACGGGGCCGTCGAGCAGGTCGACGATTTTGTCGAGCGTCTCGCGCGTCGGGTGATTCTTCAGATATTCGACGATGTCGAAGTCGACGTCTCGGGTGCGGAGCAACTCGAGAGCACCGCGCGAGTTGCCGCAGGCTGGGTTGTGGTACAGGGTTATGCGTTCCATCGTTTTTCTCTACGGCTATTTTCGCTCCATTTGCCGCGTGCGATCAAACCAGGACCGATGGTGCGCAGGCTTTGATGGGAATGGCGGTAGCGGCTACAATTCAGCGGTCGCGAACCTCACTGCCATGGAGTCTTTGTGAAGAACAGATCCAACCTCAAGTCAGGACACAATTTTCGTTTCGCGGCAGTCGCTTTATCGGTCGCAATCGGCGCCGGCCTCGCGGCTGGGGCGCGGATTGCGGGCGCGGCCAACGTGAGCGGCACGATGTCGTATCGGGACGGCAGTCCGGCGGACAAACGCGAGCTTCATTACGAGAACCGCGTGACCAGCGATATTTTCGTCGCGCCGACCAAGCCCGACGGCTCGTTTACGGCGGATTTGCCGCCTGGGTTGTACGATCTTCGCGCCGAACGCGGCGTGGTGCTGGCCAGCAAGATCCAGGTCGGCAGCGAGGACGTGAATATCGGCCATGTCGTCGAGCCGGCGCCGCTTGACGCGCGCCGCGTGTTCGAGCGTCAGGGCGTGGCGGAAACGCTCGTTGAAAGTCCGGCGCCTGCGACAGCGAACTTGACGACCGGGCGCGCGATCGCGGCGATGAGATATGGTCACGAGGCGATTGCGCCGATGGGAGCGCCGGGGACGCCGGCGCCCGAATCAACACCGCTGGGGGAGGCAACTCCGGTCGCGGTGGGGTCGCCGTCGGCGATGGAATCGCCGCTGCCGGGCGGCTATTGAGAGCGCCCGCGACCGGTTGCTCGCGAAGAGAAGAACCTAACCCCGAACCCTTCCCGCTCGGGAAGGGGAACCGATCGCAATCATAAATTGCATCGCCCGCAGAATCCTCGCCTGACATCTCCCTTCAACTGACGAGCGAAGGATCAGAGCCGTGGCGCTCGTTGGTGTGCGTCTCGTCCTTTACATAAGTCTATCAAAAGTATAATAATCCTACACTCAGTTAAGAGCACGAAGGGATCGTTGAAAATCCGCCCGAGGTTCGACGGGGGATAATTTAGTTTTTCGGGATGATGGCCAATTTTTAGGCCGGAAAACAGAATGCAGGAGGGCACGGGAAGATGGACAAGCTGACGAGGATGTTTGTGAGGATGACCGAGGGCGAGCGAGGGCAGACGATGGCTGAGTATGCGCTGATCATGGCGGCGGTCGCGGTGATCGTATTTGTCGCATACGAGAAGATGGGGACGACGATCACTACGTTGCTGGGCACCGTGAATACCCAACTCTAAGGTTCGGTTCCAGTTTGCTCAGCGGGCTAACGCTCCATCCGGTGCGTTGGCCTTTTTTTTGAAACGTGTCAGGTGCGTTCGACGAATTCGAGGCGGTTGCCCCAGGGGTCGCGCACGAAGAACCGCTCCTGGCCGGGGAATCGGTTGCCGGCGATTATTTCTATGCCGGCGGATTCGAGG
>Ga0210391_10002837_pt1 | contig 14848 bp, 14 predicted proteins | sample IncBWC12OmetaG_FD_160573 | JGI IMG/M metagenome (GOLD analysis project Ga0210391, IMG submission 160573) | Forest soil microbial communities from Barre Woods Harvard Forest LTER site, Petersham, Massachusetts, United States - Inc-BW-C-12-O ... | reverse complement strand
CGACCTGTTCAAAGTCGTTCTTGATCCCGGCCCGGACAAGCTCGAGAAGCGGATTCTCGGCCCGGCCCCTCCGACTTCGAGGAGCACCGGAGTAACTCGCGCTCAGCCACGCAGACAGCCCTCGACTAAGCTCACCCATTCTATCGGATGATTTCGGCAGGGTCAATGTAGGGACAGCCGCCCTCGGCTGTCCCGCCTGGCGAAGCCCGGCTGCTCTTGACGACGTATGTTCCTCGGAACTCGGGAAAGAGCGGAAATTAGAAGACAGGCGCATGGAAGAGCGGCCCTTCAGGGCCGCGTCAGCAGTCTCGGATGAACCGGGCTCTAGCCCCTGCGAATCTGCCGTGCTGCGATCCCACTCCGCAAACGCCTTCGCCGTCGAAACTCCCACCTCGGGCGTTACCACCACACATGCCGTCGACGGCAAATCCTCCAACCCATAGACCTGCTCACCGCGTCCCACTCCCAATACCGTCCCGCCCACCAGAAACAACGGCAAATCCGATCCCACTTCCGCGGCAATTCGCAGACGCTCCTCCGCAGCCAAGCTTTTGTTCAGAGCTCTCTCGAGGCCGAGCAGCGCAGCTACCGCATTCGACGACGCTCCGCCCATCCCTCCCTGCACCGGCAACCGCTTCTCAATCTCGACTACCACCCGCCCCTTGGCCCGCAAAGCCTGCATCGCCTTTTCCACCACCCGATAGCAGGTATTTGATTCATCTCGCGGAACGCGCGGGTCTTCACATCGGATCTTGATTCCCTTTCCTCGCCCCGCGCTGATTCGAATCACGTCATGCAGCCCGATCGTCTGATACACCGTCAACAAATCATGAAATCCATCATCCCGGCTCGCGCCAATGCGCAGTCCAAGATTTATCTTCGCGAAAGATCGGAGGGTCACCGTCATGGCAGCAAGATTGTAAGCTAAACGCAATCAACCGATGAGATTCGGCGCGTAGCAATTCCTTCTCGTCGTCTTATCCGAGCCCTTCCCCCACCCGACACACCACCTTGGTAATCTCGACTCCTTCGCTCCGTTGGCGCACCTTAATAAAAATGTGATCCCACTCACATGAGCCGGCGACGGTCCTCCCGGTTGGGACCACAACAACGCAACCAGTGCTGCCCGCATTAGCGGGACCCTGTGCAGTACGATCCCGCAAGTTGGGAGTAATCCGTTGCGCTGATAAGTGCGGATCGACTCAAATTTCAGCCCGCGTTCCACGACGACCGGGTTTAGGCCGCGTGGGACCAGCAGTGGGCTATCAGGGGCTTATGCATGCGCAGTATGATCGGGCGTTGTTTCTCGTTGACCTTTGTTATAGCGGTCGCGGTTTTCGCCGCCGCCCAAGGTGACTATAAAGTTGTTCCCGTCACCGATGGTGGAACCATCTCCGGCACAATCAAGTGGTCCGGACCCGTACCCCACGACCTCGAGTTCCCCGTTACCAAAGACCCTCAGATTTGCGAACCTGACGGCAAGAAAAACGTTAGCCTGGAGCGCCTTATCGTTGGACCCGAAGGCGGCGTAGCCAACACGATCGTTTATCTCAAAAACATCTCGGCTGGGAAAGCCCTGGAGCTGCCCGAGCAGCGCCGTCATCTCGACCAGAAGCAGTGCCGCTACGTTCCGCACATCCTTCTAGTGCCGAAGAATGCCGATCTGCAGATGCAAAGCTCCGACGCGACTCTCCACACCATTCACATGGACGGAGCCGCTACTTACAATCTGCCGTTCCCGTTTCCCAATAAGGTCAGCGCGCGCAACATGCCCACGGCCGGCCTGGTCAACCTTCGTTGCAACGGCGGCCACGTCTGGATGAACGCCGAGATGATGGTTGTCCCTCATCCTTATTATGCCGTCACCGACGAGAGCGGACACTTTGCCTTTACCGATGTCCCGCCCGGTACTTATCAGATTGTTGCCTGGCATGAAGGCTGGGGACTTGCCGGTAAAGAACAGGCCTACGACGTGCTCACCGAGCGCGCCGTGCAGCGCCCACTCTTCACCGAACCCAAAACGTGGGAACGATCAGTCACGGTAAATCCTCGTCAGTCCAGCACCGTGAATTTCGTGATCGGAAATAAGTAATGCGCGTGTAGGGCGGACACTCTCCCGTCCGTCAACTGCAATTGCCACATGAGAAGTGTGGGGCGGATACTCCAATCCGTCAACTGCCCAGATGTAAGAAACTGGAATTCGATTGATCGGGAAGGGCACGACGTTCAGTCGTGCCAATCAAAGCCAAGAGAGATAAGGGCTTTAGCCCCTGAGGTCAGTTTCCCTCGCAACGCAATCAAGAATTAATCCGTGTCAATCCGTGGCGAAAACGATTTACCCTACCCACGCCGCTTATACAACACCGCAAATTCAAACCCCGCATTTGCCGGAAACAACTCTGCCACTTTGCGCAATCGTTCCGCCAGCGCCGAAGGCGCGAGCAGTGGATAATCCCGCTCCCGCAGATCGTAGTAATCGACATCCAGGTACAGCGAAAGCAAATAAATCGAAATCGAGTCGGAAAACGTCGACTCGAAATACTCGTTCTTAAACCGCTCCGCCTCCGGACCGCCCGCGACCGCGAGCTTGCGCGCCTCAAAAGCGTCCAGCGAAGTTTCCCCACGCGTACCTGCCTCCACTTGCTTCCACGCCAACTCGTTGAACTCTTCCGACACTCCCGCCACTTCCACCAGCGCATGCCCAACGTTGATGTAAAACTCAAAGGCCACCGAGAACTTATCGTCCATCAGTCGCGTCGAGATAAACACGCACTGCGAGTCGCCCAGATTCAGGTTGCGATGGCAAACCGCGTTATCGCTCAACGCAACATCGTAGCGATCCGCAATTAGAATCTCGTCGCCCTGCGTCACCGTTAAGGGCACAAAATAATAAGCCTTGCGCTTGAGGGACGCGGCAATCTTCGTCGGCACCGCCGCAATCATCCGCTCCAGATCGAACGAACTGATCGAGACTTCTCCCGCCACGGCATAGCACACCCCATTCGCCGCCTGTGAAACGGGCGTCGCCCGCACCACATCCGCTGGACTCCGCGTAATTGCTTGCGCTGCCTGCGACATAATTACTCTTTTATACACTACATGCCGAGCGGTTCGCCCCGTTCTGCCGATGATCTAAAGGTGGCCGAAAGGTGTAGCCTAGAAGTATGCCGCCGACCCCGCGCCCACCTCGCTGGTATGCGATTCCGGTGCGTGTGCTGCTGGTGACCTTTATCGGAACGCTGATCTCGTTCGCGGTCAGCTTGCTGCTCGGAATCGTCGGGACTGTTGTGATTTCGGCCCTTCACCACGCCAATCCCAACATGACCGTAGCCTATCGCCTGATCGCTCTACCCTCAGCCGTGGTAGCCGGGGGTATCATCTTTGTGTTGGCACTGACTATGGAAATCCGGCACTACCGCCAGGCGAAAACCCTGGCGGGGATCGAACGGGCAAGCTGACACGCCGAGCGCTACAATCAACTGAATGCCGCCCCGCATAGCCATCCCCATGCCGCATTCGATCGATCGCAAATATGCCGAGCGCGCGATCCCGCAATACGAGCACGCTGTCGAACTCGCAGGAGGAGAACCCGTCCGCATTCCGCTCGATCAGACTCCTGCCGAAGTCATGAAGATCATCGAGCGCTGCGACGGCGTTTTACTTCCTGGCAGCAAGGCCGATGTTGAACCCTCTAAGTTCGGCGCACCGCGCTCTCCGCACACCGCCACCGCCGACCCCGGTCGCGACACCGTCGACGAACTCCTGCTGCAGGACGCCTACAACATGCGCAAGCCTGTTCTGGGCATCTGTTACGGTCTGCAGACTCTCAATGTCTACCGCACCGGATCGCTCATCCAGCACATCCCGGATTTTCTGCCGGAAGACTTGCGCACCCGCGTCGACCACGAAGCCGGAAAAAAAGTCGCAGTCGCGCATGCAGTCGCGATTGAACAAGATTCCAAGCTGGCAGCGATCGTCACCCAACCCTCAGAGAACCGTTCGCCAAACGAAGCCCGGGAAGGGCACGACCTCACTCGTGCCGTTAAGACCTCAGAAAAGAAATGGGCTTCAGCCCCTGAGGGCAGCAAACTCGTCCTTCCCGTGAACTCTTCCCATCATCAATCGGCCTCCAAAATCGGCGACGGTTTGCGCATATCCGCCCGCTGCACTGATGATGGCATCATCGAAGCACTGGAAGGAACCGCGCCCGATCACTTCGTCCTCGCCGTGCAATGGCATCCCGAGCGCTCGGTCGATCAAGACGAACCTTCTCGCGCCATCTTCCGCGCGCTTGTCGAAGCAGCCGAAGTTCGCCACAAGCAGCTTGCCGATGAATTCGAAGGTGTGAAGTAGCAGCAGAGTCCAAAGAAACTAAGACTTGACGCGTTGGCGGACATTCGACGGGAAGTTATTTCTTCCGCGCTTTCTTAGTAGCTGTGCGCTTCTCCAGCAGAATGACGACATGCGCGACCGCAGTATTTTCCAAGTTGAGTCCTTCCGGTGTCTTGGCCTTCAACCCGACGCAATCGGCGGTAACTCCTAGCAACTCGGCAACGCGCATTCGAATCGCCGCCGCGTGCGGTCCAATCTTCGGCGCGGCAAGAATTAGGCTGGCATCCATGTTCGCCACGCCGTATCCCGCATCCTGCACGCGCTTCAGCGCCTCGCGCAGAAAGACCACGGACTCTGCGCCTTTCCACTTCGCGTCAGACGGCGGAAACAGCGCTCCAATATCGGGTGCCGCGATAGCCCCGAGCAGCGCGTCGGTAATGGCATGCAGCAGCACGTCGCCGTCGGAATGCCCGTCCAGTCCCCGGTCGTGCGCCAGCGTGACACCGCCAACCTTCAGCGGAATGCCCGGACGAAACTCATGGGAATCGAAGCCGTAACCGATTCTCACGCGGAAGCCTTGGCCACGGATTCACACGGATTCATGCGGATCTTTTTTCTTTCATTGTCGAAAATGAGGCGTCGAAACTGCGGGCGCAGCCCGAAGTTGAGCAGCAAGCCGACTTCGGTCGCACGCAGATAGTGCAGCAGTTGGGCCTCGTGTGCAGATTCGAGAGATCGTCCAGCTTTCAGTTCCACAAGAATCACATTTTCAACGATGAGGTCGGCATAGTATTGTCCAACCTTTCTGCCCCGAAACCACACTGGCACCGGAACCTCCCGTGCAGTACTCAGTCCTGATTCCTCCAGGGCCACGACCAGCGCCTCTGCATAAGTCGACTCAAGAAATCCGTGCCCGAGTTCGTTGTATACGTCGTAGACCCCCCCGATGATCTTCTCGGTCAGCTCGGAATGCTTCAAGCCGGGTGGTGGAGTATTCATCACCAGCGAGTCTACGCTGTAGGAGTGGCCTTGATCCGTGGAAATCCGTGCAAATCCGTGGCTCATTTCTCTAAGTAGAACTCCGCCAGTTCCATGTCTCCAGGTGCGGTAATCTTTATATTCCGTGGTGAGCCCATCACTACCGCGACGTCGTGTCCGGATCGTTCCACCAGCGAGGCCTCGTCGGTGCCGAGGAAGCCGTCTGCCGAAGCTTCGTCGAATGCCTTTTTGATCACGTCATACCGAAAACCTTGCGGAGTCTGCGCCATCACAACGCCAGCACGCGGAATCGTCGCTTTGATCAGCGCACCCTCGGCCGTGCGCTCGACTTGCTTCACCGTATCGACCGCAGGCAGCCCGGCGATTGCCGCACCATACTTTTTCGCCGCATCAATCACTTCCTCAATGATTTCCGCCGTGACGAACGGGCGAACCGCGTCGTGAACCAGCACCACGTCATCCGCCGATGCGCCGACCGCATTGAGCGCGTGCTCGACTGACTGCTGCCGGTGCTCGCCGCCCACGACAAGTTCGACTCTCTTCTTTTTTAGTATGTCTTGTGCCTCGCTTTCCAGACGCGCGCGAAATCCTGCAATTTCATTTTCGCGCAACGCGATCCAGATCTCGCTCACGGCTTCGACCGCGGCAAACCTTCGCAGCGTGTGGATGAGGATGGGCGTGCCGCCCAATTCGGTGAATTGTTTCGAGGGAGGCGTCTTTTTCTGCTTGCTCTGAGCGCCGGGCACGGGAGCCATACGAGTCCCAAGCCCCGCAGCCGGAATAATTATTACAACCTTCATCGCGGGGTGTAAGTATACGAGTGCTGACGCCGGAGTTCAAATGCACGACAGTTTATGAACCCGCTCTAAGACGGCGGCTTGGTCTCCACCACCAATGTATTTGGAACGGGCACAGTGGGTACCGCCGTCCCCGTAACCACCGGGGCTGAGGTCGGTACGGCGACACTGGTGCGAGAAAATGCTCGTTCGTCCCACTTGCCGAAGATCATCTTGCCGGCTGTAGTCTGCAACACCGAAGTGACCGATACGTCGATGGTCTTGCCGATCATCTTCCGCGCATTGTCGACCACGACCATAGTGCCGTCATCGAGATAGGCGACGCCCTGGTTATATTCTTTGCCTTCTTTCAGGATGAAGACCTTCATAATCTCGCCCGGCAGCACGATCGGTTTGAGCGAGTTCGCCAGCTCGTTGATGTTCAGCACTTCGACACCTTGCAGCTGCGCAACCTTATTAAGATTGAAGTCGTTGGTGATGATTTTGCCTTCATAGACTTTCGCCAGCTCGATCAGCTTGAGATCGACCTCGCGGACAGCGGGGAAGTCATCTTCAACGATCTGAATCTGCAGCGTAGCCATCTTCTGCAGGCGCTGCAGAACGTCGAGGCCGCGGCGTCCCCGGTTGCGCTTGAGCGAATCGGCGGAATCGGCGACGAGTTGCAGCTCGCGCAGTACAAACTGTGGCGTCACAATGATGCCATCCAGAAATCCGGTCTCGGCAATATCGGCAATGCGGCCGTCGATGATGACGCTGGTGTCGAGGATCTTATAGCTCCTCTTGCCTTGCTTCTCACCGCCAAAGATTCCGCCAAGAGCTGCCAGGTTGAGCAGGTCGCCCTTGCTTGCGCCAACAATGAGGCCGACATAAGCCATCAGCAACATCACCAGGATCTGCAGAAAACTCTGAGTTCTGCCGGAAGGGATACTGCTGCGGATCACTAGAGCAAACAGGTAAGCGCCGCAGATGCCGAGGAGGCTCCCGATGGCCGCGCCAATCAGCCGCTTCAGGCTGACCGCGCGCAGCTTCCATTCGAACAGGACGATGGCCGCCCCCACAAGAGCGCCAATTCCAGCATCCACCTCAGGCGCGCGCCCAAAAGGAGCAATCACATAACAGGTAACTGAAACTACGATTACAAAAAGAAGACGTACAAAAATCAAATCCACAGTAAACCTCCCCCGGATGCAACTCCGCCTGATATCTGGAGCAATGGTCCGGTGCCTTTTCCTCGCCGCCCCGGGCGGGAATCGGCATTTCGTCTATGCGGAGCGCGCAAGAATTAGGGGAATGAAAAATGCGCCCCGTTCCCGGCCCATGGAGGCTCGACCGGGCAAAACTAAGTAAAACCAACGCCAAAAGTATATACCGAGGGGTAACTAACTGGAAAAACTAAAGATTGCATGCCAGGCAGCCTTTTTTGAGCGGCATGCCCTACAGGGCCATGCCAGTCGCATTACAGTTTTGTACCGAGCGTGAAGCAGTCGTTCTCGGCATCTCAAATCAGCGATCCCGATCTGCTGAAGGAAGATGCAGATGGCCCAGGCGTTGGAGCCCTAAGGATTGCCTTGGAGGATGTCCATGCGAAGTTTCAATTTTGTGAATGTTGCAATTCTCTCGGTGCTGGTGGGAAGTGCGGCCCTGGCGTTTGCCCAGGAAGAAAAGCCGCAAGAGGAAAAACCGGCGCGCCAGGAAGAAGCGAAACCTGAACCAAAACCGAATGAAGCCAAACCGCCTCACCAGGATGAGGCCAAGCCGCAGCAAGACAAACAGATGGAGAAGATGGGCAAGCAGGAAGAAAAGCAGGAGCCAAAGCCAGAACAATCCCACGAACAGGCAATGCCGAACCGTCAGAATCATCCGGAACAAGCTCATGCCCAGCCAGCCGGCAGAGGCGGACACATTCCAGACGATAAATTCCGGGCTAGCTTCGGCCGCAGTCATACCTTCACTGCGAAGACGGTAATCGTTGAAGGCCGCCCGCAATTCCAATACAGCGGCTATTCCTTCCAACTTGTCGATGCCTGGCCTGTGGGCTGGGCCTACACCGACGACTGCTACATCGATTACATCGACGGGGAATATTTCCTCTTTGATCTGCTGCACCCCGGCGTTCGCATCGCCGTCTTCGTCGTCATGTAGCGCGATGATGTAACCGCATCACGCGCGCGGCTTCGTAGCGAAGGTGGCCTCTCTGAGTCGGGATTCAGTTCTGCTGGATTCAACCTCAATGGAGGCCACCTTCTTTTCGTTTCTTTCGCGAAGCCGTTAGAAGTTTTATTTCGTCGTATCCCCTGCCTTCGCCAGTACGGCACAACCTCGTCAGTCCAAGTAAAGTATTGTCATTCCCCCTCCGAAACGCGCAACTTTAATTACCGCGCGAGCTTTGTAAATATGGGATAGCTGCGTACGCAGAATGAGGAAGCTATGAAAAAGCTCGCCACTATCGTCGTGATGCTGTGCTCTGTTTTGGTCTGGGGCGGTGTAGCGCCGAACCCCGCCGATTACAACATTAACGTCCATGTCAGTTCAGCGCGGATTAACGGCCGCGGCTCCGTAAGGCTGAAAGTCACCATCGACGGAAGAAAATATCTACTCGATGGCCTCGATCTGGGAAGCCCGCTTTTGGTGCCCGGCGACTACAAAGCGAAAACCGTTCCCGTAAGAGTGAAAGACGCCCACACCTAATGACGCTTACGGAACTTACGAGTTTCTATTTCCCGATGGGAAAACGCGAACGTACGGTCTAGCCGGCATCACGGAGTAAGCAGGCTGAGGTGAGGGCCGGGTCTGGCCTGCTAGACTTCCTGCATGAAAGCGCTAGTGATCACCAACCTGTCCGGACCGGACGCGCTTGCGATTCAAAACAGTCCGGAGCCGAGCCTGAAGCCAGGACAGACCTTGGTTCGCGTCGCCGCTGGAGGCCTGAACTTCGCCGACTTCATGACCGCGCAAGGTGGCTATCCCGGAACGCCGCCGCCTCCACTTATCGCCGGGCGCGAATTCGCCGGTGTTGAAGAAAACGGCGGACGGCGCGTGATGGGATACATCCAGTGGGGAGCATTCGCCGAAAAAGTTGCCGCTTACCCGAACTTACTGTGGCCCGTTCCCAATCATTGGACCGACGAGCAAGCCGCAGCCTTCCCCGTGAATTACTTCACAGCATATTTAGCCTACTGGCAGGCTGGCATGACGAAAGCGCCGGCCGCAGGGAAGACTCACCGAGTACTGATTCACGCCGTTGCTGGAGGAGTCGGTACCGCCGCAGTGCAGATCGGCCGCATTCTCGGCGTTGAAATGTACGGCACGTCATCCTCCGACGAGAAGCTTGCGCGGGTCAAAGAACTCGGGTTACAGCACGCGATTAACTACAAACAGCAGGACTACGAAGAAGCGGTGAAAAATCTCACTCGCGGCGAAGGCGTGGATGCGGTCTTCGAAATGCTTGGAGGCGAGCACACTGCGAAAAGCTTGCGATGCCTGCGGGACTTTGGACGAGTCATTCAATACGGCACCGCAACGGGCAAGCAGCCGCAACTCGACGTGCGTGCGCTTTATGCGAAATCCGCCAGCGTTCAGGGTCTCTGGCTGACTTATCTTTCGCAAAAGCCGGAGATCATGGAGCCCGCGTGGAAGCAGCTCTCGGAGTGGATCAAGCAGCGCAAGTTCGCTCCGGTCATCGGTCAGGTTCTACCTCTCGATCGAGCTCGGGAAGGCTACAAGCTACTGCAGGAAGGCAAGAATTACGGGAAGGTCGTGCTGAAGGTTTCTTAGCCTGGTTCGAGAATCATTGCTTTCCGAGAAACCGGATGCGGCCAGTGAATGCTCTACCGTTGGCGTCGATGAAAGTTGGGACTGGGTGTGCGACATCGAGTACTCCGTTTGCCAACTGAGTGTTGGCGTGGTTGGTCACGTTGTCGAACCCGCCCCGCAAAGCCCAATAGCGCTTAAACAGATGGAACCGTTTTTCGAATTGCAGATTCACCGTGTAGTAAGCCGGAAGACGATAAGTTGACGGAGTGGTGCCCGGCGCAATTTCAGCCTGGTCGGTCGTCGCAAGGAATGGCAGCCCGGTGCGCGCTTCGGCTGAGTACACCACGTCGAACTTGTGAATGATTGGTAGGCTGATAAACGGCAGCACACCGTATCCGACGAAGCGGTTCGGGGTATCCCACGGGAAGGGACCCGGCAGCTGCGGACTCAGCAAAGGAATATCTAAACTGAAGTCGAATACCTGATTGGTCCGCGAACTGGAGCGGGTGTAGGCGCCGAAGACTTCGTAGTACTGGCGAAAGTGACGGCGCCCGCTGATTGTGAAAGCATCGTAACGGTCATCGCGGCCGTTCCCGAGTAGAAATGTGCCGTCCACCGCGCCATTCAGAGTGTTGTAGGCGAAAGCGTGCACGCCACGTTTCTCGACGAACTCTAATTTCAAGAAGACCGCCCACGGCAATTTTGTCTCCAGCCCCAGGCTCCAATTCAAGTATCGCGGCGCATCGAGCGCGCTTCGATTAATCGCGAACGTAGTCGGTACCGGGATCGGCGCAGGTTCCAGTGTCCCCGCCGGCAGATTGATGCACGGAACAGAGGTTCCGTTAGCCTCCTGCGGGCAGCCGTTCGAATCGAAAAAATAATCCACTCTCTGTCCCTCAAGTGGTTGATGGATGAAGCCCAGAGTGGTTGCGTCGTACAAGATTCCAATTCCTGCTGAAAGCTTGGTGGTGCTCTCATTGTCGAAAATGTAAGTACCGGCCAGGCGCGGTGAGAACAACGGGGTGCGCACAATTTTGTCCCAATCCAAACGCAAGCCGGGCTCGACGAACAGACGATTGGTGATGAGACAACGATCTTCGGCATAGGCGCTGGCCTCGGCGTTATAAATTGTCGAGGAGTTTCCTCCCGAGAACACGGAGTAACGCGCGCAAGTTGGCGCGGGCACAATTGGAAGGCCATTCGCATCCGTCGGACACGGCTGCAACGGACCTGGCTGGGTGAACGAAATTGGCGTGCGCAGGAATTGCGCATCGTAATTCAAACGATCAACGTCTACGCCGACCTTGATGTCATGGCGTCCGTGCCACTGCATGGGAGGAAGATAAAGATTCGCCAGCCCCTGTACTCTGCGAGCCAGCGCCTTCTCGTTCAGATAATAGTTGCCTCCGGCTCCCAGCGGCGCCTGGATGTACGGTGCATCTCCCTGCGGCGTTAGCGAATTGCTGTACTGGTCCACCCCGAATCCGCTTTCAAGCAAAGCGTCGCCGCGGAAATAATATTGGTCTTTGAGCGATCCGATGTAAGCGGTGTCAACTTCAGTGGGAGTAGTCGGCTCATGCTGAAGCACAGAGAGGCCGGCATATTCGTCGTGATAGTAGTTCGACAGGAAGCTGGCGGTCACGATGTTGCGCGTGGTCAGGTTGGATTGCACCTTGGCTAGGTTGTCAACGCGCCAGACATGGTCGGTATCGGAACCGGAAGGCAGTTGCTTCGTGATGTCGTTGTCGTACTCGCCGTCGAGTGCGTCGATGAACCAGGCTTTGCCTCTGCGAATTGGACCGGACATGGTGTAGATAGGCGTCCATTGCCCGAGTGCAATGCCTTTTACGTCCTGCAGCCCGGGAGTGAAGTCGGTAGTAGTAAAGTGGAAGCGATCCTGTCCCATGCGGGTGTTCAAGCTGAGCACACCGCCTGAGCCTTTGCCGAACTCCGCCGGCTCGCGGCTTGGAGTTACGGCGATGGAGCGAAAGGAGTCAACACTGGTCCGCACTACCAATTGGCCGTTGGTTGGCTGAGTTACGTTGAAGCCATCGAGCAGAAGCAGCGTCTGAAAGGTCTCTGCGCCCGCGACATGCGCCTGACCAAACGCGTCGGGTGTGACTCCGGGAATGAAGGTCAGCGCGTTTCGATAATCGTGCGACGAGGGATAAGGGATATCGATAATCTCGGCGCCGCTGAGCTCTTCCTTGGCGGAAATCTGTTCCGGGTCGATGGCCGGTGCGGATTCCGTCACGTTCACCACTTCATGGGCCTCCTGCTGACGGGGAAGCGTAACCTCTACGCTGGTGGTTGTACTAGCTTGCACGCCGGACTCAGACGCGGCATAGAAGCCAGTCTTCTCCACGTGCAGTTCGTAGGGTCCGGAATACAAATTAGAAAAATCGCAGCGTCCGGCGAAATCCGTTTCGCACCGTAGCGACAGAGTGGGGGGCGGACCCTGCAACTCGACGCGCGCTGCTGGGACAGCCACGCCGTTTTCGTCTGTCACGGTGATCGTAAGCTTGGGCACGGCGGCGTGCTGGGGGCCGATTCGTTGCGGGGGCGACGGCGACGTTTGTGCCGAAGATGGAGCCGTCAAAAATGCTGCCAGCGCGAGCAGGAGCGTCCATCTCACGGCTACGACCGCCGCACGCATGATTCGAGTATCAAATTATTCAAGCTGAACGGCAAGCTTTTCCCGACATTTCTTCTTGCCAACTCGAAACACCCACTCGTCGCTAACCAGAAAATTCGCAAGGCAACAGACGACAATTGCAATCGCATCGGACGCAAGGTAGTTCATGTGAGCCAGGCCTACCAATATTTTCATCAGCGCGAGATTGCCAGCGATTGAAATTCCGCCGTTGGCTAAATTGAAGCGCAGCAGCCGCGGAGGCGACTCCCGCCATGACGGTCGCACCCGGTCCGCCCAGGTATAGCACTCGTGCCAGAGGAAGTTGTTGACCACGGCGGCCTCAACCGCGAATCCGGTCGCGAGCAGATAGTTGCGGTGAAAGATGTTCTTCAACAGAAACAACATTGCAAGTTGCACCACGATGCCGATTGCGCCGACTACGTTGAAGCGTAACCAGCGATGGACCTTTTCCCCGCGCCCTCCGGATGCGACCTTCATCGCGCGATTCTCTCTTGGCGATAAAGCCGCACGGTGTTCTGCGCCGTGAAGCAGAGCAGCATCAAAGTCATTCCCGAAAGACCGATTGCTCCACCCACATCGAAGAGGCGATACTCGCCGCCAGCGAAATGCACGCGAGCTTTCCACAGCAGGGCGAGGTTGCCCGCCACGAGCAGGATGCGCAGCTCGGTTGGCCCAAAGCGCCAGAACGAAAGCCGGAACTCTCCCAGCGTATGAGTCGCCAGGTAGGACTGAATTGAGAGCATCAGGAACGCAATCAACAGACCGATTGCGATCGCGGGATGCATGTATCCCGACAACGCCATGCCGCCCATCAATGCGAGCGCCCCAAAACTATCAACCATGTGATCGACGTAAAAGCCGTAGCGCGGACGCAGGCGTTGCCGAAAGCGTGCGAGGGTTCCGTCGAGCGAGTCTCCCAGCCAGTTCAGTGCTAGGCAGCAAATGACTCCCAGCAGCGCGAAACGATCCCACCGCGCCCAGACATAACGTGCGCCCGCTCCAATTTGTGCCGCGAATCCGAGCAACGTTAAATGGTCGGGGCCAACCCAGCGCGGAGTTCGCGCAGCAAGCCAGAGCAGGGCGTGTTTCTCACCCGCCGCGACAAAGCTTTCCTGCACCCGCCGCTCCTCGTGAGGCGACTGCTTAATTTTTAGCAAGATTTCCGGGTCCATCTGCTCACAAAACTCTGTCATGACGCTCGCCATACCAGCCTCCTCGGGTCCGCCCCTCGGCGTCCGGCTTCGACTACCGGGCGTCGGCGCTCACTCTGCGGCAAAACAGGTTTTGTGGTAATGCACTGGCGGTCAAACGCCGCACAATCGGAGATCAATCCGTAAGTGATTGCAGACGAGGATGGTTACTGGCGAGGATCATCCGGTGGGAAATCGTGATTCAGCAGCTTGGAAGTCCCAAAGGCATGAGTAAATGCGCGGATCAACGACTCTTTCACTGATCGACCGCTACCCTGAGGTCAGTATCAATTGAGGAACTGCCGAAGCTTCACAGTCGCGATAAGTTCAACGACGCAAGCATGCCTCTGATAGGCTTTGGAAGAAATTTACGTCGGCTTCCGTCGATCACACAAGCAAACAATTCGGCGTTCATGTCAGCTTAAAATCTGCGACTCATGACGAAACTCTTGCGTTTCCTCCGCCCGTCGTACCAGCACTCGGCTCTGTCGGCCACAGTACTGCTGATGGGCACCGTCATGCTCTCGCGTGTCATCGGGTATGTGCGCGAAGCTTACATCGCCTATGCCTTCGGCGCCGGCCCGCAGACCGACGCCTATGTCGCCGCCTTCACCCTCCCCGATTGGCTCAATTACATCGTTGCCGGCGGCGCTGCGTCGATTACCTTTATCTCGATCTATACGCGCTTCCTTGCGGAAAAGCGTGACGCCGATGCGCAAAAGACTTTCTCCATCGTCATCACCGTGATGTCCGCGGTGATGATCGTGGGCACGGTCATCGCTGAAATCTTTACGCCGCAGTTCGTGCGCTGGATGTTTCACGGCTTCTCGCCCGCGCAAATCGAACTCACCGTACATCTCACACGAATTCTGCTGCCCGCGCAGATTTTCTTTTATGTCGGCGGTGTGGTCTCGGCAGTTTTGCTTTCGCATCGTCTCTTTCTTTTTCCGGCCTTCGGGCCGCTGATCTACAACGTGCTCATCATCGCCGGAGGCGTGATCGGTGGCCACCGCTTCGGCATTGCCGCGCTCGCTTACGGCGCGCTGCTCGGAGCCGTGGCTGGGCCGTTCCTTGCCAGTGTGATTGGCGCGGTGCGCATCGGTACTGGTTATCGTCCGTCG
>Ga0210391_10002836_pt1 | contig 14851 bp, 15 predicted proteins | sample IncBWC12OmetaG_FD_160573 | JGI IMG/M metagenome (GOLD analysis project Ga0210391, IMG submission 160573) | Forest soil microbial communities from Barre Woods Harvard Forest LTER site, Petersham, Massachusetts, United States - Inc-BW-C-12-O ... | reverse complement strand
ATGGGCGCGGACAGCTCGCCGCGCTTCACCATCTCATTGAATGCCAGTCCCAGGCGATCACGCTGACCCAAGCCCACCCAGCAAATGCGGGCCGGCAATCCCTGAAACTGAATGCGCGAGCGCGCCATTTCGAGCCACTGGTGCAGGTGCGGATCGTCGGGAATCAACTCTTTGACCTTGGCATCGGTTTTGTAGATGTCTTCCGGATCGCCGGAGAGCGCCACCCAGCGGAACGGGCCGACGCCGCGGCAAAACAACGGCCGAATGTATTCGGGCACGAAACCTGGAATGGCGAAGGCTTCCGCGACACCAGCGTCGAAAGCCACCTGCCTGAGGTTGTTGCCATAGTCGAACACCGGCAGTCCCATGCGCTTGAAGCGCAACAGATATTCGACGTGCTTGGCCATCGAGCGCGCCGCCGCGGCGGCGGTGCCGGCGGGGTCGCTGACGCGCCGTTCGTCCCATTGTTCGATGGCCCAGCCTTGGGGCAGATAGCCATTGACCGGATCGTGCGCGGAGGTTTGATCGGTCAGCGCATCCGGCTTGATTCCCCGCTCGAGCAGCGTAGCGAGCACATCGACAATGTTGCCGAGCAGCGCCACCGATAGCGGCTTGCCGCGTTTTTTCGCGGTCTCGAGCATGGTCAGCGCCTCATCCAAGCTATGTGCCTGCGCGTCGATGTAGCCGGTCTCGAGGCGCTTGGCGATGCGGCTCGGCCGGCACTCGACGGCCAGCAAATTGGCGCCGGCCATGGTCGCGGCCAGCGGCTGCGCGCCGCCCATGCCGCCCAACCCCGCAGTGAGAATCCATTTGCCGGCAAGGTTGCCGGCAAAATGACGCCGGCCCATTTCAGCAAACGTTTCATACGTGCCCTGAACGATTCCCTGGCTGCCGATATAGATCCAGGAACCGGCGGTCATTTGGCCGAACATCGCCAGCCCCTTGCGATCGAGTTCGTGGAAATGTTCCCACGTTGCCCAATGCGGCACGAGATTGGAGTTCGCTATGAGCACGCGCGGCGCGTCGGCATGGGTGGGGAACACACCGACCGGTTTGCCGGACTGCACCAGCAGAGTTTCCTCTTCGGTGAGAGATTTCAGTGTCTCGACGATGCGGTCGTAGCAATTCCAATCGCGAGCGGCGCGCCCGATGCCGCCGTATACCACCAGCTCGGCGGGATTCTCCGCGACTTCGGCGTCCAAGTTATTCATCAACATGCGAAGCGGCGCCTCGGTCATCCAGCTGCGCGCGCTCAAGCTGTTGCCGCGCGCCGCGCGGATGATTCTGGGTTTGGGTGGGGCGAGCATGTCAGTTCCTTTAAGGGCGAAAGCGCCCCGACAATTCGTAGCGGGTTCCGGGGTAATACAAGCGTGCCACGGAGGCGATTTGACCGGCGGTCCAAGTTCTTCTGATCACCACCAGGCAAGGCTCGTCGCGCTTCATCGCCAAGAGTTTGCGCGTCCGCTCGTCCGGCATTTCCGCGCGCAATAGATGTTCCGCCTCCTGCAGCGGTGCGACTTTGACCAGATAATCATGCGGGGTGGTGCGGCTGAAATCCATGTTCAGGTAATCGGGCGCGAGTTTCGGCAAGACATAGCGATCCTCGAGTTGAATGGGGCGGTCATTTTCGAAGTGCACGATCAGCGAGCAATACAGCTCACTGCGCGGTGCGATCCCAAAATCCTCCGCCAGGTCAGCGGCGGCGCGGATCCGTTCCAAAGAAACGATCTCAGCGCGGTGCACGTGGCCGCGCTCGCGGATCTCATCGGCAATGCCGCGGATTTCCAAAGGATGCGCGTGCGCGTGGCGGTCGGCGACGAAACTTCCGACCCCCGCAATCCGCACCAACACGCCTTCGTCGCGCAGCTCGCGCAGCGCGCGGTTGGCCGTCATTCGCGATACGCCGAATGATCTGACCAGGTCGTTCTCGGAAGGTACCCGCGTGGAAGCGCCCCACTTGCCGGAACCGATGTTGTCCAAGATGTGGCGCTTGACCTGCAAATAGAGGGGCTGCAAAGACATGACGGCCACGCTCAAACCGGCTGGAATTAAGCGTCTAGACTAAGCTGTATAGACAGGTACAGTCAACCTGGGTTCAAGTTAACCATAATCCGGCCGAAATCAGCGCGCAGCCGCTCGTCCAGGGAATGGCGGCCGCCTTTCACCACCCACTGACCGCCGACCATCACGTCGCGGATCGCCTTGTCCGCGCCGGCAAACAGCAAGCGATCCAGGGCGGCATCCGCAGCCGCCCCCGCCATCGAAGGATGCCGGTCGTCGAGCACCAGCCAATCCGCGCGGCAACCGACCGCGATGCTGCCCACTGCTTGACCGAGCGCGCGCGCGCCGTTTTGCGCCGCGTCGCGCCACAGGCGCGTGCCGACGTGAGGCTCGGACTTTGCGGCGAGCACACCGCGGCGCTTTTTGCGCAAGCGCTGTTGATATTCGAGCCAGCGCAGCTCCTCGGCAGGGCTTACCGTCGACTGACTGTCGGAACCCACGCACAGCCGCCCGTCGAGGTTAAGAAAGCGCGCGGCGTCGAAGAAGCCATCGCCTAGATTTGCCTCGGTGCTGATGGATACGCAGACGGCGGCGCCGGATGCAGCCAGTCGCGCAAGTTCCTCAGCCGTGGCATGGGTTGCGTGAATGACGCACCAATGTGATGTCAGCAATTCCTGATCCAACAACAGTTCGATGGGCCGGCGTCCGGTCGCGGCCTCGCAGGCGCGCACCTCCAGCATTTGCTCCGCGACATGGATGTGCACCGGCATGCTCGCGTCGATGGCGCGCAAGGCGAGCGCGGCGCGGCGCAAGTGATCGAGCGGAACCGCGCGCAGACTGTGGAATGCCGCACCGGTGCGCAGCGTGTGACCGTTCGCGCTGCGCTCATCGCCGACGCGCTGTTCGATGGCGCGCAAAAACTCATCGGTGTCCAAGAAAAACCGCGCCTGCTCCGGCTTCAGCGGCTCGCCGCCGAAGCCGCTGCTTTGATAAAGCGTCGGCAAAAACGTCAGCCCGATTCCGGCGCCGCGCGCGGCATTGGCGACCGCCTCCCACAACGGATTTACGCTGGAATACCGCGTCTCTCCGGCGCCCCGATGCAGGTAGTGAAATTCCGCCACCGAGGTGTAACCGGACTTGAGCATTTCCACAAACAATTGCGTCGCCACGATCTGCAACTCTTCCGGCCCGATGCGATTCGCCAGTGCATACATCGCCTGGCGCCAGGTCCAAAAACTATCCCGTGCGGTCAATCGGAATTCGGCGTTCCCGGCCATGGCACGTTGGAAGGCGTGACTGTGCGCATTGGGCATCCCGGGCACGACGATGCCATCGACCCGCACGATCTCGCCACGCCCGGGCTGCGGCGCCACGGGTTGCGGCGCCACGGGCTGCAGCGCCACGGGTTGCGGCGCTACGGGCTGCAGTTGCACACGGCGCGGCTCGGCGTCGCGCGGCTCAGTGCGTGCGCTCGTTTCGATCGCGGTGATCATTCCGTCGGACACCGTGACCAGCACATCGCGAGCCCAGCCTTGCGGCAAATACACGGACTGCAAACGATAAATGGTCATCGCTGTATCATACAGGCGTGCCTAAAATTTCGGACAATTGGGACCAGGTGTGGATCGGCGCAAACATCGCGACCATGGCCGGTGCCGGCGCCTACGGCAGCATTCAGGACGCTGCACTCGCGGTAAAGGGTGAGCGCATTGCGTGGCTCGGTACGGCTGAAGAAGGCCGGCAGCGGGCGCTGACGCAAGGCGCATCAATCCATGAGGTGCGCGGCCAGTGGATCACGCCGGGCTTGATCGACTGCCACACACACTTGGTCTATGGCGGCAATCGCGTCGCGGAGTTCGAACAACGCTTATGCGGCGCATCTTATGAGGACATTGCGCGAGCGGGCGGCGGCATCCAATCGACCATGCGCGATACTCGCGCAGCAACGCAAGAGGCTTTGTACGAGTCCGCGCTGGCGCGGCTCAGGTGCTTGATGGCGGATGGCATCACCACCATCGAGATCAAATCAGGTTATGGGCTGGAACTGGCCGCTGAGCGCCGCATCCTCGAGGTGGCGCGGCAGCTGGGCGAGAATTTGCCGGTGTCAGTCACGAAAACCTTTCTTGGCTTGCACTCGCTGCCGCCGGAATACGCCGCGCAGCGGCAGCGGTTCATCGATGCGGTGAGCGGTCCTTGGCTCGCTGCGCTGGCGGCGGACGGGTTGGTGGACGCGGTCGACAGTTTTTGCGAAAAGATTGCCTTCTCCGTGGCCGAGACCGAGCAGTTTCTACAGGCTGCGCAGCAACTGGGACTGCGTGCACACGTGCATGCGGGTCAATTGAGCGACATCGGCGCCGCACAGGCCGCCGCGAAATGGGGCGCACTGTCCGCCGATCATCTCGAGTACTTGAGCGCCGCCGGCGCGCGCGCCATGGCAGCGGCGGGCACCGTTGCCGTGTTGTTGCCGACGGCGTATTTCACCCTACGCCAGACGACGCCGCCGCCGATTGACCTGCTGCGCAGCGTGGGTGTGCCGCTGGCAGTGGCTACCGACAGCAATCCCGGCACCTCGCCCTGCACGTCGATTCTGCTGGCCCTCAGCATGGCCTGTACGTTGTTTGGCTTGACCCCCGAGGAGGCGCTCGCGGGCGCGACGCGCCAAGCAGCGCGGGCGCTGGGTGTGCTCGATGAGGTGGGAACGATCGAAGTCGGCAAGCGCGCGGATCTGGCGTTCTGGCGCATCGGGCGGCCCGCGGAGCTGTGCTACGGACTGGGCGGCAATCCGCTCGCCGCCGTCATGTATCGCGGGAAAATGCGCGATGCCGCGCCCCCGTGAGGGGGAGGGAAATTCCCGTGTCCCTTAGCCTAAAATGGACCCATGGCCAGCCGATCTCGCCGCGGTAGACCGCCGCACGATGATGTCTTGACGCCCGCGGAGTGGCGCACGGTTCATGCGGTAAAGCACGGCATGACCAGCCGGCAGATCGCGCAGCGCCGCGGCATCAGCATCGATGCGGTGAAGTACCACATCGCGAATGCGCTCGCGAAGCTCGGTGTCGCCAATCGCAAAGAACTGCGCCACTGGCACCGCGCGCCCAAAGACAGTGCCCTGAAGGACGACACCATGAATTCACAACCGATCTTAGGCTCCATCGCGCAGATCGCACGCTCGGTGCAGGACATCAAGCAAGCGGAGACCTGGTACAAAAATGTACTGGGGCTGCCGCATCTCTATACGTTCGGCAATCTCGCATTTTTTGACTGCAACGGTACGCGGTTGATGTTGAGCCAAGAGTCGGCGGTCGCCCCGGAATCGATCCTGTACATGCGCGTCGCGAATATCGGCGCAGCGTATGAACTGTTGAAATCACGCGGCGTTGAATTCATCAACGCGCCGCACATGGTGCACAGACACGCCGATGGCACGGAAGAATGGCTGTCCATGCTCAAGGATCCAGAAGGGCGTCCGCTCGGCATCATGGCGCAGGCAAAACCCTAGCCGCAAAAGACTGTAGTCTTGGCTGCATGCGAATTGCGGCCCTCCTGGCAACGTTACTGACCGGACTTTGTGCGGCAAGCGCCGGCGCCCAACAGGCCCCTGCGGCGCTCGATGAAATTGTCGTCACCGCCGAGCGCGCGGGACCCGGCATGTGGCACGTGCACCGCGGCGACGCCAATGTTTGGATATTGGGGAGCATAGCGCCGCTGCCGCGCGATATTACCTGGCGTTCCAAGCAAGTCGAGTCGGTGCTCGAGAGCACCAGCCAGGTGCTGGTGCAGAAGCCCATAGAAATAAGCGTCCCGCGCATCTTGTGGATGCTGATCGCCGATCGAAAACTGTTGATGGTGGGCGGCGGCAAGAGGCTGAAGGACGTGCTGCCGCCGGATTTGCACGTGCGCTTTGCCGCGCAGCGAAGCAAAGTGGGCGAAGATGCGGACAAGTGGGAACGGTTTCGTCCGATCATTGCGGCGGCATTTTTGCAGCAAGCCGCTTTTCATCAAGTCAACTTGTCGATGCGACTCGACTTGGGCGCGGCGTTGCGCGTCTTGGCAAAAAAACACGGCGTGCGCATCGAGGAGATCAAGGTTGCGGGCGTGAGCGATATGCTGGAGGCACTCAAGACCATGTCGCCGGCCACCGAGCGCACCTGCGTGGAAGCCTCGCTCAGCACCGTCGAGAGCGGTTTGCCGCGATTGGTGGAGCGCGCCCAGGCATGGGCCAGCGGCAATGTCGAGCGAATCGAGAACACGCCTGAACTCAAGGAAGTGGACGCCTGCCGCAACGCCTTGGACGCCGGCAAAGGCGCGGTCGACGTGATAGGCCGCATTCGCCAGAGCTGGCTCGAGAATATCGAGAAGTATTTGCGCTCTGCGGGCACGACGATCGCGGTGATCAACCTGGACCTGTTGCTCGAGCGCGGCGGCTTGCTCGATCAGCTGCGCGCCAAAGGCTATGAAATCGACGCGCCGTGAACGGGTGAGTATCCTAGCGCCGCGGTGAAACGGCGTGCACGAGGTTGAATATGTCACATGGAGTTAAGGCCGGGCTCGCCGCGCTTTTTTTCGCGGCATTGCTCACGACCGGGATCGCCTTTTCGCGCAAATCGGCTCCCCTGGTCGATGCGCCGGCGCCGGATTTTCAGGTCACCACCTTCGATGGACGCAAGCTATCGTTGGCCGATTTCAAGGGGCAGGTCGTGGTCCTCAATTTCTGGGCAACCTGGTGCGGGCCGTGCAAGCGGGAATTGCCGCTGTTGGAGGACTACCATCGCAGGCAGCATTCCGCGGGGCTGGTCATTCTCGCGGTGGCGACCGAAGATTCCTTGACGCCATTCCAACTGCGGCCACTCCAGAAACTGCTGACCCTGCAAATGGTGAAGCGCTTCAAGGGCGACTATGGCGACATCAAATATCTGCCGACTAATTTCGTGATCGATCGCAAGGGAATATTGCGGTATGCGGAATCCGGCGGATTCACGCGCGAGGGCATCGAAGAGGTGCTTGGCCCGCTGATTGCCGAGACCCGGGACTCGCCGCCGGCCGCCGCCGCTGGACAATAATTCCTGCTGCAACGCACCAATTGCCTTGACACCCGCACGGCCGGTTCCTACAATCGCCGGCCTTTGTCTCTCGGGCACCCTAGTGCCGGGCATGAGCCCGTAAATTTTGGTTTTTGCATCATGGACCTTCTATATATCTGGACGGTCCTCTAAAGGTATTTATGGCGACGACGACCCAATTAATTCGCACCGGCCGAAATGAGCCCGCTTGGAAGTCCAAGGTTCCGGCCCTGGCCGCTTCGCCGCAAAAGCGCGGTGTCTGCACGCGCGTGTACACGACCACGCCGAAGAAGCCCAATTCGGCTTTGCGCAAGGTTTGCCGCGTGCGCCTCACCAATGGCTATGAGGTCTCCAGCTATATCGGCGGCGAAGGTCACAACCTGCAGGAGCACTCGGTGGTCTTGATTCGCGGCGGCCGCGTCAAGGATCTCCCCGGCGTGCGTTATCACACGGTGCGCGGCGCACTCGATTGCGCCGGCGTCAGCGATCGTCGTCAAGGGCGCTCCAAGTACGGCGCCAAACGTCCCAAGAAATAAGGCCTAACGGCTAGAGAAGGTTTTCCATGTCCCGTAGAGCAGCAGCCCCGCATCGCACCATTCTTCCTGACCCCAAGTTCGGGAATGATATGTTGGCCAAATTCATCAATATGGTGATGGAGCGCGGCAAGAAGTCCGCCGCCGAGAAGATCGTCTATGGCGCCATCGATCGCATCAGCGAAAAGAAAAGCGGTGCAGCCGGCTTAGAAGCCATTGCTGTGTTGCAGCAAGCCCTGGACAATGTCAAGCCGGTGGTCGAAGTCAAATCCCGCCGAGTCGGCGGCGCGACCTATCAGGTGCCGGTCGAGGTGCGCGCGAATCGCCGCCAGACCCTTGCCATGCGCTGGGTCATCGAAGCGGCCACCGCCCGCAGCGAGAAATCCATGGCGCATCGCCTCGCCGCTGAACTGATGGAGGCTGCCGAAAACCGCGGCGCCGCCGTGCGCAAGCGCGAGGACACCCATCGCATGGCCGATGCCAACAAGGCGTTCGCCCACTACCGCTGGTAGCGCGCGGCAGCTTACGCCCGCTAACGCGCGTGAACATCTAGTGGCTGGTAAAAGGCCAGCTTAGCCATATATAGGGTTTACCTATGGCACGCACTACGCCCATCGAGCGCTACCGAAATATCGGTATTTCCGCTCACATCGACGCGGGGAAAACCACCGCGACGGAGCGTATTTTGTTCTACACCGGCGTGTCTCACAAAATCGGCGAGGTCCATGACGGCGCGGCCGTGATGGATTACATGGAACAGGAGCAGGAGCGCGGCATCACCATCACCGCCGCGGCCACGACCTGTTTCTGGAAGGGGATGGACAAGAGTTTCCCCGAGCATCGCATCAATATCATCGATACCCCGGGACACGTCGATTTTACGATCGAAGTGGAGCGCTCCTTGCGCGTGCTGGATTCGGCCATCGCCGTGTACTGCGCAGTGTCCGGCGTGCAGCCGCAGTCCGAGACGGTCTGGCGCCAGATGAACAAGTATGGCGTGCCGCGCATCGCCTTCGTCAACAAGATGGATCGCGCCGGCGCGAATTTCCTGCGTTGCGTGGAGCAGATCAAGACCCGTTTGCGCGGCAACCCCGTGCCGATTCAATTGCCGATCGGCGCCGAGGATGGTTTCACCGGCGTGGTCGATCTCATCAAGATGAAGTCCATCTTTTGGGACGAAGAAACGCAGGGCATGAAATTCGAGTATCGCGACATTCCCGACGAGATGCGCAAGGAGTGCGAGGAATGGCGCGGCAAGATGATCGAGGCCGCGGCGGATGGCGACGAAGTGCTGCTCAACAAATACTTGGAAAGCGGAACTTTGAGCGACGAGGAAATCAAGAAGGGACTGCGCCAGCGCACCATCAAGAACGAAATCTGTCTGGTGACCTGCGGCTCGGCGTTCAAAAACAAGGGCGTCCAAGCCGTGCTGGATGCCATCGTGGAATACATGCCCTCGCCCGCGGAAGTGCCGCCTGTCAAAGGCCAGAGCGAGAGCGGCGAACCGATGACGCGCAAGGCGGACGATGCCGAGCCTTTCGCGGCGCTGGCATTCAAGATTCTGAACGATCCTTTCGTCGGCAATCTGACCTTCTTCCGGGTGTACTCCGGCACGCTGAATTCAGGCGATCAGGTGTTCGTGCCCAACCGCAGCCGCACCGAGCGCATCGGCCGTTTGCTGCAAATGCATGCCAGCGATCGCTCCGAGATCAAAGAGGTTCATGCCGGCGACATCGCGGCCGCCGTGGGCTTGAAGGACGTCACCACCGGCGACACGCTGTCCGACCTGAACAAGGTCATCATTCTGGAGAAGATGGATTTCCCGGAGCCGGTGATTTCCGTCGCCGTGGAGCCGAAGACCAAGGTCGATCAGGAAAAAATGGGCCTGGCTCTGCAGCGCCTGGCGAAGGAAGATCCTTCGTTTCGAGTGCATACCGACGCCGAATCCGGCCAGACGATCATCGAAGGCATGGGGGAACTGCACCTCGAAATCATCGTTGATCGCATGAAGCGCGAGTTCAAGGTCGACGCCAATGTAGGCAAGCCGCAGGTGGCGTATCGCGAAACCCTGCGCAGCACGGTCGAGTCCGAGGGCAAGTTCATTCGCCAGACCGGCGGGCGCGGTCAGTACGGGCATGTGTGGCTGAAGCTCGAGCCGCTGCCCCAGGGCAAGGGCTACGAATTCGTCAATGGCATCGTCGGCGGCACGGTGCCGCGCGAGTACATTCCCGCCGTGGACAAGGGCATTCAAGAAGCGGTGCAGACCGGGGTGATCGCGGGCTATCCCATCGTGGATGTCAAAGTCACCATATTCGACGGCTCCTACCATGACGTCGATTCCAACGAGATGGCCTTCAAAATCGCCGGCTCGATCGGCTTCAAGGAAGGATTCCGCAAGGCCAAGCCGGTACTGCTCGAACCCATCATGAGAGTGGAAGTCGTGGTGCCGGAGGATTATTACGGCGACATCGTCGGCGATTTGAGCCGGCGCCGCGGCCAGATCGTCGGCACCGAAGACAGTCCGTCGGGCAAGGTGGTTACCGCCGAGGTGCCGCTCGCCGAAATGTTTCAATACTCGACATCCATGCGCTCCATGAGCCAGGGCCGCGCGAACTACACCATGGAGTTTGCCAAGTACCAGGAAGTGCCGGGCAACGTGGCCGATGTCGTGATGAAGAAAGCTTCTTAAGATTCCGTACGCATCTATTTTCAAACGCATCTACTTTTTGAGAGGTAAGGCCTGTGTCGAAGGGGAAGTTTGAGCGAACGAAGCCGCACGTGAACGTGGGGACGATTGGGCATGTTGATCATGGCAAGACGACCCTGACGGCGGCCCTCACGAAGGTGATGGCGGAGAAGCATGGCGGGGAGTTCAAGGCCTACGATCAGATCGACAAGGCCCCCGAGGAGCGTGCGCGCGGCATCACGATTGCGACCGCGCACGTGGAGTATCAGTCCGATGCGCGCCACTACGCGCACGTGGACTGCCCGGGACATGCCGACTATGTGAAGAACATGATCACGGGAGCGGCGCAGATGGACGGGGCGATTTTGGTGGTCTCGGCGGCCGATGGGCCGATGCCCCAGACGCGCGAGCACATTTTGTTGGCCCGCCAGGTCGGGGTGCCCTACATCGTGGTGTTCATGAACAAGGCGGACATGGTCGATGATGCGGAACTGCTGGAGCTGGTAGAGCTGGAAGTACGCGATTTGCTGACCCTGTACAAATTCCCCGGGGATAAGACCCCGATCATCACCGGCTCTGCGTTGAAGGCTTTGGAAGGGGATCCTTCCGAGATCGGCGTGCCCTCGGTGATCAAGCTGGTCAAAGCGCTGGATGATTACATTCCGGTGCCCAAGCGCGCCGTGGAAGGGGCTTTTTTGATGCCGGTGGAGGATGTGTTCTCGATCGCGGGCCGCGGCACGGTGGTGACGGGTCGCATTGAGCGCGGCATCGTGAAGGTCAACGATGAGGTGGAGATTGTCGGGATTCGCCCGACGCAGAAGACCACCTGCACGGGCGTGGAGATGTTCAGGAAGCTCTTGGATGAGGGTCAGGCGGGCGATAACGTCGGGGTTCTCTTGCGCGGCACGAAGCGCGAGGAAGTGGAGCGCGGGCAGGTATTGTGCAAACCCGGTTCGATCACGCCGCACACCAAGTTTGAGGCCGAAGTGTATGTGTTGAGCAAGGAAGAGGGCGGTCGGCATACGCCGTTCTTCAAGGGCTACCGGCCGCAGTTCTACTTCCGCACCACCGATGTCACCGGAGCCGTGGAGCTGCCGGAGGGCACCGAGATGGTGATGCCGGGGGACAACATCAAGATCGTGGTGGAGCTGATCGCCCCGATCGCGATGGAGCAGGGCCTGCGTTTCGCCATCCGCGAGGGTGGTAAAACCGTCGGCGCCGGTGTGGTCGCGAAGGTCATTGCTTGATCAAATCTTTGGCGCTATAGCGTTTTAGTAGGTAGAATCCGCGCCCCTTGTTAGGCGCTGCGCGCCAACTGTTCAGGGGGTCGAAACGACCCCCTATGCGAAGGTTAAGAGAAGACTATGGCAAATCAGAACATACGTATCCGCCTGAAGGCTTTCGATCATCGCTTGATCGACAAGTCGGCCCGCGAGATCGTCGATACCGCGAAACGCACCGGCGCGACCGTGAAGGGTCCCGTGCCGCTACCCATCAAAATGGAGCGTTTTACGGTTTTGACCGCTCCGCACGGCGATAAGGATGCCCGTGACCAGTTTGAAATCCGCACGCACAAGCGTCTCATGGACATTTTGAACCCCACGGACAAGACCGTGGACGCCCTCATGAAGCTCGAGCTTCCGGCCGGCGTGGACGTGCAAATCAAGTTGAATTAAGGGTTTTTTGCTGCGGGGCCGCATAGGCTCCCTTGCGTGAAGCGCGGGGGATCCCTATACTCCCGCGTCCATTTTGGAGGTCGGAGCGCGTGGGCGCCGACGCCACATTCTCAAGGGAATTTGGGGTCCGTGTGTCCAAACCGCTGATCTGTCGCAACGATGCGAGGCTCATTGAAGCTCTCGCTGTATGAGGATTGACAATGTCCATTGGTCTGGTTGGCCGCAAATGCGGCATGACCCGAGTGTTCACCGACGCCGGTGTTACCGTCCCCGTGACGGTGGTCGAGGCGTTACCGAATCGCATCTCGCAAGTCAAAAACGATAAAGCCGACGGCTATCGCGCGGTCCAAGTCACCATTGGCAGCCGCCGTCCTTCGCGCGTCACCAAGGCACTCGCCGGCCATTTCGCCAAGGCGAATGTTGCCGCCGGTTATACCTCGCAAGAATTCCGCTTAGCCAAAGGCGAAGGCGACGAGCTGGCCACCGGCGGCGAGCTCAAAGTCGACATGTTCAAGGCCGGCCAGATCGTCGATGTCACCGGCACCACGGTGGGCAAGGGCTTTCAAGGCACCATGAAGCGGCACAATTTCGCCGGCGGCATGAAAACCCACGGAAACTCGGTATCGCATCGCGCGCCGGGTTCCATCGGCCAGCGTCAGACGCCGGGCCGCGTATTCAAAGGCAAGCGCATGTCGGGTCACATGGGCGTGCGCAATCGCACCATTGAAAACTTGCGCATTGTCGAAGTCGACGCGGTGCGCAATCTGCTGCTCATCAGCGGTGCCGTACCGGGCGCCGAGGGCGGCCGCGTCGTCGTGAAGCCCTCCGTCAAGGCAAAGGGTCAGGCCCGACGCCAGAAGTTGATGCCGAACAAAGCCCCGACTGCCGCCAAGGGCGCTCCCGCTCCCAAGGGCGCGGCTCCCAAGGCCGGCGCCGCCAAAGCTGAGAAGAAGTAGATCTCATGAAAGTCCAGCTAAAAAACGCAACGCCGGCCAGCGAGATTCAGTTGTCGGATGCCGCCTTTGGGCGCGCCTACAACGAAGCGCTGGTGCACCAGGTGGTAACCGCCTATATGGCCGCCGGCCGCGCGGGGACCAAAGCGCAAAAAACCCGCGCCGAAGTGCGCGGCGGCGGCAAGAAACCGTGGAGCCAAAAAGGCACCGGTCAGGCGCGCGTCGGTTCGATTCGCAGCCCCATCTGGGTCGGCGGCGGGCGCGCCTTCGCGGCCAAGCCGCGCGATTTCTCGCAAAAGGTCAACCGCAAGATGTACCGCGCCGCCATGCAGACCATGGTGTCGCAGCTGGTGCGTGACGATCGTTTGGTCGCGGTCGAATCGATCGAGCTTTCCGCGCCGCGCACCAAACTGCTCATCAGCAAGCTGGCTGAATTCGGCTTGAGCCGCGCGCTCATTTTGGTCGAGGCCTACGAAGAGAAATTGTTCCTGGCGGCGCGCAACATTCCGCACGTCGAAGTGATGGCGGTGGCGGCGCTCGATCCATTGAGCTTGGTCAAGCACGACAAGGTCGTTGCCACCGTGGGCGCCTTGAAGTTGCTGGACCAGCGTCTCGGAGGCGCGCATGAATAAAGAGCGATTAATGACGGTACTGATTCAGCCGCATGTCTCTGAGAAAGCGGCAACCGTGACCGAAAAGGCCAACCAATACGTATTTCGGGTGCGCGACGATGCCACCAAAGCCGAGGTTAAGGGCGCCGTCGAACTCATGTTCGAGGTCAAGGTCGAGGGCGTCAATCTATTGAACCGTCCCGGCAAGACGCGCCGCTTCAAGAACATGCCCGGCAAGCGTAATGGCTTCAAGAAAGCGTATGTGCGCTTAGGCGAAGGTCAGTCCATCGACTTCACCGGCGCCTCGGCGAAATAAGGATCAGGCCATGGCACTCATCAAGATGAAGCCGACCTCACCGGGCACGCGCTTCGTAGTCAAAGTGGATCGCTCGCACCTGCACAAGGGCGGACCGATCGAGTCCCTCACCACCAAGAAAAACCGCACGGGCGCGCGCAATCACTCGGGCCGCCAGACCACGCGCCACATCGGCGGCGGACACAAGCAGCGCTATCGCATCGTGGATTTCCTGCGCGACAAGGACGGCATTCCGGGCATCGTCGAGCGCCTCGAATACGATCCGAACCGCACGTCGCATCTGGCCTTGGTCCTCTATAAGGATGGCGAGCGCCGCTACATTCTTGCGCCGAAGGGCGTGAAGGCCGGCGATGAGATTCGCTCCGGCTCCGACGCACCGATCAAGGCCGGCAACGCCATGCCGTTGCGGCACATTCCGGTGGGCAGCACGGTTCACAACATTGAATTGAAAGTCGGCAAGGGCGGGCAGATGGCACGCAGCGCCGGCGCTTCCGCGCAGTTCGCGGCGCGTGAAGGCGTGTATGCCAGCCTGCGTTTGAAGTCGGGCGAGATGCGCAAAGTGCACGTCGACTGCCGGGCGACGATCGGCGAAGTCGGCAACGATGAGCACAATCTGCGCGTGTTCGGCAAGGCCGGCGCGGTGCGCTGGCTGGGCGTTCGCCCGACGGTGCGCGGCGTCGTGATGAATCCGGTCGATCATCCCCACGGCGGCGGCGAAGGCAAGTCCGGTCAAGGAAATCCGCATCCCGTGAGCCCATGGGGCCTGCAAACCAAGGGCAAGAAGACGCGCCGTAACAAGCGCACCGACGGCATGATCGTTCAGCGCCGCAAGAACAAACGAATCTAGACTGGAGACTTAAAGTGCCTCGTTCGCTCAAGAAAGGCCCGTTCGTGGATTTGCACCTCGCCAAGAAAGTGCAAACCGCCAGCCAAAAGAATGATCGCCGCCCGATCAAGACCTGGTCGCGGCGTTCCATGGTCATTCCCGATATGGTCGGCCTCACCCTCGCCGTGC
>Ga0210391_10002835_pt1 | contig 14856 bp, 10 predicted proteins | sample IncBWC12OmetaG_FD_160573 | JGI IMG/M metagenome (GOLD analysis project Ga0210391, IMG submission 160573) | Forest soil microbial communities from Barre Woods Harvard Forest LTER site, Petersham, Massachusetts, United States - Inc-BW-C-12-O ... | reverse complement strand
AGGGAACCTGCGGACATTGCGCAATGCCCTGGGCCTGAGCTGCCGCGCACCAGCCTGACGCCACTATCGCGATACAATATGCCGCTTTCATTGTGTCTCAGTCGGCCGAGCATCAGCGCGAGCCGGAAGTTGTTGTTTGGGGCGCTTCAGCTCGCCCGACTTTTCAGGCTGGCCAGGGCGGCACGCGCATCCTCTTCGCCGAAGAATCGCGAGGAACCCGCCAGGGCCGTTTCCAGGTCAGATCGTGCGCGATCGGCCTGACCGCTGCGCAGCTCCGCCATTCCCAGGTGATAATGAACTTCATGTGACTGCGGCATGAGTTGCGCCGCTCGCTGCAGCACCGGCAGCGCCTGGCTGTAGTCCCCGCGCTTGAACTGCACCCATCCAGCAGTGTCGAGCAGATCGCCGTTGGCGGCCGTTGCAAATCCCGCCGTCAGTGACTGGGCGCGGTCCAGACTGGCCTTGTCCGTGCGGTAGCTGACCAGCAGCATGGCGAGATTATTGGCCGCGACCTGCGACTTGGGGTCGCGCGCAACCCAGCCTTCGTACAGCTTCTGCGCGTCATCGATTCGCCTGGCCCGTTCGTACAGCGAACCCAAGTCGGCGAGCATGGCGACTTCGGTGGGTGCGAGCTTCAGGCCATCCTGGTAGGTCTGGATCGCGCCCGCTGCGTCGCCGGAGCCGAACTTTGCCAGCGCCAGGTTGCGGTAGGGCATCCACCACTTCGGATCGTTGGCGATCGCCACGCCCAGTGTCTGCCGGGCGGCATTGAAATCCTTCTGCTCGAGGTAGACTTCGCCCAGCAGATTCGGGATCAGTGCGCCTTTGGGTTCGGCGGTGATCAGGCCCTGCAGGCGGGCAACCGCCTTGGCGCCCTGACCGCGTTGCACCTGCAGGTGCACGAGCTGCGTCAGGACGTCATAGCCGTGCGGCTGGATGACCAGGGCTTTTTCGAACAGCGCCTGTGCATCATCCAGACGGTTGTCGGCCTGCGCGACCAGTCCCGCCAGCAGATAGGGTGCGGCATCGTCGGGTTTGGCCTGGCGGTAGGCGTCTGCCGCCTTCGCAGCCGCCGCCAGGTCCTTGCGCGCCATGTCGGTGCGCACCAGAGCATCGTTCAAGGTCTTGTCGGTTGGCAGCGCCTTGATGCCATCCTGCAGCACCGTCAGACCCTGCTCGGGTTGCTGCAGCTGAAACAGCAACTGCGCCAGTAGGACGCGTAGTGATCCGTCCGTCGGCGCAGCCTCCACCGCAGTACGCAACGGCTCCTCGGCCAGCGCCATGTCGCCATGGGCCACCAGCGCCTGGGCCAGCACTCGATTGATGCTCGGATTGCGGGGCTGATCGCGCAGCACGGCGCGCAGGTCCGCGATGGCACTGGTGGAATCCCCGTGCGCGAGTTCCAGTTCACCGCGTATCGCCAGCGCATCATTGTCGCGGGGGCTGACTTTCAATACTTCGGCCAGCAGGCGCTGAGCGTCCGCCTCGCGTTTCTCTCCGACGGCGATCAAGGCGAGCCGATCGCGCGCGATCAGGCCGCTGGCCGCGGTGCCGGCACTTTTCGCGATGCCGCTGAACACCTCGATCGCCTTGGCGGATTCGCCGAAATGCTGCAGCATGTTGCCCAGCTCCAGGCGCAGGGCATAGTTGTCCGAGTCCGCCTTGATGTACTCACGCAGCGTCTGCTCGGCGGCGTAGTGCGTGCGCTGCTGCGCCAGGAAGTCGACCTGAAGCAGCTTCGCATCATCGCTGTGCGGCAGCGCCTTGACCGCTTCGTCCAGAACCTTCTGCGCATCATCGAGCCGCTTGCTGCGCGACAGGAATACCGCCAGCTGCGCCCGATAGCCGAGCTGATCCGGTTTGAGTTTCACCAGCGCCCGCAACTGGCCCTCGGCCAGCTCCGGTTGATTGGCCGCCTCATACAGACTGGTCAGGACCTGGTGATAGCCGGCGATGGCCGGCTGCGCCGCCGCGGCGTCACTCACCAATTTGATCGCCGCCGGCAGATTGCCGTCCTGCCGATAAAGGGCGGCGCGCAGGTCCACGGCGTCTTCGTTCTTGGGATCGATGGCCACGGCCCGATCCGCGTCGGCGCGCGCCGCGGCGCCCTCTTTCAGCGCCGACTCGGCCGCGCCGCGCAGCGCCAGCAAGCTCGCATCGTTGGGCTGTTTGGCAATGACGGGCTTGATGGCATCGAGTCCGGGCTTGGGCTCACCCGCCGTGATCAGCAGCCGGCCCAGCGCAGTGCGCGCGGCAACATTGTCCGGGTGTTCCTCCACCACTGACTGCAGCAGCCCGTAGGCGTTGCGCAGTTGCCCGAGTTTTTCCGCCGTTTGTGCGGCCATGACGCGCGCCTGCGCATCCTTGGGATCGATCTGCATGGCATTGCGGAACTCGACGCCCGCCTTGGCGAAGTCCCCGTTCTGGTAGTAGTCCTGGCCGCGCCGCATGTGGCTGGCGAGCCGGGACTTCGCGCCGCCGCAGGCGCTGATCAGCAGTGCCAGCATCAGGATTGACGTCAGAGCCAGCGTCCGTGTGGTCCGCATCGGCGACATTCGCGAAAGCTCTCGAATCAAAATGGGGGGAGTGGGACTGTAGGCAAGGTGCGTGACGAAGGCATGACAGGCTCGACACCGGATGTCGCCAGGCCGGGGTGTCGATTATTCTTACGCGGCGGCGCCGATGAAGGCGCGGCCGGCGATGGCGACCAGCATGACGCCCAGAATCAGTCGCGGCATCAATCGCTTGAGATCAAATGTCAGCAGCATTTCCACGACGTACAGCAGGATTACCGACTTGGCGATGCCCTGCGGCAGATCCGGGGGCAGCTGCAGCGAACCTGGCAGGTTGGGCAGCACCAGCGCGACGAACACCACGATCAGATCCAGCGTCGTCACTTCGAAGCGGCGCGTCGGCGACAGCCAGAACCGGGCCAGCGCCGCCGCGCCGGTGATCCCGATCAGGGTCCAGGATACGGTCGCCAGGGCCTGCGTGTGATCCAACGCGGTCTGATCCAGATACACCAGCAGCACCACGCTGACATAGGTCGCGGTTCTCTCGAACCAGTGCAGAGATTCCGGGGCCTTCGAGACGCTCAGCAGCAGCAGCACCGCCAGCATGCCCAGACTGAGCACGCCCAGGTCCTTGCCCACGTGGGGGGCCACCACCAGCACCGTGGCGGCGTAGGCGATCAGGCACGCCAGCATCACGCCCAGCGCAACGGTGGGCAGATGCGCGGCGGTGGGCAGGAATGTCAGCGGCGAACGCGCGCGGCCCTGAGCGTCCGGTTTGCGCAGATGCCAGCCCGTGGCCCGGGCCAGGAGCAGCAGGCCAACCACCGTCGCGGCAAACCCACAGAACACTGCGACCACCGTGAGATCCGCCTCGAAGCGCAGGAAATACGCCAGCAGCACCAGGCCGGCTTGCAGCATATAGACGATGGCCACCGCCTCACGATGCAGGAACCCGATCGCCAGCAGCCGATGATGCAGGTGGTTCTTGTCCGCGGAGAACGGCGACTTGCCGGCCAGGATGCGGGTGCTCATGACCATGAGCGTGTCGAGGATGGGCAAACCCAGCAGCAGCAGGGGCAGCGCGGCACTCAGATCGCCGCTGCTGCCTTGAGTGGCAAGCAATGAGAGCGCGCCCACGGAGAATCCGAGTACCTGGCTGCCGCTGTCGCCCATGAAAATCCGCGCCGGGTGGGTGTTGAAGCGCAGGAACCCAAGCACCGCGCCGGCCTCGATCAGGCACAGCGCGATGACGCTGGAATTACCGCTGGCCACGGCAAACAGCGCCACGGCGCACAGACACAGCAGCACCAGTCCGCCAGCCAGTCCATCCAGGCCATCGGTGAGATTGACGGCATTGGTCACGCCGATCAGGAATAGAAAAGTAATGATGCCGGAGAACAACCCGGGCGCGAGTATTCGCCCGTCAATCATCAGCCGGCCGATATGGATGCCCCCGACCACCATGCACACGCCGACCGCGAGTATCTGTCCCAGCAACTTGGTGCGATAGCCGAGTTCGACGCGGTCATCCCAGACGCCGAAGCACAGCAGGATCAGAAGGCCGAGCAGCACACCGCGCGTGGGCGCCGTCAGGGGCACCGTCACCAGCACGGGAACCAGGATACCAACTGCCATGGCCAGACCGCCGACGCGCGGCACGGGCACCGCATGAACCTTGCGGGGCCCCGGTTTGTCGGTCAAACCGACGGCCGGTGCCCAGCGGCTCAGGACTGGAATGAGGGCCGCCGTCGTGGACAGTGCCACGATGAAGGCCAGGAAGAGTTCCACGCGATCCCCTATTGTTAGGGGACACAGTAGGGGACGGTTACGACAGTTTGGTGAAGGCGTTTTGGCGGTGCAGCAAACGCACACAAGTCCATGATTATGCTTAGTGACCTTCGATGCTGTATGCCAGCAGGACGTTGCCCGGCTCACCGACGATGCGACCGTATCCGGAGTTCACGAACAGCATGCCGCCCGCTACCGTGGCTCCGCCATTGTCCAGCGAGCCGCCGGCGGCGGGGATGCCATTGACGGTGGTATACGCCTGGGCCGTATCCACGTCCCAGATGACCCGGCCGTCGGCGCTCGCATAGGCGCGCAGGTGGCCGTCCTCGGAGCCTGAGAATACGACACCCGGAATCACCGTCGCGGCCTGCGATTGCGCCGCGAGGCAGTTGTTCGGACCCCAGCTGCACACCGCCGGCGGTGGCGCTGCCCGCCACAGCTGCCGGCCATCGGCGAGTCGCAGTGCCACCAGCCCGCCGGGGCGACCCGCGGCGGCCGCGGCATCCGAGACCGGTGCGTAAAGTCGTTCGCCATCCGCGGCGCTGCCCCACTCAATGCCCCCGAGACTGCTGCCCACGCCGACCTGGGCGTGCCAGCGCTCCTTCCCGGTCGCCGGATCCAGGCCGTACACGCGTCCGGATTTCTCACCGGTGATGAGCACGCGCTCGCCGTTGCTCAGCGTCCGCAGTATCGGCGAGGTGCCGAAATCCACATCAGGACCCAGGGCATGCGGGCAATTGCCCAGCCCCGCACTGGCCGGCGTGTCGCAACCGACGATGTAGTTGTCCTTGGGACGCAGCTGATTCGCCCACACCACGGCCCCGCTGCTCATGCGCAGCGCCAGTATCGAGTCGGTATGTTCCGTCGGCACGTCGGTGTAGGAATTGCCCGTGCCGATATAGAGCAGATCATGGTCGGAGTCGAGTGTCGGGGAGGACCACACCGACCCGCCCGCCGGCCCGTAGAGTTGTGTGCCCGCGGCGTTCTTGCGGTATGGCCGGGCCGGTTGGGAAATGGTGTAGGTGCGCCACACCACCCGACCCGTCGTGATATCGAGCGCGGCGATGCTGCCGCGGAACTTGCAGCATTCATAGGTCGGAGCGGGCGCCGAGAGTTCCTCCAGCGAGGACACCGGCACATATACGCGCCCTCCCTGGATCGCGGGCGCGCCGGTGATGCGCGCCGCGGGGTGCGGATCGAGCCGCCGCTTCCACAGCGCTCGTCCGTGGTCGGCATCCAGCAGATATACGAAACCCGAATCATCACCGAACAGCACCCGCAGCGCCCCGTTGACGCGAACCACGGACACCGCGGTGCGTACCGGCCCCACCGCATCGAAAGTCCAGTGGGTACAGCCGCTGGCGGCATCCAGCGAGTAGACGCGCCCGCTGGAGCTGGTCGCGTAGAGGCGACCACCGACCAGCGTGGGCTGCCCATACACATAGGTTGCGCGATAGCCGAATGCCCATTTGAGCTTCAGGTGCGGAACCTCTTCCGCGGTCAACCCCGGGTCGCTTTGAAAGCGGGTATTGGCGAGGTCGCCGCCCCAGCCATTCCACATCGGCCCGGAATCTGCAGCCGGCCGCTGGGGCGCTGCGCAGCGGTTCGCCTCGCGGAGCGGCGCCAGACGGCCGACCGGGGCCTTGCCGGTGACGTAGGTGGCGACCGCGACGCGATCGTTCATGCTCAAGCCCGCCGCCTGAGTTCTCATCAACCCGCTGGTGAGGATCTGCATGACCTCATCGGGTGAGCGGTGCGCGATCGCGGCACGCGAGGGGATGCGCTGCGTGGCGTGATCATGGCAGCTGGCGCAATCGCGCTGGTACAGCTGGCCCGGATCCGCCGTGGGCGGCCCGTCGCTGGTTCCGGCGCGCGCATTCACGGCGACCAGCCCCAGCAGCCCCATGAGGCAGGTGAACTTCGTTGCTGCGCGAATCAATTGTGTCCCCTGACCCAAGGCGAGGGCATGTTGTACGGGACGGTGGTGAACACCGCCTCCACCTGCTGGATCCTGCCGCCCCGGATCTTGAAGGTCTCCAGCAGACAGTAGCTGTGCGGGTGCCGGAAGATCTTGGACGTGGCGCTGCGCCCGTCGCTCAACTTGTAATCGCCCACGCGGCCCTCGTGGTCGATGAATCCCGCCGCCATCACCAGGCCGCGTTCGGCATCGACGACCAGAAAACGCCGCGCCCGCAGGCGGTCATCGAAATGGTACCAACCGAGCTTGAACTGCTGGCCGCACCCCAGGTGGGTGATGTCGCCCCAGGTGTTGTCCTTGCGGTTGGTGGTCTGAAAGCCATCCTCGCGCCGATTGCAGTCGTCGCTGAAGGTGGTATGCATGGTGCCGTCATTGCGCTGGATGGTGTCGAAGTACCCATTGGCGATGGCGATCAGGTGCTGGCGGTCGCTGCGCTCGGCCGGTGGCACGATCTCGTTGAGCACCGGCAGTGGATGGATGTCTGCCGTCACGAACGGCACCTCGGCCTCCTGCGGTCGCGCCACGATGGTCTCGGCTTCGGTGATCGCGCCGTTCTGCACCCTCAGGCGCACCGCGAACGGCGCGGAGGTGTCCGTTTCGCGCACCACCCCGTAGAAGGCAACGCTGCCCTGGTGCGCATCGGCGAAGCGCAGATCGTAGTCGCCCAATGCGCTGATCGTGCCCCACAGGCCATCGCCCGGGCGCAGCATGACATTGTTCTCACTGGTGCGCGCCCCCGGGGCGAAGCCGGCCTGCGAGGCATCGCCCGCCTTCAGCGCCGCGAGGTAGCGGTCCAGGACCTGGTAGAGGCAGGCACGGTCACAAGCCGCAGCGGCACCCGCGCTTGCCGCGCCACTCAACAGCAAAGCGGCGCCGGCAGCCACCAGAATTCGATGCAGCATAATCCCCCCCTCATCACACACTTATTATACCTGCTCGGCCGGACCGGGTTCGGGCACCATGCGATCCTGCATCGCCAGCAGCACGTCCTGGCGCGAGATCTCGCCCAGCAGATTATTGCGCCACTCCCCGCCGATCACCGGCAGCGAGTTGGCCCGGGCCTTGAGGAAAACGTCGAGGGCCGCGCCCAGGGACAGGTCCTGCGTCAACACCAGCGTCGCCGGCCGGATCACGCTGTCAAGGGACTGCGCGCCGTCAACCTTGCCGGCACGCATCGCCGCCAGCAGCTCGCGCAGGTCCAGCCAGCCCACCAGCTCATCGCCATCGGTGACGTAGGCGCGCTCCAGCGGGCGACGCGGCAGCTTCTCGAACATCTCCTTCAGGGTCATGCTGCGCGCCACCACGGCGCCGGCCGGTTTGATCAGCGCTGCCACGGTATTGAGCTGCCAGCTGTCATTGGCGCTGCGGCCCTGCAGCGCGGCGTGATAGACCGATTCGCCGCGGCGATAGACCTTCGCCGTGTAGTGCGCGGTGACGCAGGCCAGCATCAGCGGCAGGACCATGTCGTAGTCGAGAGTCATTTCAAACAGCATGAGGATGGAGGTCAGCGGCGCGTGGGTGGTTGCCGCCAGAAATCCGCCCATGCCCACCAGCGCATACGCCGCCGGCATGGAGGTGACACCGGGCAGCAGCGCATGCACGACTCCACCGAACAGGGCGCCGATGGCGCAGCCCAGGAACAATGTGGGCGTGAACACCCCGCCCACCGCGCCGGAACCCACGGTGGCGGCGGTGGCCAGCAGCTTGGCCAGCAGCACCACCAGCAGCCACCAGCCGATGAGGTGGGCGTTCAGGATGTTGCCGACGGCACCGAAGCCATTGCCCCACACCTCGGGCACCGCGATCGATATGGCACCGACGATCAGGCCACCCAGGCCCAGCTGCCACTGCAGGGGCAGCTTCAGACTCACGAAGCGCGCCTTGGCGAAATCCAGCGAGGCGAGAAAAGCCGGTGCGAGATGCCCGAGCAACACGCCGAGCACCACATAGAAAATCAGTTCCCAGTTCGAGGCGAACTGCACCTTGGGGACATCGTAGACCGGCGAGTAACCCAGGAAGCGGTGCACCGTCGCGCTCGACACCACCGAGGCCACCACCAGCGGCCCGAAACTCTCCATGGCGGTGCCGCCCAGAATGATTTCCGACACGAACAGCGCGCCGGATATCGGGGCGTTGTAGGCCGCCGCGATGCCTGCGGCACCACCACAGGCCACCATCAGTCGCAGCCGTGGAATGGGCGCGCGCGCCAGTCGTCCAAGGCGCGATCCGAGCATGGCGGCCAGCTGCACCATCGGGCCCTCGCGGCCGATCGAGCCGCCCGAGGAAATCGTCAGCAGCGATGACAGGCTGTTGGCCAGTGTGGCGCGAACACTGATGCTGCCGTCACCGACGCGGACGGCTTCCATGTAGTCGACCGCGCGCGGCGAGGCCAGCACCCTGCCGGCCTGGCGCAGGACCAGGCCCGCGAGCACCGCACCGCCCAGCGGCAGCAGCACGCGCCGCCACCACACCATGCCGGAGGCCGCCCGTTCAAGACTGGTGGACTGTCCGGTAAACAGCAGTTCGAACAGCCGCAGACCTTCGCGGAAGGCAACGCTCGACAGGGCGGCGCACAGGCCGACGAGGGCCGCCCAGAACACGATATTGGCCAGGTCCTCATGGCCCAGCAGCACCAGGCGCAGCCGGGTCAGCAGCGACAACGGCACGCGTGCGAGCTGTCTGACCTCGTGAGGCAACGGGGAGGGGTGATCAGCTTGCGGAGTGTTCCGAAGTGAGGCGGTTTGCCGCGGGTCGCATCATAAAACGGAAGCGCGCCTTGCCCACCATCACCAGATCTCCATCGTTGAGCACTTCACGACTGATGCGATGACCGTTGACGTAGACGCCGTTGGTGCTGTTGAGGTCCTCGATGACGGTCTGCTGGCCATTGACCAGCAGCACCGCGTGATGACGGCTGATGAAGCTCGCGTCGATCTGCAGATCGTTGTCGGGCGTGCGCCCGATGCTGGTCTTGCGGCCCAGAACGTGGACCACCTCATGACCATCCTGGGAGCGCACCAGCAGGCGCGCTCCCTGCTCGCGCAGCACCTCGTGGGGACCGGTGCTGCCCGGCCCGAGGGCCCGGACGCTGCGCTGCATATTGTCCACCAGCGCGGCGCTTTGCGCGGTTTCGGTCTCCAGGCGCTGCATCAGCGAGTCGCGCTCGCCCAGCCAGCGGCGTGCGTCGGCGATGTCGGACTGCATCTGCGAATTGATGCGCGTGAGTTCCTCGACACGCATGTTGCGGGCGCGCACCTCGGACTCCAGGCGGTTGATGGCCTCCTCGGCGACGCGCAGATCGTTCTCTGCGATGCCGATGCGTTCCTTGTTGACGCGACTGCGTTCGCTTTCGGCCTGAATGGTCTGCGCCTGGCTTGCGACCTGCGCGGCCAGCGCCGCGAGCTGCATCTGCTGCTCCTGGATCTGTGCCAGGCGGTTGGCATGGTCGATGGTGACCTGGCGCACCGCGCTCGCATTGCCGACGGACTCCTCGCGCAGGGCGGAAATCTCCGCCTGCAGTGCCGCCTTCTGCGTCACCAGCGCCGCGTTGCCGGCCTGAACCTCGCTGTGCGCCTTGGCAGCGGCCTCCAGGGCCTGCGCATGGGTCAGTTTGTCCGCCTCGAGTTGCGCTTCGAGTGCCGCAATGCGGGTGGTGCCTGCCGCGCTTTGCTCGCGCAGCGCCTGCAATGACTGCGTCAATTCACCGTTGGTGCGGCCCAGGACCGCGGCCGCGTCGGTGCGCACCGCGAGATTCGAATTCAGTGCGACGAGCTCCGCTTCGAGCTGCGCCACCTGCCGGTTGCGTGCATCCAGCTCCCGGGTCAGCTCCAGCCCGTGCGTGGTGTTGCGCGCCAGATCATTGGAGAGCCTGGCCTGATCCTGCTCGCGACCCACGATCTGCAGGTCAAGGTTGCGCAGTATCGAGTCGAAAATGCCGCGCCGGCCCTCCATGGAATGCAGGGTTTCCAGCTGCGCGGCACTTTGCCCCTGCAGCTGCGCGACCTGCTGCCACGACGCCTTGAGCGCCGTCTCATGAGTCGCGACCAGTTCGGCGCTACGCGCGCTGGCGGCGGCGGCGGCGGCGTTGAGTTCGGCCTCGCGGCGCTGCTGCTGCTGCTGCAGTTCGCTCGCGTGCGCGGCGGCGGCTTGCAGCGCTGCGTCGCGCTCGCGGATCGTCGACTGCAGGCCCTCGATCTGGGTGGTCGCCGCGGCGATCGCGGCGCGGCTGCCGGTCAGCTCATCGGACAGCGCCGTGGCCCGCTCGGCTGCGGACTGCCCCGCGATCCGCGATTCGGCCAGTTCCTTCTCTATGATCAGCAGCCGCTCGCCCTTGGCGGCAAGCCGGGTCTCGAGCTCCTTGAGATTGCTGGCTAGGGATTTCAGTTCCGCTTCGAGTTTCGCGGCCACGTTGGCCGGCAGGGTGGCCGGCTGCGCCGGCTCGAGCGCGGCATCCGCGCCGGCCACGCCCGGCTGCGCCGGCACTGGCGTATTCAGCGTCGGCGACGCCCAGGTATCGGTGCTGGACAGAGGATCGTTGGCATGGCGCGCCTCGTAGGCCGCGACATCCAGCACGGGCAGCTCGGCCGTGATTTCCGCATCAGCTGAGCTATTGGGAAATGACTGACTGGAAGCGTTCATGATCTGGCACTCATTGGATTAACCGCGTAGGAACTCCCGCAACACAGAACTCAACTCTGTGGCGGCGGACTCGAACAGATCGCTGCCGTAGACCTGCGCATGCTCCACCGAACGTGCCTTCGGCAGCAGTTCGCGTGCGCGCGCACTATCCAGACCACGGCCCTCGCGCGAGCGGATCAGCAGCGTCGGTTGCGTGATCAGACGCAGACGCTCGGCAGCCGGATACTGCATGGCGGCCTGCATACCCCACCAGGCAAGCGGTCCATTGGCCAGCTTGTCGGCAAAACCCGCGGCAATGGTCTCGAGCGCTGCGCCCTCGTGCACCGCATTGCGGGTGCGATTCCATTCCAGCTGCAGGTGGGCGCCGTCGGCGCTCGGCGCAACCGGCCAAGGCGCCCGACGGAAGCTCTCGCGTTCGGCCTCATCAGGCACCGGCACGCCCACCAACACCACGCGCCGCACGACGGCCGGCAGCGCCATGGCCAGTTCGGCCGCGACCAGCGCGCCAGTCTGATAGCCCAGGATGTCCAAGTGGCGAAACCGCATCGTGGTGCAGAAGTCTCCCACCACAGTAGCGTAATCCGCGATGCCGGGCCGGACGGTCGGCGCATCGGAGTTGCCATAGCCGGGCAGATCCGGCGCGTACGCGGAGCGGTCCATGCCCATCAGTTTGAGCAGCGGCAACATGCTGCTGCCGGAACGCGGCGTGGCATGCAGGCACAGCAGCGACGTGCCTTCATCGAATCCGCCGCCGGGCGGAATCGCGTTGTGCACGTGCAGCTGGCCGTAGCGGCTTTCGAAATAACCGCGTCGCACTCGCGGCACGGCCGGTGATGCGGGCGTTGCGGGACCCTTGGGCATGCGCCCCTCCGATTCGGGCAGTCCCGGCCACTATATAAGGATTCGAGTTACGCTTTAAGGAACGAGACTCCGTACCTGGCGCCAAGTCTCAAAGTGCGCTCACACTGTCAATAATGGGCTGATTGCGGGCAAGGAGACCCCCCATGATTCGCAGCACAATCGACCGCCGGACCGCCGGCCCCTGGCGCCTCCTGCGCCTGACCCTGCCGCTGTTCGCGGCGGGCCTGTGTGCGGGGTGCGGCCTGGCCGGCACTGCCGTGGCCACCGGAGCGGGTGCCGAGGCCGAGGTACAGCAGGCGCAGCAGGCCAAGCAGACCGAAGATCGCGTCAAGCGCGAACTGGATCAGGCCCAGCAGGAGGCCGCTCGGCAGCGCAACGAGGCGGAGTCGCAGGGCAAGTAAGCCCCGCGTCCCAGCCTATTTGCCGCGCCGGGGCGCCTTGCGCGCCTTGGCCTTCACCTTGGTTTTAGCCTTGGTCTTGCTCTTTGCCTTGGCCTTGGTTTTGCCTTTGGCTTTCACCTTGACCCGCCTGGCGACCTTGCGCTTCGGCGCCGACTTGCGCTTGGCCTGAGTCTTGGACTTTTTCTTCGCCTTCTTCTTGACCTTGGTCTTGGTCTTGACCTTGGCTGCTGGCTTCGCGGCCGCGACCGGCTTCACTTCAGCCTTCGGTTTGGCCGCGGCTTTGGCTTTCGGCTTCGCGGGCGCCTTGGGTGCGCTCGCCGCGACTTCCTTCGGCCCATGCATGGCCAGGTACACGCCGTGCGAGTCGGTGAGCTGGGCCACCCAGTTGCCGCCGGGCACCTGGTGCGGTCCGTTGAGGAGTTTGCCACCCGCAGCGAGCACCGAGGCTACCGCCGCCGTGATGCCGGGTACGTGTGCGTAGATCAGCCATCGGGGCCGGGTCGAGGCCGCATCCCGGCCGCGCTTGAAGGCACCGCCCATCTGTGTCGTGCCGATGCCGAACAGATAATAGGTGCCGACGTCCCCGCCCATGTCATGGGTGCCAAGGACCTCCCAGCCGAAGATCTCCTTGTAGAACCGCAGCCCGGCCTCGGGGTCCTCGGCAGTCAGTTCATGCCAGGCAATCGGTCCGGGCACGGCGGCCGAGTTGCCGCTGGACATGCCGGCCCCGGGTTCATAAAGACCGATGGTGGCACCCTGGGGATCGGCGATCACCGCATAGCGGCCGCCGTCGGATGACAGTCCGGTCGCCGGATGGATGACCCGGCCACCCTTGGCCTCCACTGCCGCCAGCGCGGCGCTGAGGTCCGGTACTCCCACATAGGTCAACCAGTGCAGGCCGACCTTGTCGGCCAGGGGGTCCCTGCCGACGACGCGAGCGCCGCCCACCGGGCCATTGCCATGCGTCAGCATGGTGTAGTCCGCATCCCCTTCCCAGGGTCGGGCGTTCCAGCCAAACACTTTGGAATAGAATCCGGCACCGGCCGCCGGATCGGTCGTCAGCAATTCGTGCCACAGGAACTGCCCCAGGACTGGCGAGCTACTCATCATGAACCCCTTTGTTCGCGAAACTTGCGCGAAGGTCACCGACTCTAAATCGCCGATGGCAAATGATTCAACCTCGAATGTGACGTGACGCGCTTCGCACCTGCATCAATTCACCCGCACGGCGCCGCCCCGCGGCGCGACAATGCGGCAAGGAATCCCCATGCACACGACCCCAAAGCCGAAACGATCCCGCACCGCGTTGCTCACCGGCCTGGCACTTGGCGCCTGGCTGGCCGGTGCGCTGTTGCCCGGCGCCACTGCCGGCGCCCAGGCCACGGCGTCCTCGGCGCCGACTGCGCCAAAGAGCGGGGATTTCCGCGGTTTTTCCGGGGTCCATTGGCCCTTGGACTTTGATGTCCGCAAGGGGCACTGCGACCGCGAGCGCATCACCGAAAACCCGCGGCACAGCGGTGCCATGGCCAGCCTTGGACAGCGCCGGGAGCTGAGTCGCAGCGCGGCCATGCTGGTCGGGGCGCGGCTGCCGGACCTGCTGCCCACCGGTCTTGGTGCCGAAGTGGACGAGGGCGACCGGGCCTGCATGGGCCAGGTGCTGGAGCTGGGTGCCAGCGGCCGCTGGGTCAGCTGGGACAATGGCGCCACCGGCATCCACTACGAGATGCGGCCGGACGCCGGTCGCGATGGCATCGCCGGCGCCTGTCGCGCCTTCCGCCTCAAGGCCTCGGGTAACTACCACCGCGCCAAGCGCACGGCCATGGCCTGCGAGAGCGGGCCGGGTCTGTGGCAGCTGTCAGGGCTGTAGCGGGTCGCTAGAAACTCTCATCGGAGATGGGCGTCGGGATCGCGGGTCGTTCGCGCGAGGCGATGAAATCACCGGTAATCATCTCGGCGTACGGCTGACCCGGGCCGACCATGGGGAACACGCCCGCGTCGCGGTCGATGACCACCTCGAGGAAGGCCGGACCATCGAAGCTGATGAACTCGGCCACCACGCGCGCCACGTCTTCCTTGCGCTCCAGGCGCACCGCGTACTTGAAGCCATCGGCCTGCGCGGCCTTGATGAAATCCTTGGTGTGCAGGGACTTGTCGCTGGCCGAAAACCGCCCCTTGAAGAACAGCTTCTGCCACTGGCGCACCATGCCGTCGCCGTTGTTGTTGAGCACCACGATCTTCACCGGCAGATCGTAGGTGGTCACGGTCTCCAGTTCGCCGATGTTCATGCGGATGCTGGCATCGCCATCGATGTCGATGACCAGACGGCCAGGATGGGCGATCTGCGCACCAATGGCGGCGGGCAGGCCAAAGCCCATGGTGCCCATGCTGCCGGAGGTCAGCCACAGGCGCGGCTGACGAAAATCGAAATACTGGGCCGCCCACATCTGATGCTGACCGACGCCGGTGGCGACGATGGCCTCCCCGCGTGTCAGCCGGTTGATCTCCTCGATCACGTGATAGGGCTGGATCGCCACGCTGTTGTGGTCATAGTTGAAGGCGTGCGCGCGCTTGAGCGCATCGATATGGGCATGCCATGGCGAGTAGTCGGGCTTAAAGCCGGCGCGGCGGCCATGGGCCACCAGCATCCGCAGCGCTTCATCCAGCAGCCCGACATGAT
>Ga0210391_10002834_pt1 | contig 14858 bp, 11 predicted proteins | sample IncBWC12OmetaG_FD_160573 | JGI IMG/M metagenome (GOLD analysis project Ga0210391, IMG submission 160573) | Forest soil microbial communities from Barre Woods Harvard Forest LTER site, Petersham, Massachusetts, United States - Inc-BW-C-12-O ... | reverse complement strand
ACCGGCTGCCCGTTGAGATAGACCTCGGCCTTCCAGTTGACGCCGTCGAAGTTGAGCCAGAGGTGGTGATTGGCCTGGGCGGGCGGTGCGACGAAGACGTCGCGATACCAGAAATCGGAGCAGAAGAAGGAGTCGGAGATGGCGTACTGGTTGTCGCCGTAGTCGGGATTGGGAATGGCGCCGTCGTTGAGGTAGCTGGTGAGGATGGTGCCGGGAACGGTGGCGATCATCCAGTCGGCGTCAGAAAAGGCGGGTTGGGAAATTTGCTGGCCGCCAGCCTGGACGAGCGATGCGCGCTGGAGACGCCACGCGCCTCGGGCGAGACTGAGGGAGCTGTCTTTCTGGAGGGGCTGGACGCTTTGCGGTCGAGGGGTTGGGCCGCCGCGTCCGTAGACTTCGAGTTCGCTGAGGATGTAGCTCTGGCCGGGGCTGACGGGCTTGGTCATGAGGATGCGGACGTAGCGAGCTTTGGCGGGGTGGGCGAAGTGGATGTCGTCGTCGAGGCTTGTGCCGGAACCGGCCGGGAGTGGCTGGAGGGTTTGCCATTGCGCGGCGTCGTAGGAAACCTGGAGCGAGCCTTCGGCGGCGCGGCGGAGCCAGGCGAGAGTGACGCGGTCGAAGGTGCAGACGGCGCCGAGATCGACGTAGACCCATTCTTCATCGCTGCCGGCGGACATCCAGGCGCTGGTGAAGTTGAAGGGGCCGGCGAGGTGGACTTCCCTGCCCTGATCGTATGGAGTGAGTTCGGCAACGCCCCAGGACTTGATGCCGTCCGCCGACAACTGCACGCGGTAGTAGCGATGCCCGGAGGGTGCGGTAAACGGGATGGTCTGAACGAAGCTGGGGCCCTGAAAATTCATGCTGGGCCAGGTGGTTCCGGCGAGGCGGCCGAGTTCGGACCAGTGATTGTGATCATCGGAGCCGGTGACGATGTAGGTGAAGCCGGTCGAGGGCAGCGGGCCGTTGATGCGGTGGAGCCAGAGGTCGAGGCGGTCCACCTCGGGCGGATCGCCGCCTCCTTCGAGATCGAATTCAACCCAGGGATGATCGCCGGTAACGTCGATGGAGGAGGTGACGTTGCCGTCGAGGAAGACTTCGCGCTCGGTTTTGGGGAGGACGCAGGTGCTGGTGGTGGAGGCGACGATGTAGCGGCCGAGGATTTTCGCTGTGATGCCGTCGGTGACGAGCTGGGCGGTGAGGTTGTAATCGTAGGCGCTGGATTGATACGCGGGCCGGTGGAGAGCCAGGTTGCGGTAGGAGGAATCCGCGACCAGGCTGGGGCCGTCGTATTGCCTGGGATCGCCGGGATAGACGCCGATGCCGCGGGTGAATTGCTGGGCGTTGCAGACCAGAACAGCGGAGAAAATGAGCAGAAAAAGACGCTTCATGAAAGGATTCCCTCTCTTCACAAGGGCAGCGAAGATTCGCTCGAATTGTACAGGGCGACGGGCGTGCAGGCGCGGTGGCAAAAGTTTCGCGGCGAGGGTCTGCGGCAGGGCCGAAGGCATTGCCAAAGTGATATCCTCAACGGCTGGGTTAACATTTCCGCTCTTCTCTGCTACAGGACGAATCACAATGAAAATCAAAGGTTTGGTTGTGTTCCGGTATTGGTTACAAATTGCGGTTGCGGCTCTGCTGGCGTGCGGTGGCTGCCAGGCACAGATGCAAAAGGATGAGGCGACGAAGAACCTGCCGGAGAGCGCACGCGCAACGCTGGACCAGTTGGGCAACCTGAGCCATTTGCCGATGGGGACCTGGCGGTATCACACGGGCGATGTGGCGCATGGAGAAAGCCCGTCGCTGGATGACTCGACGTGGCCAACGGCGAGGGTGAACGGGGAGTATCCCGAAGATGCGCTGTGGTTCCGTCAGTGGATTGAGGTGCCGAAGACGCTGAATGGATACGACCTGACGGGAGCGCAGATCTGGTTCCGCTTTGATGCGTGGGTGAACGGCCCGCTGCCGCAGATTATTTACTTCAACGGACGGCGGGTGGCGATGGGCGACGATCTGGAGCCGATTGTGCTGTTCGATCAGGCACGGCCCGGGGACCGCGTGCTGGTGGCGGTGAAGATGCTGGCGACGGTGGACCACAAGCATTTTGGCGGTAGTCCGATGCAGATTACGTTTGCGGCGAATCGGCCCAGCCCTGAGGACATGCGGGAAGAGTTTCTGTCGGCAGCGATATTGGTGCCGAGCCTTTCAACGAACCAGACAGCGGATCAGGCCACGCTGAATAAGGCCATTGGCCAGGTGGATGTGAAGGCTCTGGATTCGGCGGATCAGCAGGGGTTCGACGACTCGCTGCGCTCGGCGCAGACGACGCTGGAGGCGCTGAAGCCGATGATGGATCAGGCGACGCTGCATTTGACGGGCAACTCGCACATCGACGCAGCGTGGTTGTGGCCGTGGACGGAAACGGTGAGCACGGTCAAGAACACGTTTGGCACGGCGCTGCAGTTGATGAACGAATATCCGTCGTACACCTACACGCAATCGGCAGCGGACTACAACGACTGGATGGCGCGAGATTATCCAGAACTGGACGCGCAGATCAAGAAGCGCATCCAGGAAGGCCGCTGGGAGGTATTGGGCGGCATGTGGGTGGAACCGGATCTGAACATGCCGGACGGCGAGTCGACGGCGCGGTCGCTGCTGATTGGCAAGCGGTGGTTCCAGCAGCATTACGGCGTGGATGTGCGGATAGGGTGGAACCCGGATTCGTTCGGATACAACTGGCAGTTGCCGCAGATCTACAAGAAGTCGGGCGTGGATTATTTTGTGACGCAGAAGATGGCGTGGAACGACACGAATCAGCTGCCGTTCAAGCTGTTCTGGTGGGAATCGCCGGATGGCAGCAAGGTTCTGACGTATTTTCCGCATGACTACGCGAACACGAATTTGAATCCGGTGCGGCTATCGGCGGATTTGGCGCAGGCGCGCCAGTACAATCCCGGCCTGACGGAGATGATGGACCTGTATGGCGTGGGCGACCACGGTGGCGGCCCGACGCGCGCCATGCTGGACGAAGGGCTGCACTGGATGCATCCGGACAAAGTGGTTCCGAAGATGCAGTTCGGAGTCGCGGGGACGTTCTTCTCGTCGGTGGAGAAGCAGCTGGCTCCGGAGTCGCGGACGTGGGATTACCGCAGCATTGCGGAGGGCTACCAGACGCCGACGCCGGTGCCGGGACAGGTGGGGATTCCGACGTGGAAGAGCGAGCTGTACTTCGAATACCACCGTGGCGTGTTTACGACACAGGCGGCCCACAAGCGGAATTTGCGGGAGGCGCCGGAGTGGACGCTGAATGCGGAGAAGGAAGCGTCGCTGGCATGGCTGGACGGAGATGCGTACCCGGGCGATGCGATCACGGAGGCGTGGAAGAAAATCACGTTCAACGATTTTCACGATCTGGCGGCGGGATCGGGGATTGGCGTGATTTACCAGGACGCGCAGAAGGATTTTGACGACGTTCGGTGGTCGACGAACGAGATTTCTGCGAATGCGATGAAGACGATCACGACGCGCGTGGATACGCATGTCGCCGCAGGCGTGCCGGTGCTGGTTTTCAATCCGCTGGCGTGGGCGCGTTCAGGCGATGTGACGGTGCGCGTGCAAATGCCGGCGGCGACGACGGATGTTTCGGTGCTGGACGGGCGCGGCGTGGTGCTGCCGTCGACGGTGCTGAAGAAAGACGCGGCGACGACCACGTTCCATCTGTTGGTTCATGCCGGGGATGTGCCGTCGATGGGCTACACGGTGCTGCATGTGGTGCCGGGCAAGCGGCCGTTTGCAAGCGATCTGCACGTGACGGGGACGACGCTGGAAAATGCGCATCTTCGGGTGGTCGTTGATCCGAAGACGGGATGCATTACCAGCCTGTACGACAAAAAGGCGGGGTTTGAGACGCTGGCGGCGGGTTCGTGCGGCAACGAGTTGCAGGCTTTTAAGGACACGCCGAAGGATTACGATGCGTGGAACATCGATCCGGGCACGCTGGATCGTGCGCCCGCGCTGCTGACCGAGGCCGACTCGGTGCAGGTTGTGGAGAAGAGCCCGATGCGGGGCGTGATTCGGGTAACGCGGCACTGGCAGAAATCGAAGTTCGTGCAGGACATCGAACTGGAGGACGGTGCGGATCAGGCAGTGGTAGTGAACGACATCGCGTGGCACGAGACGCACGTGCTGCTGAAGGCGGCGTTTGCGCTGTCGGCCACCAGCCCGTTTGCGACGTATGAGATTCCCTACGGAACGATCGAGCGGCCAACGACGCGGAACAACAGCTGGGAGAAAGCGCAGTTTGAAGTGGGCGCGCAGCGGTGGGCCGACGAGGGCAACGAGCAGCATGGGTTCAGCCTGATCAACGATTCGAAGTACGGTTATGACGGCGTGGGAAACTTGCTGAGGCTGACGCTGCTGCGTTCGCCGGTGTGGCCGGATCCGAATGCGGATCGCGGGCATCAGCACTTCACGTATGCGCTGTATCCACATGCCGGCGACTGGAAGCAGGCGATGACGGTGCGGCATGGGTACAACTACAACTATCCGTTGCAGGCAATGCAGGTGGAGGCGCACACGGGCACGCTGCCGGCGGAACACTCGTTTGTGGAGGCGGGGCCGGATAACGTGGTGCTGACCGCGATGAAGAAGGCGGAGGACAGCCACTCGCTGATCTTCCATCTGTATGAATGGGCGGGCAAGAGCGGGAATCTTTCGCTGCGCGTGCCGCCGGGAGCAACGGGGGCGGTGGAGACCAATCTGATGGAGAAGCCGGAAGGCGATGCGCTGCCGGTGCATGGGGATCGGGTGACGATTCCGGTGCATCCGTTTGAGATTGTCGCAGTGCGGGTGGATTATCCGGAGAAGGGCGCGGGTGGCGCGCCGGGACGCTGAGCCAGCCGCAGGTGAGTAGCGGTTGCGTTGACCGGGTTTGCGGTGACCGTTATACTCAGAAAGAACCATGCGGGAGTAGCTCAGTGGTAGAGCATCGCCTTGCCAAGGCGAGGGTCGCGGGTTCAAGTCCCGTCTCCCGCTCCAGCCTGCCAGGCGCGATCTGCGCTGGCCTCCGGTTCCCTTTCTGGATTAAGATTGCGTGTTTGGGGCGCGGTACCCAAGTGGTAAGGGAGAGGTCTGCAAAACCTTTATGCGTCGGTTCGATCCCGACCCGCGCCTCCACAAACAAGCAATTTAGAATCAACAACATAGATTTTAACCTTGACAATATGTGGCATTTTTGTGACAGTGGCCTCCATTCGTGGAGGTCTACAAAATGTCTAGCCCGGTGGTTGTCACCATCTACGTCCGGCACAGCGCGGACTGCAAATTCCAGGACGAATTTGAGCGGCGGTGTCACTGTCGCAAACACTTCCGGTGGACCGCCAGCGGCAAGCGCTTCCGGCAAAAAGCGGGGACTCGTTCGTGGGTGGAGGCGGAGCAACTCAAGCGCGAAAAAGAAGACATACTCAATGGGCGCACGCGAGAGACGCCCGATGCAAACGCACGCAACTTGCAGGACTGCATTGACGTGTTTATCCAGGACAAGAAAGTCCAGGGCGTTTCGCAGGGCGTCATTGAAAAGTACACCCGGGAGCTGGCCCGGCTATGCGACTACTGCGAGAGCAAGGGGGTCTTCACCATCCAGGCGGTCACACGCGAATTGCTCACCGGCTACTGTGCCACGTTTGACAAGCTCTATGCATCCACGCAGACGCGCTCTATGGTGCGTGCCCGTTGCCGGTCCTTCCTCCGCTACTGCTATGACGCTCAGTGGATACCCCGCATCCATCCGCTGCCGAAGATTCGCGTAGACGAAGCGCCTACGATGCCGCTCACGGCGGATGAGTATGCGCGGCTGTTGCGGGCCGTTGACATCTTCCCGGACCCCACACGGCGCAAGCGCATCCGTGCTCTCTTCCAGCTCATGCGCTGGAGCGGCCTGGCCAACACTGACGCGCTGACGTTAACGCGTGATGCCATCCAGCACAGCAATGGCGTGTATCGCGTGGTGACCAATCGCCAGAAGACCGGGACGCACGTATCAGTTCCGATTCCGCCCAAGGTCGCAGAGGAAATACTGGCGGTGACCAACGAGAATCCGCGCTATCTGTTTTGGGACGGTGCGGAAGACATAGCGAAGCGCTGGCGGAAATACTTCATCCTCCCCGTCTTCAACGCGGCCAAGATCGAGCGCGGCGGCAACATGGTCAGCCACCGCCTACGTGACACCTTCGCTGTGGACTTGCTTGAGAAGGGCGTCCCGCTGGAAGAGGTCAGCAAGCTCTTGGGGCACGAATCCATCAAGACCACTGAGAAGAGTTACGCGAAGTGGGTACAGGGCCGCCAGGACCGGCTGGACGCGCTGGTGACGGGGACATGGGCCGTTCCCAACAAGCCCAAGCGCCGGACGCAACACCTCCAGAAAAATAAAGTCTGATATAAGACACCGCCCGCTAAGTAGCACGCTGGCGCGGGTTTCCCCGCCCTCCCGTTCTGCATAAAGACAAAATTGTGGAAAACATTGGGGTTTTGCCGAATTCGGCGTGTACACTGTGTTCACGGCGTTAAGAATAGTTTGTAATAGTTTATGAATCTTTTCCGTATGCTGCGAATCAATTGGTAGAAAGCGTTTGGAGGGTGCATGGTTTTGACTGTGAAAGAGCGCCGGGAGGCGGGCAGGAAACGGGAACTGGAGGAGATGACCGTCGCAAAAAGGGTCCTCCGCCAACTAACAAATGGCCGCCCTCCCGCCAGCGAACTTAGGACGCCCGTTGCCGCCGTCTCTGCCGCAAGGACGTTACACCGTGACATTCAGAAGCGCATTGAGGAAGCAACAAACGGAACCCGCACAAGGGCCAGAGAATACTTTGCGGTGACCGTCGCCTACGTGACACCAGACCTCAGTGCCTTGGGATTCACGTCTCTTTATGAAGAGGCTGGGCAAGATCGAATGGAGCGGATGCTCACTGGGAATATCCCGATTGGACTTCTGTTTGGAATTGCGGACGGCAAAGAAATATTAGTGGGTGCCCGTCCATTCATCGTCACCAAACAGACAGACGATTGGCTTAAAGAGCTAGCAATCGCTGCCCACAGTGAACTTGAGATTGACAGAGCGGAAAGGTGAGCTTATGCAAGCGTACAGTGAGCGGTTAGCGGAACTGGTGCTGAGTTCCTCTATCGCAGTTCAGGCCGTGCTGGGCTCATCTCCCGGTGACGCGGAGTTTATTCCGCTGTTGCCAAGGCCCGCTGATGACCGCATGTGGGCGGAGTTAAAAGCGCGGTGGCCAGGGCGCGGTCTTCGGAGTGTCGGGGTAATTGGGCTTGTGGGCAACACCCCCCAGTTGGAACTTAAGGAGCCGCTGGAAGACGAGCAAGTCCGCGCATTGGCGGAAGCATTTATCGCATATTTGGATGTGCTTCTCCAGGGCAGTTTTGCCGCACACCGGGAAGCGGTGGAATCAGCGGAGATTGCCGAACTTGAGCGCATGTGGACCTTGGTTGATCCACGCCCGGACTCACGGTTGAATTAGTCGCACTCGCAACACTCGCACACGCACACGCCAAAAGTTTTAAGTGCCGCCCGCGTAAAAAGGCGCGGGCCATCCGCTACGGCTGCCCCAATCCGGGGACGTTAGGCGCGGGCACCAATGGCGAAAGCCGGGCGGTGCGCGGGATAACTACGTCTGTGCCTCAAACCCATCGTGGTGAAAAAGCGCCACGTTTGGTCCTAAGAGCCGTGCCAGTACGGTGCGAGTGACTTGGATGCTGGACCGGGTACGCCCGGCATTTCATCCAAAGGATTCCCAACATGAATTTGCAAGAGATGAAGTTAGAAGTTAGAGCACTACACGAAGAAACATCAGCCATCAAATCCCGTGCCGAGTCGGAAGGGCGTGACCTCAGGGCAGATGAAAGCGCTGCTTTCAATGTCAAGGCGGGGCGGATGCTTTCACTTGAGAACGAAATTGCGGTTGCTGAAAACCATCCATCCCGCTCATTGATTCGCAACCTTCGCAGCATGGGCGGCAACTTTGGTGCGCTTCTTGCGGGTGGCGTGCCACCTATCAGCGCGGGGCGCGGCCAGCGGTCAATGTCTGAGGAATACAGTGCTGCCTTTCTTGCATTTGTTCGCTCAGGTGGGAAACAGGCGACCAGCGCGTTGAGTGAAGGCTTCGATTCACTCTTTGGCGGATTTGCGCTGCCAGCTTTGCCGGGGATGTCAGCCGCAAGCTACGAGGGAACGGGAGGCAGTTCTGACGGTGCTGGAGGATACGCTGTAAACGTGCCCACGGACGGCCTCATCGTGCCCCTCGCGGTCCCTGATATTGGGGTGCGTGCGGTGTCCAAGGCCATCCCAACATCGTCTGATATTAAAATTCCCATCCAAGCCACATTTGCTACGGCGGGAATCAAGGCGGAGTCCGGCAGTTCGTCCAACCAGTTTTCCGAGAGTGATCCGACGCTCGGGCAGTTTACTCTTTCGGCTTGGATGACGGGCTTAGCCACGACAGTTAGCTGGGAGTTGCTCCAGGACGTTGGTATGTTCCAGGAATTTGGTATCCGGGGCCTCATTGACGCCGTGGACATTGCTGAAGATGGATTCTTTGTCAACGGCACTGGCACTTCTCAACCGCAGGGCTTGATTGGCAACGTTGGCACCGGAACGGCTGCACCATACGCTGTGGAGAGCACGGGGGCTTATCTCCTGGACTCCACCATGGACGTAGTTGGCACGCTCAAAGGGCAATACTTTGCCAACGCAGGTTGGCTGATGAGCCGTGCAACCGCAACAGCCATCAGACGGGCCCAGCTCCAGGCCAACCTTTTTGCCGCAGTCTGGACTCGGGAGGGCGGGCGGGACTACCTCCATGGCTTCCCGGTCACATACTCCCAGGCTATGCCGTCTATTCCCACCGCAACCACGGCGGGAGTGACACCAATCCTGTTTGGTTCTTTCCAGGACGGCTACATCATCGGTGATCGCGGCGGTGCGGGGACGTTTGTCAAAATACTTGACCAGCCCCTGGCAACCAGCGGCCAAACCATCTTGCTTGGGTACAAGCGCGTGGACGGGCGTGTCCGGCGTTCGGAAGCCATCCAGCAAATCAGCATTTCACACAGTTAACCAATTTGCGCGGCGGTCCTTTCGCCCGGCTGGCGGGTTCCCGCACACGTCGCGCACACCCAAGGTTTTTACGTGCGGGAAAAGCTAGACCGGCCTCCGTCACGCCGGGTTTGGAAAGCTGCCGGAGAACGGGGCTGCCCGCTTCGGGGAGAGCGGGCGGCCTCAATCCTTTCAGAAGAGGCAAAGTATGGCGCAACCAGTTTGGGTGTTATCCGTAGACTTACAGACCAAGACTGCCACATTCCAAACCGGGTTGGCGGATGCGGCTAAGTCTGCCCGTGGAGCGTTCACGGAGATTAAGTCCGGCGCTCAGGAGATGGGCGCGGAGACTGGGCATAGCATGATGGAGGCCCGGCACGGTGTTATGTTGCTGGGGGAAGAGTTTGGCGTCCATCTCCCCCGGGCCGTCGCAACCTTCCTGGCAAGCATTGGCCCGATTGGCGCGGCCATGGAGACGGCCTTCCCCTTCCTTGCCGTAGCGGCACTGGCCACCATCCTGATTGAGCACCTAAATGAGTTACACGCTGCCGGGGTCAAGCTGACCCAGGACCAGCTCAGCCTTGGCACCGTTGTCAATAACGTGTGGAACGGGTTGGACCAGAAGATTGTCCAGGCGCAAATACGGTCAGATGAGCTGAGCAACAACCACCTTGGTGCTCTCCACAGGCAGTTAGAGCTAATTGACAAAGAGAGTCTTGGTGAGCTGGTCCACTCATTTGAGGAAGTGGCCAAGGCCGCTGACGTAGTCCTCAAGGACCTTGAGGGCCACTGGTACACGTTCGGCAAGGGCAGTGAGGGAGCGAAAAATTCGCTGGATGACTTCAAGGCACACTATGAGAGCCTGATTGCCGCTGGAAAGGGTGAGGAAGCCAGCGGGCTCTTGCATGGCACACTCGCACAGGCCCAAAAGGTTTTGGACCTTATGCAACACCGGGAGGTCAAGCCCAGCGGAGACGCGGCAGCGGACACGGCAGCTTACCAACAAGCAGTGGCCGCACATCAACAGCTAGACGCATTGGGCATCAGCACCGGCGCTAACCTGGATAAGCAGGTTGAGGCACAACATAATTTAGTCCAGGCGCTTGAGGGCCAGGTTGGCGCGGAGCAGCGGATTGCGGACCTAAAGAAGCTCCAGTCCGGTAATGACACCAAGCAATTCAACAATGATGAGTCCGCCAAAGGTGCGGCGGCAGCACGGGCGGCAGCGGAGAGTCAGCAGCGGATTGCTGAGCTGGGGCTGAGTGCTGACAAGGCAACTGGGGAAGCGGCACTCCAGATACACCAGGCGTCCTTAGAGGCCCGTCTGGCACTGGACATAGAGTTTGCCGGGCGGGACCGGGACATCAAGCTGGCCGCCAACCAGGCTGAGATTGCCGGGCTGGATAAGTCCGGCAAGGACTACCAGAACCAACTGAAGGCGCTGGGAGAGAAGACGGCGGAGATACAGGCCGAATACTCCAGCAAAGTGACGGAGCTTAAAGCCAAAGAATCCGTTGCGGCAAACGCCCGTAACCTCCAGAACGTTGAAGAGGGTGAGCGGGAGAAGATTGACGCTACCCAGGAAGGCTCTGCCGCCCGGCTGGTTGCCATTAGCGCGGCCATCAAGAATGAAGAGGCGCTCAACCTCCAGAACACTGAGCATTATCGGGAGTTGTTGGCCCAGCGTGTTGAAGCAACGCGGCAGGAAGCGGAGGAAGAGGCCAAGATAAAGGACGCTGTCATTAAGCAGGATATAGCCGCTCGGAATGCCGCCGCACAAGAGCAGACACGCCACTCCGGCGCAATGAGCAAGATCGAAACGCCAAAGGGTAGTGATGACTTGGCGGCAAAGGCCGTGGAGCTTCAAAAGGAATATGAGGCAAACCATGCGGAGCTGGTGCAAGAGCTGGCGGACTCGCAATTAATGGGCGTGGCCAAGGTTGCGGAGCAAAAAAGAATTAACGCTCAGATAGAAGAGCTGGATAAAAAGCATCGGGATCAGATGGATGAGAACGCGGCGGCACAAGCACAGGCGGAGAAGGTGGCCGCTATGGATGTTGCGAACGCATGGGCACAATCCATGCTCAAGGTTGCTGAAGGGCATGAGTCAATGGCCAAGCTTGCATCAAGTGCCTTTGACAGCATAATCAAAAACTCATTGCAAGCCATGCTAATGGAAGTGGCACACGAAAAGACCGCGCAACTAGCGCACGCTGAGGCAGCGGCGGCAGCCGCTTGGCACGCAATGGCCGGGATACCCGTTGTTGGCCCGTTCCTTGGAGCGGCGGCAGCGGCGGCAACGTTTGCCGGTGCTATGGCGTTTGAAGGTGGCACGGACATGGTGCCTGGGGTGGGACGTGGTGACATTGTCCCATCTATGCTCACGCCGGGTGAAGGCGTGGTCCCCGGTGGCGTTATGGACGGCCTCCGCGACGTTGCCCGGAGCGGTGGCTTTGAGCAGCGGAGCGGTGACACGCACATCCACGTGCGTCCTACCTACCACGTGCAAACGATAGATGGGGATGGAATGCGTGAGGCGCTCGACAAGCACACGGCTGTGCTACAGCGGCACTTTGAAAAAACCGTGCGACGAATGAACCGCTAAGAAGATGCTGGCGCGTCCACGGGCATCCTGGCGCGATTGCGGGGCACCGCAAACAACATCCGCAAGTGGAGGAAACATGGAAAACCAGATAACGAATGAAGAGTTTTTTAAGAGCATGTCCGCCGCTGATTGGGGCAACGCGGAGGCTATCGAAGCTGAAATAGCGGAGATACTCAGCAAGGGCTTCACGAAGGACGTAGGAATCAAGTTTGTGCGGACTGTTATGGCTGTGCGGGCGACCCAGCCAAACGCTACGGTGGGCGGTGTCTTTGATTTGGCGTTAAGCGCTGGCTTGAGCTATCTAGGGGACAAGGACACGCTTGCGAAGATACGCTCCGGTCAATTAGCTGGAGCGACCAAGCCAAAGCGAAAACCGGGAGTGGCCAGGAGCACGCTTAAGTGAAGACCTGGACGCTCACCTATGATGAGCCGGACAGGCGTGGGTGTAAGCGAATCCGTACCGTCAACCGCATCATTGACATTGCGGACTTCAAGGACAAGGCGGGCTTTGCGTGGTTGGTCATGGCGGCCAATCCGCAATTGTCTATCCGCGATATTCAGGAGGTGCTGGCAAACGTTGGTGAGCAGCACGAGCGCCCGTATGGTTGGCTAAGCCGGAGACGCTGGTTGTTTCACGATGCTGCCGGTAAAACCGGGCCCAAGCGGGATGTTGACGGCAAGGACGAAAAAGCGCGGCAGATCATGGGAGACAATCCGCACGTGTCTAACCGTCAAATGGTGTTTCTGCTGCGAAAGAATGGCATTCGCCGCAGCCGGGAATGGGTGCGGAAAAACAGGGTTGCATGATGGAGCGGGGCAGCCACGGCGCACCCATATTAGATACGTCTTCCGTCACATTCTTGTCTTTGAGATGGGAAGTGGAGCGAACGAGCGACAGCGCGAGTGAGCTACGCTTCTCAGCTCTCTCTTATATGGATCATTAGTTGCCACCCATATCTTTATAACCAGTTGATTGCAAAGGACATGGGGGTAGGGTAAATCTTGCCAACAACCCCCGTAGAGAGCGCCGCAATCCTCAAATTTACACAAACGGATAATTCCTGAAAAAGTGTAAATATTACGCTATTGTGGCTATTCTGCCACACTCGTGGGAATCTGACGGATTGCTAAGGGTGTCCCGTTAGCGCGTCCCGTTAAAAGTCCCTAGTTATCAATCACTTAGTAGCATTTTGGGGATTGACAGCGCCGGGCATTCCTGGGAGGATGTATCACCACCCAAAACCAGGAAAGAGGCCACATGCTCTATACACGTTTCACCCCTATTGCCCCACGCCGTTGGGGTATGCTCAGCCACTCCAAACAGGTTGCTGAGATCGCCTTGGGCTGTGACGGTGCCGTCACTGTCTCCACAAACAACGCCAGCGCGGAAGAGCTGGCCACCATCCAGACCTTTGCTGAGCAGCATGGAAGAGCCCGGCCCGCTTGACACTCCCCCGTCATGCGGTCACGATAACGTCACTCCTGGGAACGGAGTGTACGGCCAAGGGCCCCGCACACGCGGGGCTTTTGGTTTGGTGGCAGATGCGCGGGGTGGCCCGGCAAAATAAATTGCGCTTTTCGAGATAAATTACGCTTTTCCTGCGTTGCACTTTTGGAGCGTCACTTTCACAGGCCGTCTTTTTAAGACACCGTTCAAGTCGCATAAAATGTGTTGGAAAAGTATGTTAAATAGTGATGTGTGATATTAAGTGTTGATTTGTGTGTTGCATTTAAGCGCAGAGTTTCGTTGGCGTCGCTGAATCCCGCCGTGTCCGAATCGGGCCATGCTGCCTTTGCGAGTGCATCAAGGAACGCAATGGACGAGTCTGGCAGAGAAGAATTCTCAACGCTCCGCTCTTCAACGTCAGCGGCTGTGTAAGAGTGTGCTCTCTCACATTCGCAGCAAGTGATTGTAAAGGATAGTAGCGGAGGCAGAAGCGCGTGCCTGTACATTTCAGCCGGGCCAATCACATCAAGTGTGAGGCAGACTCCACACGCTTCCGTTTTGCATTTGACAGTCCAACACCTATACAGCATTCGTGCTCCCCGTTCTGACTACCAAGTCACCTCTAGCAGAATCTCATCAAGCTGATCTTCGGTTAAGATTCGTTTCTCCAAAAGCATCTTGAATAGGAGAGCAATTGCTTTGCTGTTCCGGTGAGTCTGTCCCTCACCGCGCTGAGGGGACTTTCCCTCACCGTGCAATGTGTAGAAAATTCGCTTTTCGACTTCGATGCCCTCTTGTTTATGCGTGCGCTCAGCCAAAGCCTCTTCTTTCGTTGGCATGTTCTCTCCCTCTACGGACTCCAATCGTACCGCTGAGGGCTTGTGGGAAACGGGTACAACGTTACTAGCTTGGTTCTGCGTCTGTGCTGGAGCGCGGGGTCCAATCTGACCCACGCATTTTTGTGTCAGATTGTGGCACCGCCCTGTATGTGTCGGCACTCTTGGCATTTTTGGCTCTCATCAAATCTGCAACTTACAGATTCTAAAGCGCACTAAATGGTTCGATCCCGACCCGCGCCTCCACAAAATAAGCCCCTCAAAAAGTAATCGCGCGCTGCACAAACCCTCTGAGGAGAAGGCGGGCCTTGGCGGCCCGCGCTTCGTCTGCGCTCAAGTTAGCGCGGGCGGGTGTTGGCGAGAGCACGAAGGACCGTGCGCGTGTTCCTGTTCATGACCTGACGTAGGTACATGGCGATGGCAAACAGGAGCACCAGGAAGAACAGGTCAACACGCAGGAGTGAATGCAGGAGGCCGCCCAAGGATTCTGGCGGGAACATGTGGATGTGCATCCAGATAAAGACGACGATGGCGAGGATGCCGAGCACGCCAACGATAATCCGGGAGGAGCGTTCGGATTTGTCTGCGGCTGCGAGAGCTTGCTGGACGAAGGCGAGTTCCGCGTTGGCATTCTGCGAGTTGGGTTGCTGGTTTTCGGGACTCATGCAGGTTTCCTTTCCGAGGTGAGGTGTTTGCGAAGGGTATTGACTCCGTAATGCAGCCGCGATTTGGCGGTGCCGATGGGGATCTCAAGAATGGCGGCACTTTCTTCGAGGGAGAGATCGTGCTGGTAGTGGAGGAGGAGGACGGCGCGGCTGGCGGGCGAGACGCGGTCGAGGAGGGTCAGGAAGGCGTGGTCGGGCAGCT
>Ga0210391_10002832_pt1 | contig 14865 bp, 10 predicted proteins | sample IncBWC12OmetaG_FD_160573 | JGI IMG/M metagenome (GOLD analysis project Ga0210391, IMG submission 160573) | Forest soil microbial communities from Barre Woods Harvard Forest LTER site, Petersham, Massachusetts, United States - Inc-BW-C-12-O ... | reverse complement strand
CTTGATTGCTTCCGGACAACCGGAACAGGCACGACAACGCTGCGAGTCGAAGTCGGTCACACTCACTGATGACAATCGGCACTGGTGCCTGGCTCTTGTCTATCATTTACTAGGGACTCAATCAAAAGCCGAGCTCGAATTGGCTCAGCTCAAGGCTCTTGCTGGAGACGAAGCGGCTTACGGTTACGCCGGAATCTACGCGCAATGGGGAGACGCCACTACCGCATTGGGGTGGCTCGCCAAGGCCGAACAGCGGCATGACCCGAGCCTCCAGAGCTTGCGAGTCGCCCCTCTACTCGACCCGTTGCGAAAATACCCAGAGTTTCATGCGATCGAGGATCGACTTAAATTGCCGCCCTAAATCACGGGAAACGCGTCCTGGCACACTGCAGAACGGCAACTGACTGCGTCATTGCAACCTCCCACCCTGGAGACGCGGCCCGCCATGGAAGGGCCGCCTCTTGGTGCGCAAGCACCGACTAACGCGGACAGATGTCCGCGTTGAACGCCGGAGCTACTAGCGACGGCGGCCCGAAGGGTATCCCGGAGGGCGAGGCCAAAGGCCGAGTAACCGCCTTGCGCCGACTGCCTTATTCTTATTCTCTTCCTACTTAATTGTGCGCTTTTATCTCCGCCTCAACCGCTGCCGCAAACCCCGCCGGCAGAGGCACACCGGCCGCGGCGTAATTCCCTCCCGCCATGAAGAGCTCCATCACCGAATTCCAGCGATCGCGCCACGCGTACGCGTAATAGAGAAACTTGTCTCCCTCCGGCACAAACGCCGGCTTCTTCGCCTGCGGCGCATACGCCTTGATCAGCGTCACGATCGCCGTATTGTTCTCAGCGAGCGTATCGAGCTTCTGCTTCATGTCCGCGTGCTTCGGTACCCCGTCGCGCCGAATCTTCGCGAGGTACGATTCCAAGATTCCCGAATCCTTTTCCGTGAAAGGTTCCGCCTGCAGCTCCTTCAAGATTGCCTGATTCTCATGCCGCAGCATTGCGATCGGCTGCAGCTCACCCACGACGACGCGGGTCCGCGCCTCCTGAAGTTGCAAACGCTCGTAAAACAAAAGCCCGAGCGCACCGACCGCCACGACGACTGCAACCGCCAAGAACGCCAAAATATTTTTCTGATTCACCCGCTCTCCGCGAAACGTCACCGCCGCAGGCGCCTGCTCCTCAAAACCAATCACCATACTCATTTAATGGCGTCGCTTAAGTCAACGACCCGCTGCGCCGCCTTTTGTATGCTGACCCCATCTCCGCCATTCATCTTTGCAAGCAGCGTCGTCACACGTTCGAGATCGGCAAGCCGCGCCTTCAGCGCTTCGACTTCCGAGGCTTTCGCTTCCAGCTTGGCGATTTGCGCTGCCTGATCGTGGATCACTTTCTCGTCCGTCTTGATTTGCCCATGCTCCTTCTGCAATTCATTCAGCAGCATCGCGGGCAGTAAGTGATACGCCACCGTCTCCGGCTGTCCGTCTTTATTATTCACTACCAATTCCGGCAGCACCTCCGCCACTTCCTCCGCAATCAATCCGTACTGAATCGGCTTCTCGCCATTCGCATTCGGTTTCTTGTACCTAAACTGCACCGGCCGCAATTGCAGCAGCCGATCGGTGGCGCTCGCCATCGGCTCGATGTCCTCCTTGTAGCGCCTGGAGGAGGAGGTCGTGCCCAGATTCCCGCTCGAGTCGATCATGACGGGCAGGGTGGTTGTGTTACTCGTGGTCGCTTGATAGATCCCCGCGATGAAGGTGGCGGTCTGCGCGTCATACCCTAACGATGCGCTATTTGCGCCAATTCTGATGGTGTTTGAATCCGCCGCCAAGCCAAAATTGCCGATGTCGATGTTGTTGTTGCCGCTCGTGAGACTGGAGCCGGCGCTCCAGCCCAATGCAATGTTCCCCGAGCCGGTCGTTTGAGTCAGCGCGCCGTAGCCGGTCGCGGTGTTGTTCTGACCGGCCACGTTTAATTGGAGCGCACTCGAACCGACGGCAGTGTTATTTCCGCCACTGTTATTGTCATAGAGTGAAAGGTATCCAACGGCGGTATTGTTCTGTCCGCTTTGATTGGCCTGGAGCGCTTGCAAGCCCGCGGCCATGTTGCCGGAACCGATTGTGTTAGACACAAGCGCTTGGAACCCAATGGCGGTATTACCTTCCCCGAAGGTGTTCGACTGCAGCGCAAATCCGCCATAGGCCGTGTTATCGGGGCCTGAGGAGTCCGGCAGCGGTAGCGCCGAAGTTCCCGCCGATGTATTGCCGTACTTATCAGTCGCGATGCCCGCGCCCGCCGCGCCCTGCGGAATCGTGAAATTGAACACTGCTGCCGACGTTGAACCCGAATTCGAGACGGTCGCTGAACTTCCCGCAGCTCCGGTCGTGACGCTGCCGACCGCGATCGTGGCCGCGGCACCCGCCGCGCCCGCCGAACCCGGCGCGCCCTGAATGCCTTGGGTTCCTTGCGCTCCCGTTGCACCGGTCGGCCCAGTGGCGCCCATCGCGCCTGCCGGACCTGTCGCGCCCGTGAGCCCGGTCAAACCCATCGGACCTGCAGGGCCAGTTGGACCTTGAGGCCCCGTTGCGCCTGCAGTTCCTTGCAGACCCTGTGCGCCCGGCGCACCCGGTGATCCCGGCGCACCGGCAAGCGCGAGAATGGTCCAAACGCCCGTCGTGTCCGTGGACGGATCAACGCCGCAGGTGGTGCAGCCGCTGGGCGTCACATACGAAGAACCATTCTCAGTGACCACCGCGTCAGCGGGGTAAGTCGTGCCCGCGAGCCACGCGCCCTGAAAATTAAACACGCCATTTGCTCCCGGTGGCCCTGCCGGTCCCGCCGCGCCTGGCGTGCCCGGTGCCCCGGGCGAACCCGCTGGCCCCGTCGCTCCCGTCGCACCGGTTGCTCCGGTCGCACCTGTCGCACCGACAGGTCCAATTGGTCCGGTCAGTCCGATCGGACCCGCCGGCCCCGCGGGTCCCGCCGCGCCGGCAGCACCGGGCAGACCCATGCCGCCTTGAATGCCTTGCGAACCTTGAGGTCCCACCGGTCCCTGCGGACCGATTGGTCCTTGAGGACCCGGCGTTCCCGCAACATTGGTGCTCGTGCCGAGCTGGCCCGTCGCGGGATCGACCACCACCGGCAGCGCGGCAGTATCGGTGCTCAGGTTGGTGTTGCCGATGCCGGCGATATAAATGGCGGTCTGTGGAGATACATTTGGATCGCGGCCGGCTACTCCAATTCTAATCGTGCCCGAGTCACCCGCCACCCCTTCATTGCCGATGTCGATGTTGCCGCTTCCGGTCGTCAGAGCGTTTCCGGAGAAGTAACCGACGGCGATGTTGAAGCTCCCTGTATTGAAATACAGCGCATTGGTTCCATAGGCGGTGTTGCCGATACCCGTCGTATTGGAAAGGAGCGTTTGGAAGCCTAAGGCGACGTTGCCGGACCCCGTCGTATTGCGAAAGAGCGCCTGTTGGCCCGAGGCGACATTAGCCACCCCGGTCGTATTGGCCGTCAGAGCGGCGTCGCCAAATGCGCTGTTGCCTCCGATGAAACCAGGGCTGGGCGTCACAGAAGCGAACGCGCCGATGCCGGCCCACGTGTCACCATACGTGTCAGTCAAGACTCCGGTTCCATTCTTGCCTGCCGGCCCCTGCGGTCCGGTTGCACCCGTCGGACCCGATGGACCTTGTGGTCCCGCCGCGCCATTAGTGCCGTTCGTCCCAGCCGCGCCCGTCGGACCTAGCGGCCCTTGCGGCCCAATCGGCCCCCGCGGACCAGCGACGCCCACCGGTCCTTGCGGACCTGCAGGACCCGGCGGACCTTGCAGCAGCGCGCTAGTGCCGAGTTGCCCGTTGGCAGTCACGACGACCGGTGTACCGGTTGCGGCGAGGTTATTACCGTAGATGCCCGAAATGTACGTTGCGAGATGGGTGCCTTGTGTGCCAATGCGTACCGTCCCGCTCTCTCCCGCGACGCCGAAATTCCCAATGTCAATATTGTAGTTGCCAGTCGTCAGCGCGTCGCCCGACTCGAACCCGACAGCAATGTTGTTGCTTCCAGTGGTATTGGATCTGAGCGCGCTATGTCCCGAGGCGGTGTTGTTGGACCCCGTCGTATTGGATCCGAGGGAAACGTTTCCCAAGGCTGTATTGTCAAACCCCGTTGTGCTGACATTGAGCGCGGCGAATCCCAACGCGGCGTTGCCGCCCCCTGTCGTATTGGCATTGAGCGCAGCGCCTCCTAAAGCGGTGTTTTGAGACCCGGTCGTATTGAAGTTGAGCGCACCGAGTCCCGCGGCGGTGTTTAGGTTCCCAGTGGTATTGGAATAGAGAGCAGAAACTCCCGAGGCGGTGTTTTGAGTCCCGGTCGTGTTGGAATAGAGCGCAGCGTATCCCGAGGCAGTGTTTTGGTTCCCCGTATTGGAATAGAGCGCTTGGAATCCCGCGGCGGTGTTTTGGTACCCGCCGCCATTGGAATAGAGAGCCTGGTTTCCGAAGGCGGCGTTTTGGTACCCCGTCGTGTTGGAATAGAGCGCACGGCCTCCCGAGGCCGTGTTTTGGTACCCGCTCGTATTGGAATTGAGCGCATTCCATCCCGAGGCGGTGTTTGCGGACCCCGTCGTATTGGAAAAGAGAGCCTCGTATCCGGTCGCGGTATTGTTATTGGCCGTATTGGAATAGAGCGCACGGCCTCCCGAGGCGGTGTTTTGAGCCCCTGTTGTGTTGGAATAGAGCGCCTGGTATCCGGTCGCGGTATTGTTACTTGCCGAATTGTTGTAGAGCGCCTGGAATCCCGAGGCGGTGTTGTTGGACCCTGTATAATTGAAACTGAGCGCTCCTAATCCCGAGGCGGTGTTGTTGGACCCCGTCGTATTGGTATAAAGCGCCCCGCTTCCCAAGGCGGTGTTGCTGGATCCTATCGTATTGTAATAGAGCGCCCCGTCTCCCGAGGCGGTGTTGAAGGACCCCGTCGAAAGTGAGCTAAGTGCGCCGGAACCCATCGCCGAGTTGTAATTGCCATCGCTCACCACGACATCGGGTGGCTGCCCCGCAAACGCTGCACCCGAAAACCCGATCGCGCCGGCCATCACCAGCGCGATCCACTTGAAATGAATCGGTTGCTTCATGTCATCCGCTCCCATTTGCCGGCCGTGCATTGGCACGAACCGATTGGCGATTTAATTTAAAGAGATTTGGTCGTCATCCTCATTCGCGACAAACGCGAGACCCTATCGAGGAATACGTAATTGAGGAGCCAAACCCGACATGGAGGGCGATAATGTCTGAGTAGCAGGAGCCCCGGCGGCGAAAGATGCTTCCGGCGACGTCGTCGAGCCACGACGATCTTTAAGGCCCGGGGTTACTCTAGCGCGGCGCTGAGCAGCAGCCGCGCTTTGTGCCAATCGCGCTGTACCGTGCGTTCAGTCAAGCCAAGCATTTCCGCAATCTCGTTCTCATTGAGCCCGCCGAAATACCGCATCTCCACCACCTGTACGAGCCGTGGTTCGGTCCGAATCAATTGCTCGAGCACCTCATTGATCCGAATGAGCTGCTCGTCTGAAGTTTGCGCCTCGTCGGCCACTTGGCTGTCGAGCGTAACCTGTAGCGCGCCGCCCCCATGGCGCTCCGCGCGATGCGCGCGCGATAGGTCAATGATGATGGAGCGCATCACCTTAGACGAATAGGCCATGAAATGCGCCCGATCACTCACGCGGAGTCGTCCGGCATTGAGGAATCGCAGGTACGACTCGTGCACCAGTCCCGTCGTCTCCAGCGTATTGCCTCGAGGTGAGGCGTTGAGTCGTCGATGCGCGAGCTGATGCAGCTCCTGATACATCACCACCATCAGTCGATCGACGGCAGCTCGGTCCCCCGCATTGACAGCGTCAAACAGCTGCGTAAGCTCGTTCATGGAGCTGGCGCGATAGGAGCAACAAAAAGAATTGTTTTCAAGCGGGCGGCCATTCATGCGTCTTGAGATTAATAATCTATCAGAAACCTGCGCGGCCGAACCCGCGGTTCCTTCGAACGGCGAGCATTGAGTTATTTCCCTCCTGTATCCGACCATTCATTAGACATAACCTTTATGCCAATTCCTGCGGCACATCTAGCAGCTCTCTCGCCTCTGTTGGATGAGGGGCTGGACTTACCGGACCACGCCCTCGAGCAGTGGCTGGAAGGCCTGTCCGAACCCTTTCCGGGCGCAAAGGACATGTTGCGCAAAATGTTGGACAACAAGGCAAGCGGGCACGCCCAGGATTTGCTCGATACGCTGCTCAAGCTTCCCTTGAGCGAAGATGCATCCGAGTCCGGTGCGGACACTGGGGCCTTCAAGCCGAACGTGCAAATCGGTAATTACCGCCTTGTGCGCCTGCTCGGGGCTGGAGGCATGGGCAGTGTGTGGCTCGCCGAGCAAACGGTTCCTGTCCACAGGTCCGTCGCCCTCAAGCTAATCCGTGCCGGCATGTACGACGAGACAGTGGCGCAGCGTTTTCAGGCGGAACGCCAATCGCTCGCGATCATGGATCATCCGACGATCGCAAAGGTATTCGAGGCGGGCTCGACTCCACAGGGCCAGCCCTACTTCGTCATGGAGTATGTACCGGGGCTGCCGATCACGGAATATTGCGATCAGAAGCGACTGAAAATCCGCGATCGGCTGGGACTGTTCATCCAGGCCTGCGAGGGTGTGCAGCACGCGCACCAAAAAGCCATCATTCACAGAGATCTGAAACCGGCCAACATTTTAGTGATTGAGGTAGACGGCAAAGCGGTGCCGCGGATCATCGACTTCGGCCTCGCCAAGGCGACGACTTCGCCGCTGCCGGACCAGACGCTCTACACGCGCTTCGGACAGTTCATGGGCACCCCTGGCTACATGAGTCCGGAGCAGGTCAATCCGAACATCCACGATATCGACACACGCACCGATGTCTACTCGCTTGGCGTGATTCTCTACGAATTGCTGACGGGCATGCAGCCGTTCGAGGTAAAGGGGCGGCAGCGGCCCTCGCTCGAGGAGTGGCTGCGCCAGCTGCGCGAGGAGGAGCCGCGTCGTCCAAGCAGCAAGGTCGCTGCGGATCGGGAGTCATCGACCGAGGCGGCGGCGGTGCGCGGTACCGAGCCGAGACAATTGATGAGTCTGCTGCACGGGGATCTCGATTGGATCACGATGAAGGCGCTCGAGCGCGATCGCGAGCGCCGCTACGGCACGCCCTCGGAGCTGGCCGCCGACCTGCGGCGGTATTTGAATCACGAAGCCGTCGTGGCGCGTCCCGCGAGCGCCGCTTACCGGACCGGCAAATTCATCAAGCGTAACAAGCTGGCCCTGACGTTTACCGCGGTCTTTGGGCTGGTCGTCATGGCCGGAGTGGCCGCTATCCTGCGCGAGGCGCGGATCGCACGGGTCGAACAAGTCCACGCCGAGCAGCACTTTCAGTCGCTGCGCAAGCTGACCGATTCGCTGCTTTTCGAATTTCACGATGCCATCGAGAAGCTTCCTGGTTCCACGGCCGCGCGCGAACTCGTGGTGCGTCGCGCGCTGGAGTATTTGAAGCAAATTGAGGCAGATTCCCCTGACGACCCAGCCACTGTACGTGACTTGGCCGCCGCATATGAGCGCCTTGGACAGATCCAGAGCCAGGCTTTTCATCCCCATATGGGCGGGACGGGATCGCTTCAGCAAGCGTACGAACTTTTCGAAAAGGCTTTGGACATTCGCCGGAGACTGGCGTCCTCAAACCCTGGGGATCTGAGCCTGCAATTTGATTTGCTCGGGTCAATGTTGAACGTCGCGGGGGTCTACGAAGAACGTGGGGATCTTGATCGAGCGCTGGACCTCCAACAACAACGGTTGCAGATCGAAGAACGATTGGCGGCAAAACATGATTCCGAGGAGCTAAGGTCTGCCATTGGCAGTTCGCTGATAGGTATCGGAGACTTGAAGATCTGGCTTGGCGATTATGAGTCAGCTGTTGACTTTATGCGACGAGCGCTGGCCATGAGCCAAGCTTCGCTCGATGATAGTCCACAGAGCTTCCAAGCGCGTCGCAGCGTATTGCGAGCGCATAGCTGGCTGGGCACGGCTCTGAAGTTTAACCGGAAGTATTCTGAGGCGGCGACTGAAACTCGAAAAGGTCTTGCTTTGGCCGAGCAGCTCGCTGCTGGTGATCCAAACAACTCATATATTCAACGATACATCGGAAGTGATGCCGAGGAGTTGTGTAAATGCCTGGCTTATGCCGGTCTCTTCTCGGAAGTGCGACGCCATTGCCGCAGGGCAATCGCAATCGATGAAGATATGTTGAAATCCGACAAGGACAACGTGCAGGCCACTGCGGACTCCGCGTCCACTAACTTGACGACAGGCCTGGCTCTGTATCTTATGCATTCACCGCAAGAGGCTCTGCCGTTTTTGCGGCGAGCGGATTCGATGTACCACGAGGTGGCGAGACGCGACCCCGATTCCCAATCCAACGCAATCGACCATGCCGTCGCTCTGATCTATGCGGGACGATCCGACGCCGACCTACATCGCGCGGATCAGGCGCGCAAGGACCTTGAACAAGCCCAGGCGATGATCGAGCCGTTGGTGGCGGCGAGTCCGAGCCACCAATATTTTCGAAACACGCTGGATGAAGCCCGCGCCGCACTCAACTCACTTCCGGGTGACACGGCGCCCATCGCCGTCCACTAACAGTCAATTGAAACGGCTCAAAAAGTTGCGCGCTGTGCGGATGATAATCGGCAGGCATGCCCCAAACCCATCAAATGCCGGCAGCCCATCTAAGGCGTTGCACATTTCCCAAATTTGTTAGGTAGCGTCGATGAAGCGAGGTTCGTTCAGTATCAGGCGAGCTGCCAACGGCCGCTTTGGTGCTGGCAATTCCGTATCGTGACTGACCGCAGTTGGCCGTGAAGCGACCGTCGCAGGATAAGCAAGCCCGCCAGGCACTCGACGATCTCAATAATCTGGTCATTGAACGCCACGAACACCAAACCTTGATGCGCCGAATCTGGCAGCTGCGCGATTCCCTGACCGCTTATGACGGAGCGTACGTCGCGCTTGCCGAGGCCTTGAGCGCTCCCTTGCTCACTTGCGATGCCAAGCTCGCTGGCGCTCACGGCCACCGTGCGACGATCGAACTGGTCGCAAACTAACCATGTCCCGAGACGATTACCCCGCCGGCGGCGGCTGGCCGGCAATGTTCGGAAGCTTGGGATCAATGCATGCCCAAGTCGGCGCTTCAACGGTCCAAATGCTGGCACCGGGGCGCGCAACCTCCGGATCGTCCAACGTTCCGGCACGAACGAAAATCAAGTGAGGCCGGGCCTCTGCTTCGCTGAAGAGCGGCGTACCGCAAACGGGACAAAAACGGCGGTGCATCTTGTTGCCACTGTCGGCTACGCTTTCAAAATCGGCAAGTTTCCCTTCGATCGTCATCGCCGCAGTGGGGAAACACACGTTTACCGTTCCGCTGCCCGCGCCGACATACTGGCACAGCCGACACCAACACACCCGCGTCGCAATCGGTGCAGCCGTCACTGTGTAACGAACCGAACCACATAAGCATCCGCCCTTAATCACCACGAAAGTCTCTCCTTCCGGATTTCAGTACCAGCCCCATCCGCCACAGGATCAACTCCATCAGGAGAGAACCATATCATCGGTCGCATCAAACGGCGACCTGTGTTACATTTGTAGCCTCCGCAGTAGAGCAGAGATTTACTATGGCCGCCACAACGACGATCCGCCTTCCACCCAAACTACGCGCCCGTCTTGGTGCGTTGGCCAAGCAGACCGGACGTTCCGCCCATAGCTTGATTGTCGAGGCCGTCGAACGGCATGCCGCGTATGAGGAACAGATTCGCAGCCTCGTCAAAGAAGCGCTTGCGGCTGATGCTGACATCGACGAGACCGGCGAGGTCTATCGCGCTGAGGATGTTCACGCCTGGATGCAACGGCTTAAGCTTGATGGACGCGCGCAACGGCCGAAGCCGTGGCAACGGTAGTCTATTCGAAGCGGGCCCTCGATCACATCGAACGCGCCTTCGAATTCTTGCGCGACAAGAACCCAGATGCCGCACAGGATGCAGTGACGGCGATCGAATCCGCGGTCGACAACCTCGCCGCGCATCCGCTCGTCGGGCGACGTCTAGAAGGCGAGTTACGCGAGCTCGTCATTTCCTATGGTCACTCCGGCTACGTCGCCCTTTACCGATTTGTGATCGCGCGCGACGAAGTCCGAATTTTGGCGATTAGACACCAACGGGAAGTGGGATTTGTACCTTAGCCTGTCGCAGCAGTGGACATCGCCACTCCATCTTTCTTGAAGACTTCTTATTTCTTGGCGCCAACGGCACCGACTAACGCGGACATCGGCCCGCGTTGAACGCCGGCGACTTGGTCGACGGCGGCCGATAGGCGAGGCCGAAGGCCGAGTAATACCGCGGAGCGCAATGGGCCAAAGGTCGAGTAACCGCTCTGCGGCATCCCTCTTTTTCTTTCTGTCTCGCTGCTACTTTGCTACCGCAATTCTTGCGTCAATGGTTTGGCAGCCCGTCGCGCCGAATCTCCCCTAGATGCGATTGCAAGAGCCCGAGTGCTTCTCGGCAACGACGCGGCTATCTCCGCGCCTACCCCGTTTCGCAGGCGCTCCTATTTGTTCGGCGGCTGCGCAACACCGCCAAGCTACCCATCAACAGCGTAAGAGCGCTCATTGTCGACGCTGGGTCGATTTCGGGTGCAGCAACGGTGGAAGAACTCACCGTAACGAAGCCCGTCTTTGTGAGGTCGCTGATGACATTAACACTCGAATTCAGCAGAGTCTCGTTCTGAATTGCGAATGTGCTGGTTCCTGCTCCGATCGCGTCAAACGTAAAGACTGCGAGTTCGCCGGAGCCGTTTACGCCTGCGATCGCGGTGAGCAGGGTATTGGCGGTCGCGAACACGGTACCGCCGAGGTTATCGTTGGTCCCGGGAATAAAAAATGTGCTTCCACCCGTCGCAAGGAACGGTCCCTCGGTGGAGGAGACGGCCTGCAGAACAGTGGGGTTAAATGCCAGATCGAATTGATAGCCGTACAAATCGCTCACATTCGATATAGCCACGTCTACGGTTACGACGCTCCCGGTTGAGGTCGCTTGGGTAGTCGGATCGATGCTAATAACAGCTTGGGCATCAGCCAGTGAGCCGACTAAGGCGGACGCGGCGGCGCAAACTGCCAGTTGAAGAAGCTTTAACATGATTCTCTCCAAATCCTTACCAATATGTCGTGCAAGAAGACTAGTTGCATACGGTGCCCACCGGCATTAGCCGCGCTTCGGTACTGAGATCGATAATATTCACGACGCCATCGCCGTTCACGTCAGCGCGCGGATCGAAGCCCGCCTGCCCTACTTTCTTTCCGAACGACGCCTTGATAATCGCAAGGTCGGCGCAGTTGACGACGCCGTCTCCGTTGAGATCACCTTGCAATGCTCCGCTGCTGATCACAAGGTTGACGGCCGATCCAGCGGCAACACTCGTACCTGCCGCCGGCCTCTCGCTGATGACTGTGCCGATTGCGACCGAGCTACTCGACTGGTTCGTGACCGTCCCGAGCGCAAGTCCTGCCCCGGTGATTGCGCTGGTCGCTGCGGCCTGCAGCTTCCCGACGACATTCGGTACCGCCACCGGCGCGGGGCCGGAGGAGATGACAAGGCTCACTGCTGAACCATCCGCCACGCTGGCGCCGGCAGCGGGGCTTTGGCTGATGACATTTCCGGCTGGTACGGAACTGCTGGATTGCGAGGTGAGGGTGCCGACCGTCAGGCCGGTCGAAACAATTGCCGTCGTGGCGGCCAGTTGACTTAGTCTCACAAGGTTCGGCACTACCACCGTGCTCGGCGGTGTCAGATACGCATTGATGGCACCACTGCTGTCCCGATAACCAGCGCCCGGCGTGAGAGGGTCGATGTAGACGAGAAGTTTCGCGTTTACGCTCGAGTCGCCGTTCTGCACGAATACCGCGGAGGCACCATTGAGCACCAAATCGGGGTATCCGGCGAAGCCCAGGGCGATTGCACGGAGTTCTGTCCCGAGAGAAAAGCTCTGGCTCGCTAGAATCGTAACGACACCGGTCGTGGTGCTTTGGACTCCGGAACACGCACTGGAATACATGCCGAGCCCGGCGGCACCGGGCAAGTCTGGATCAAACGTGTTAATGGTCCCGGAACCAGAACCATTGTCGTCAAAGAAGACATCGGCCCGAATAACGGCATCATTCATACCGCTAACGCACTCGCTGGAAGTTGGCGTGCCGGTCACTACCATGGTCACTTGAAACTGCAACAGTCCGGTACCAAGGGCAACGAACTGATCGAACCAAGAACTGTCGCCCTCAGGGCTCGCCGCGGAAATCAATGGATTGTTGATTTGCGCGCCATTGCCACCGACGGAATACTCGTAAAACGCCGGGGAATTCGACACGGATGCCACAGCAGAGGCCTGCAGCACGAGCCCAGAACTGCTCGCCGTTGCACTATTGGAATAGCCGATAGTAAAGATCGCCGGAAACGAGCCACCGTCGTCCTCCACAATGATGGTCTTAGAGCTCGCAAACTGGCCGGAATCGCTGTTGCTGCATGGCACGGGACCGTTGGTCGTCGCATAAGCGCCATTGCTTGCCGACGACGTGCAGCCGTGATTTATTTGCGCAAAAGCCGTCGGCGCCCCCAAGACCCACACCGCAATCAAGATCGATCGGGATAGGAAGGACCAGCCGGCAAATCCAGCGCTCCGTGCGGCGACTCGGGCGAGCCACTCGTGTCGTTCAGCCGCATTCATACGACGTCACCCTCTTGTTAGTTATTCAACATGTGCAGAAATTTGTTGCGGTGCGTCTTTTCAACTAGTCCCCTTGGAGCAGGCTGTTCCCAGCTCATAAGGGGGTTGGCAGTCCGACGATCAGTTTGACTAAACGCATTCGCATACGGCTTCTGTAGCGATCCGTTTACCATGCAATGTGCGACGCGGGCCCTCCACCTTTTCTCACGAATTTCTCAAGGACTTCTTGACCAGCAAAGTCAATCACTTAAGCTCGAAGCCATGAACGACAATCTGCCGGCCGCTGACCCGGGACCAACCTCGATCGCTCCCGGCGGCGTGTTGGTGGTGCGCATCGGCGACTGGCGCGTGGATCCGGCGCTCGACGAAATCTCCTCGGGCGACAAAGTCGTCAAACTCGAGCCCCGCAACATGCGGCTGCTGCTCTACCTCGCAGCACGCGCAGGTCGCGTCGTGGGGCTGGATGAACTGCTGCGAGAGGTCTGGCCCAACCTTGTGGTCACGCCGCAGTCCGTCTACAACGCCGTCGCGCAGCTCCGCGTTTCACTTGGCGATAGAATCGATGTCCCAACCTACATCGCCACCGTCGCGCGCAAGGGCTATCGGCTGATTGCCGAGGTCAAGCCGTTGGAGCCAGGAGCGCCAACAACCGCCCCCAGCCTCACCACCAACGACAATCCGCCACGCTCTACCATCACGAGTCCGTCACCGGGATCCGCGCGCCGCCGCGGGTTGATCGCCGGCGGCGCGATCGTAATCGGTCTCACTCTCGCAGTCCTACTGTTGAACCGTGAAGGCATCTGGCCACGAGCCTCGCTGCCGCCAGCTTCTGCGCCGGTTGGGGTAATCGAACACTCGATTGCCGTGCTTCCGTTTCTCGATATGAGCGAGAACAAGGATCAGCAGTACTTCGCCGACGGCATGACCGAACAGCTCATTAATGAGCTCGCACAACTGTCGAGTTTGCGCGTGTCTGCCCGCACCTCCTCTTTCTACTTCAAAGACAAGCAGTCAACCGTCGCGGAGATTGCAAAGGCGCTGAATGTCGCGACGGTGGTGGAAGGCAGCGTGCGCCGCGTGGGTGATCAGGTGCGCATCACGGTGCAACTCATCGACGCAGGCAATGGCTTCCACCTGTGGTCGCAAGCTTACGACCGCGATTTCAAGGACATCCTTGAAGTCCAGTCGAGCGTGGCCGCTTCAATCGCGCAAGCACTGAACGTCACACTGACGCCCGAGACTTCCGCCAAGCTCGCTTTGGGAGGCACCCACAATGCCGCCGCCTACGATGCGTATCTGCGCGCGGAACAGCAACTCCTGACGGGTCACGATAGCGAAGCCAGCGCTCGCGCAGCGCTGGCACTATTCGACCAAGCCATCGCGCTTGATCCTAACTACGCCTACGCCTATACCGGCCGCGCACGCACCCTCGCTACGCTCGCTGTCTATCACGTTGATGCTGCAGCCCGCGACGATGTGCGCCGCCAGGCGCTTAGCGCCGCCGAACGTGCGGTTGCACTGGCGCCGCAACTCGGTGAAGCGTATGCGACGCTCGCCATCACCCGCGCATACGGACTACTCGACTTCGCGGGCGCAGCGCCCGATTTCAATCGCGCTTTGGCGCTATCCCCCGGAAATGCGCGCGTCCAGCGCCTGTATGCAGAATTCTCTTCTGCTCTTGGCCATCACCCGCAAGCCGTCGCAGCGGCTCGGCGCGCGCTCAGCCTCGACCCGCAAAATCTGTTATCCCACGTAGCACTCGGCCGAGCGCTCTTTAACTCCCGCGACTATCACGACGCGTTGCTGGCGTATCGCGATGCTGAAGCGCTCAAGTCCGACTCAAACTATCTCCAAGGCAACATCGTGGCCGCCTTGATTGCTTCCGGACAACCGGAACAGGCACGACAACGCTGCGAGTCGAAGTCGGTCACACTCACTGATGACAATCGGCACTGGTGCCTGGCTCTTGTCTATCATTTACTAGGGACTCAATCAAAGGCCGAGCTCGAATTGGCTCAGCTCAAGGCTCTTGCT
>Ga0210391_10002827_pt1 | contig 14872 bp, 12 predicted proteins | sample IncBWC12OmetaG_FD_160573 | JGI IMG/M metagenome (GOLD analysis project Ga0210391, IMG submission 160573) | Forest soil microbial communities from Barre Woods Harvard Forest LTER site, Petersham, Massachusetts, United States - Inc-BW-C-12-O ... | reverse complement strand
CGGCGCCACCGCCCCGACAGCCGCGGCGCCGGCGATGATCGCGCGGCCGTCGGCCTCCGTGATGCGGCCCACCGTCTTGCTCTTGGCGCCGGAAGCGGCGACGGGATGGGGAAACACGAAGAGCGCGTTCGCGGCGAGCGCGTCGATCTCCCCGCCGACGAGGTTCGTCGCGCTCGTGCCGGCCGCCGTGACGATGACGACCGCGGAGATGCCGATGAAGATCCCGAGGACCGTCAGCGCCGCGCGCAGCTTGTTTCGTAGAATCGCGCCGATCGCGACGCGAAACGCGCTGAGCAACGTGGCGATCACGGCGCGGGCCCTTCGAACGGAGCCGGACTCTCTTCGACGGCCCCCGCGAAAGCCGGGCGCCTGGGTGCGAAAGCGACCATGAGGCCCCAGCGCAGAACCGTCGCGACCGCGGCGGCGAGCACGACGACCGGCAGGAGTATCGCCGGCGGGAGCGGCAAAGGCACCGGAGCGCTCCCCGCCGGACGCGCGAGGAGGGTCCAGAACCCGAGAAAGGCCGTGACGACGAAGAGTCCGATCGAATACATCACGGAGAGGCGGAGGCTCTCGCGCGAGGTGAGCGCCCGTCCGCGACGCGAAGCCGAGCCGCGCGCGGCGGCCAACGCTTCGAGCACGACGCTGAGGAGCGCCGGCAGCCAGAGCTGGTGCCAGCCGAGAGCGATGTTGAGCAGAATGCCGGCGAGCTGTCCGGCCCCGGTCGCGACGAGCATCGCGGCGTAGACCACGGTCGCGTCGGAGATCTCTTTGAGCCAGGCGTCGTCGGCTTCGTCGTGCACGTCAAGTCCTCGGTCGGAAAAGCGAGAGCAGCAGATACCGGAAGAGGATCGCGACGGCGATCCCGAGCGCGATGATTCCCACCGCAGACACGGGATGGGCGGCCGCGCTCTCCACAAGCGCGACGAGCGCCACGGGCCGGCGCGCCGCGGGCATCGGAAGACCGACGAGGGCCGCGGTGGCGAGGCCGCCGAGGCCGCACGTCACGACGAGCGTATACACGAGGGCCATTCGCACGCGCTCTTCGTGGCCGGCAGGCCGCCCGAACGCCCGGCGCGCCGACGCGGCGCCGAACCAGGCGAGCCCGAGTTCGCCGATCACGACGCGCAGCCAGAAGAGATCCACGGGGGTGCGGCGGAGCACGAAGGCGACGTAGGCCGCGGCGATCGCATGGCCGAGAAGCTGGCCCGCGAACATCATCCCGTAAACGCCCGCGGGGATGGGGCGCCCGAGCTCGGCGCCGCGCGAAGCGCGCGTGCCCCCGTCCGTCTGCGCGATGGCGGGGCCCGCCTCCTCCGTGCTCGGCAGCGCGGCGAGCGCCGCGGCGGCGTCCATCGGCGCGGCCTGCACGACGTCGGTCACGATGCGGCCGTCCCTCATCGTGACGACGCGCGAGGCGCACGCGGCGATGTCTTGCTCGTGCGTCACGAGCACGATCGTGATGCGCCGCTCGCGATTGAGCCTCTGCAGGATCGCCAGCACTTCGAGGCTCGTCCGGGTGTCGAGGTTGCCGGTCGGCTCGTCGGCGAGCAGCAGCGGTGGGTTCGTCACGAGCGCCCGCGCGATCGCGACGCGCTGCTGCTGGCCGCCCGACAGCTGGTTCGGCGTGTGGTCCATCCGGTCGCCGAGCCCGACCGCCTCGAGCGCCGCGCGCGCACGCCGGCGGCGCTCGCGCACGCCCACCCCGCGGTACTGGAGCGGCAGCTCCACGTTCTCGAGCGCCGACGTCCGCGGCAGGAGGTTGAACCCCTGGAAGATGAAGCCGATGACGCGGTTCCGCACGATCGCCCGCGAGTCGCCCGGGCGCGCGCCCACGTCGATCCCGGCGAGCGTGTAGGTTCCCCGCGTCGGCCGGTCCAGGCAGCCGAGGATGTTCATCATCGTCGATTTGCCCGATCCGCTCGCACCCACGATCGCGACGAACTCGCCCTCGGCGATGGAGAGGTCCACGTCGCGCATGGCGCGCACGAGACTGCCCCCCGTGTCGTACTCCTTCGCGACGTGCGTCAGCGTGAGGAGCGGCAGCGCCTTCTCGAGGGCGGCGACGGCGACCATCAGAACCCCTTCTTGTTCTTCTTGGCCGGATCGCCCTCGTCGGTCTCGTCGGTGACGACCTTCGTGCCGGCCGCGATGGACGGATCCGTCAGCTCGGTGAACATTCCGTCCGTGATCCCGATCGAGACGACGCGCACCTCGTCCTTCTCCTCGCCCGGCTTGTCGTCCGTCAGCACCCAAAGGCGCGCCTCGCCTTTCGCGAGCGGCGGATCCGGCGGCTGCAGAACCGGCTTGTTGTCCGGCCCGAGCGGCGGCGACGGCCGGTAGCGGAGGGCGGCGTTCGGAACGCGCTTCACGCCGCGCGCGTCGTGGCTATGCACCGTGATGGTCGCCGTCATGCCCGGACGGAGCTTCTCCTCGGGGTTCGCCACGTCGACGACCGCCGAGTACGTGACGACGCCCGACACGTTGTTCGGGCTGTACCGGATCTGCGAGACGGTGCCGCGGAACACGTCGCCCGGGAACGCGTCGACCACGCAATCGGTCTCCATGCCCTCCTGGATGTGGCCGACGTCCGCCTCGTCGACGTCGGCGAGAACGCGCATCTTGCGGAGGTCCTGCGCGATGACGAAGAGCACCGGCGCCTGGAAGCTCGCGACGACGGTCGCGCCCGGATCGATGCCGCGGGTGACGACGACCCCGTCCACGGGCGAGTAAATCTTCGTGTACCCGAGGTTCGCTCGCGATTGATTCAGCTGCGCGCTCTGCGCGGCGATCGACGCGCGCTGGCTCTCGACGTTCGCCGCTGCCGCGTCGTACTGCGCTTCGGCCGCGTCGAAGCTGCCTTGCGCGGAATCGAGATCCGCGTGGCTCGCGAGGTTCTGCTCGAAGAGGCGCCGCGTGCGGTCCAGCACGACGCGCGCCGTCTCGCGCTGCGCCTTCGAGCTCGCCCCCGAGGCGATCGCCTGATCGAGCTGCGCGCGCTGCGCGGCGAGGGTCGCGACCTGGGCGCTCACCTGCGTGCCGTAAATGAGCGGGTCGATCTCGGCGAGGACCTGGCCCTTCTTGACGACCGAGTTGAAGTCGACCATCACCTCGGTCACGCGCCCGTTGACCTGCGCGCCGACGTTCACTTCGAGAAGCGGCTGCACCGTCCCGGTCGCCTGCACTTTCTCCGCGACGTCTCCGACGGCGACCTGCGCGCTGACGTACTTCGCGGGCGGCGGCGGCCTATGTTTCGCGCTCCACACCACGCCGCCGGCGACGACGAGCGCAGTGACCCCCAGCGCGATGAGCCTTCGCACCCATCGCCGTGCCCCCTCTTCGTGCGCCAGAGCCGCCTTGAGCTCCTCGGTCACCGCGGTCGTATTGCTCATGGGAATTCGGGCCAACGAGATACGTCTTCAGATGTGTTTAGCGCGAGACGGGTCGCGCGGGCGTCGCATGAATTGACAAAGCGGCCCGGCTCCGTATCTTGCGCGTCCCTCGATTCGAGCCTCGGAGAGCCCTCATGGTGTCGTCCACGCAACAATTCGAGCGCATTCGAAAGCGCAAGATGACCACGAACGGGAAGCGCAACAAGCGCGAGCGCCGTCGCCTCGGAACGCCGATTTTCCCGATTCATATCGAAGGTTACAGCGCGACCGCGCCCGACGCGCCGGGCAACGCAAACAAGAAGAGCTGACGGCTCGCGCAGGCGAGAGACCGCGGCCGCGGCGTCGCTGCGCGTGCTCCGTGCGCGAGCAGCCGGCACGCCGATGGCTGCGTGCATGCAGGCGCTAGCCGTTCGCGGCGGCTTCGTCTTGCAAACGTAGAATCTCGAGCAGCAGGCCCCGCGAATCCCATTCGAGCTCACGCTCGAGCTCGGAGAGCTCGCCGACCGAACGCGCTTCGAGCGCGAACTGACCGCTGTTCCATGAAAGAATCTCCGCGAGAACGCCGCGGATTTGTTCTTCGAAGGCGGACCGGATCTCCTTGAGGGACAGAATCTCGCGCTCGGCGAGTTGCAGCGCCAGGGCACGTCCGACTGCGGGGCCGTTCGCCATCGCCACGGCGGCAAGCTCGCGTTCCGTCGTCGCGCCCCGGAGGACCAGAACGTGCTCGAGCTCCTTGCCGCCGGCCACCGAGGCCGCGATGACGGTGCCCATGCGAAGCTGGATCGTTCCGCGCCGCTCATCGGCCGCCGTGCATGTGAGCGTGCCCGTGCGTCGCGCGTTTCCAAGAAATTCGAGCAAATCGACGAGCGGGAACATCCTGAGATCGCCGGTGAAGGCGGGAGCTTCGCCCGACGGCGCCGGTGGGGGTTCGGAGAAGTGGATGGGAATCGACGATTCCGAAAACGGATACGTCGCCGATTCCAGCTGATCGAAATCCTCGGATTCGGACCCCGCTTCGGCGCCTGCCGTCGCTTCGGCGCCTGCCGTCGCTTCGGCGCCTGCCGTCGCTTCGGCGCCTGCCGTCGCTTCGGCGCCTGCCGTCGCTTCGGCGCCTGCCGTGGACGCGCGTTCGGCGGACGCGGGCGCATCCGCTGGTTCGCCGGGACGGAGTGTGTCGTTCGGTGTCGGATCTTCCCAATCGAGCCCCGAGGACCAACCCGCAGACCGGAGCGCGGATTCCACCGCATCGGTCGGATGGTCCGCCTCCATCTCGACCCCGATGGCCCAATCCGCATGCGAGCCGACCACCCACGAGCTGCCCGCGGAGCGCGTCGTCACGACGTCGAGCGAACCGAGCCCAAGGCGCGCGCCCGCGCGCGCCAGCTCGGACAGAAGCGCGGCAGCGCCCGACGCAAGCTCCGCTCCACGGTCGCCGGCGCCCGTCTCTTCGAAGACGCGACCCGACGTATCGCCCACGACACACCCTCGCACACCCGCCATCGATTCGAACACAGCTGACGCGCTCATCGGATCTCGTCCAAATCATACGGCTCCCCGACCGCCGTCGTTCATGACTCTTACCGTAAGTGCCGTATTGCCGTAAAACGAAGACGAGAAGCGCTCGTTCGCCCACCTCGGCCGCAAAACGCCCGACCATGGATGCCCCCCTTCAAGCCCTGCGAACCGCCCCGGGCGTCATCGCGGCGGTCGTTTGCGATCGGACAGGCCACGTCGTGGCGAGCCAGGCCGAGGAGACGTTCGGGACTTCATCGATCGAAGAGGTGGGGCGAACGGTGATGGCGTCGCTCCGCGTCGTGAAGAATCTCCGCCCGGACTGGGAAGTGGTGACGGCGCACTTCTCCGAAGGACAGCTCCTCATTTGCCGACTGGATCCCCACCCGTCCGCCCCCTTTGCGGAGAACTCGCTCGCGGTCGTCGCCGGACCGGCGTTCGAAGGCGTAGCCGCCCGAGCCGCGCTGGCCGCGACCCTCGCCGAGTTGAAGGCGCTCGCCGCCGCGGCCGGCCCCACCGGGCGGCCGTCGCGGAGAAGCTCTTCGCCGGAGATTGTCGCGCGTTCCGTGGCGCCGGGCGTGGATGCGGAGCTCGAGGAGTACCTGGAAGACCTGGCGCGCGTGTCGAAGGCGAAGAACGCGCTCCCCGACGTCCGCTGATCCGGGGCCCCCTCAGCTGCGTTCGCCGCGCGCGAGAGCCTCGATCGCCACGAGAAGCTCCATTTGCACGCGGCCGCGCTTCTCGTTGCCGATCGGAGTGCCGTTCGCTTCGACGATCGTGAACCGATCGACGACCGCGCCGCTCGTCTGGGTGTCCGCTTCGGAAGCGATGATCTGGACCCCCGCGCGGTGAAGCGCCTGGGTGATGACCAGCAAGAGCCCCGGGCGATCGAACGTCTCGACCGTGAGCACCGTGAGCCCCGCGCCATCACCGTCGTCGAACCGAATGCGCGTCGAAGCGCCCTTCGGTACGGGCTTCGCGGGCGGCAGGCGCCGCACGACGTCCGCAATCGTGGTCGCTCCCGTGACGAGCTGCACGAGCACGTCGGTGATGCGGGTCACGTCGGCTTTGAGTACCGGCAGCGGAACCGAGTGGAGGCCGCCCGCACGCGCGATGGAAAGAAAATCCACCGCCTCGGCCGGCTCGTCCTTCGCGGCGACACGCGTGTAAGCCTGCGCGGCGAGGATATCCATGCCCTGCGCGACGAGCGACGCGCTGATGAACGAGAGAAGCCCGAGGCGATCGTCGGCGACGACGCAGAGAATGACGCCGCCCTTCGGCAAGCGCCGCCAGACCTCGACATGGACCGGCTGCGACCCCCGCCGCGCGACAATCGCGGCGTGTTCGCGCGCCTCGCTCATGTCGAAGACTTCGCGGTAGCGGTCGGGCATGGACGCGTAGAAGGGTGCCATTGCAGACAGAGGAAAAGCCGCGCGGAGCATGGTGACCGTCGGAGTGTGAAGCAAGCCTTACGCGTACGCATTGCGCGGGCGTTTCGCAGCGATTTCTTCGATCTCGGCGTACAGCCCACTCCCGGTGATGAAAAGCGCGCGGCTCGGCCATTCGGATCTCGAGAGGCACCCATGAATGCGAATAGGGGTCGAGGCGATCGTACAACGTCGGTGGCAAGCGTGTTGGCAACGGGGCTGGCAGCGGCGATCGCGACCTCCGCATGCCAGAGCATGCCCAATATGACCAGCGCCGGGGCGACGAGCGGCGGGTTCTCCGGCCCCCCTGACCTCGCGTCCTGCGGGAACGCAGGCCCGTGCTCCACGGCCGACGCCGGCGTGGCGGGGCCTTTTCAGCCGCACCTCGGCGCCACGACGACCGCAGCGGTCGCACCTCCTCCCATTTCCGGCGGCACACTTCTCGCTCTTTCCGATGGCGCTACGGCGGTGGCGAGCGATCCGGATCGCGACGCCGTCTACGTCGTCGACCTGGCGAGCGGCACCGTGACGTTCACGATTGCGCTCCAATCCGGGGACGAGCCGGGTCGCCTCGTCGAAGACGGCGCTGGGCGCGTGCATGTCGCGCTTCGCGGGGGAGGCGCGCTCGTCACCCTCGATCCGGCGACCGGAACCGTCGTCGCGCGCCGCAACGTGTGCCCTGCGCCGCGAGGCGTCGCGTGGGATTCCTCTCTGGATGCGATCTGGGTCGCGTGCGCAACCGGAGAGCTCGTCGCCCTACCGTCCTCGCCCGCGGCGGCGGGCGACGGAGGCACGGCGCTCCAGTCGTTCGTTCTGCAGCGCGACCTGCGCGACGTCCTCGTCGAGAGCGACGGCTCGCTCGCCATCAGCGTGTTCCGCGCGGCGGAGATTCTGCGCGTCGACCCGGCGAGTGGCGCCGTGACGCGCACGGACACGATGCCGCCTTTCGCAACCGCGGTACCCCATGTCGCCTGGCGAACCATAGCGACGCCGCAAGGCGGGACCCTCACGGTGCATCAGGAGCACACGACGGCATCGCTCGAGACGGACGTTCCCGGCGGGTACGGCGCGACGTTCTCCGCGGGCAGCTCGGCGACGGCGAGCATCGCCTCGGTGCTCGACACGAACGGAGCCTTGGTAACCAACCTCGCTTTGCAAGCGGTGCTCCCGGTCGACGTTGCGCTGTCGCCGGACGGGGACACCTTCGTCGTGGCAGCCGCCGGCAACGCGTACGCGCCGAGCCTGCCCGATGTGATCATCTCGAGCATCACCGGAAACGACGTCTTGGGTGCCGTATTCAAGCTGCCGAGCACGGGCGGAGAGCAGGCCATCGCGGTCGCTTTCGATCCCGCGGAGGAGATCCTCGTGCAAACGCGCGAGCCGGCCACGCTGCAAATTCTCGACGCGACGCATGCAAGCTGGAGGACCGTGGTTCTCTCGAGCGATTCGCGCGCCGACACGGGCCACGCGCTCTTCCATTCCGCGGCAGGGGCGCTCATCGCGTGCGCTTCATGCCACCCGGAGGGCGGGGACGACGGGCACGTGTGGACGCTTGACGGCGACACGCGCCGCACACCTTCACTCCGGGGCACCGTCGCGGGCACCGCCCCGTACCACTGGCCGGGCGACGAGCTCGACATGCCGACGCTGCTTCAGGACGTTTACACCAGCCGGATGAGCGGCCCGCCGCTCAGCACCGACTCGATGAGCCGGATCGCCGCGTGGGTCGAGGCCATCCCGGCCCCCCCCGCTCCGAGCTGGGTCGATCCCGCGGCGGCCGCCCGGGGACAAGCGCTCTTCACGAGCGCGAGCACCGGCTGCGCGACGTGCCACTCGGGCGCGAAGTTCACGAACAACGCAACCGTCGACGTCGGCACGGGAGGCAGGTTTCAGGTCCCGCCGCTCGTCGGCGTCAGTTGGCGCACGCCGCTCATGCACGACGGATGCGCCGCCGCCATCGCCGACCGCTTCGGGGCCTGCGCCACCGCCGGGCACGGATCGACGCAGTCGTTGTCATCCGATCAGATCAGCGATCTCACGGCGTACCTCGAGACGCTGTAGACTCGCCTGCGTGAGGATAGCGAAGGTCGAAAGCCGCGTTCACGTTTTGAGCGTCGCGAGACGCCCCGCCGCGGTGCTCGGCGCCACCGGCTTGGGCCTCGTCCTCGCGCTCGGAACGAGTCTTCCCCTCGCGCAAGGCGACTCGAAGCCCGCGATCATTCTGCCCTCGGAAATCAAGGAAGGCATGAAGGGCTACGGCCTCACGGTCTTCCGCGGGACCGAGCCCGAGCGCTTCGACGTCGAAGTCATCGGCGTGCTGCAAGACTTTCGCCCGGGGCAGCCGCTCATCGTCATCAAGACGCCCAATCCTCGTCTCGACGTCGTGAAGACCGTGCGCGGCATGAGCGGCAGCCCGATCTACCTGGATGGGCGCCTCGCCGGCGCGTACTCGTACAGCCTGTCGCAGTTCGAGGTCGAGCCGGTCGCGGGCGTGACGCCCATCAACATGATGCTCGACGAGATGCGCCGCCCGATCCCGCCCGGGTTCTGGCCGCTCGACTCGGGCTCGCCGCTCGGCGCGCCTCCACGCACTGCGCCCAGGTCGCCGACCGCGTCGCTCACGACGTTCGACGGCCCGCCCGGCACCTACGATCTGCAAACGCACGCGAAGCAGCTCGCGGATCGCTTGAGCGGCCGAGGCGGCGATGCGCACGGGTTCATCCCCGCGGCCACGCCGCTCATGCTTGCCGGCGTGGGCGACCGCGCGGCCGAGGCACTGCGCGCGCTCCTCGAACCGCTCGGCCTCGATCCGCTGCAGGGCGGTGGCGGCAGCGCGAACGATCCGAGCGCGCCCACGCATTACGTCAACGGCGGCGGCCTCGGCGTGCAGCTGGCGCGCGGCGACGTGTCGATGATGGGCCTCGGGACCGCGACGTACGTCGACGGCGCCGGCAAGGTCGCCGGTTTTGGTCACCCGATGTTGAACGGCGGGACCGAAGCGCTGCCCGCATGCATCGGCCGCATCCTGTGGATCAATGCGAGCGCCATGGCGTCGCACAAAGTCGGCGAATGCGCCCGCGCCCTCGGGACGCTCGTGCAGGACCGGCAGCCGGCGATCGTCATCGACGAACACGTCGCGGCGCCGGTCATTCCTGTGGACGTCGAGGTCGTCGGCGTACCCGGTGCCGCCAAGACGCACTGGCACTCCGAAGTGGCGCAAGACAAGTTCCTCGCGCCGGGCCTCGCGGCGACCGTGCTCGGATCTCTCGTCGAAGCGACGACGAGCGAACGGCGCGATCTGACGTGGAAGCTCTCGACGCACGTCGCGATCGAAGGCCACGCCGCGCTCGACCTGGAAGACGAGGGGGTGGCGAGCGGCGGCACGCCGGACGCGGGCGATTTCCAGCGCGCCAAAGTCGTGACCGCACTCGGCGACGTGCTGAACAACCCCTGGGAATATGCACGCATCGAAGGCGTGCGCGCGCGCTTCGAAGTGCGCTATTCGCACGACGTATGGCGGCTTCGCGGCGTGCAGGCGCTGGACTCGGTGGTCGACGCAGGGCAGCGCGCGCGGTTCGCCGTGCACCTCGTGCCGGAGCACGGACCGGAGGTGATTCGCACGGTCGACGTGGTCATGCCCGAGGAGCTCGTCGGCAAGGACGTCGAAGTGGAGTTCGTCCCTGGCTACGAGCTCGCTCCGGAGCTTCCGGCGCCGGAGAACCTGGACGAGCTGCTGGCGAACGAACCGCGGGCGACGGTGACGGCACGCTCGCTCGTCGTGCAGTTCCGCGTGCCGTCGCAAGGGATCGCGTACCGCGGGCACGTGACGCAACGCCTGCCGTTCTTCACGCTCGACGCGCTCCGTCCGCTGAGTGGCGACACGGGGCCCGATCCGTTCCCGAGCTGGTCACGCACGGTCGTGCCGATGGAACTGTTCGTCGAGGGCAAAGACAAAGTGAAGGTGAAGGTTCGCAGCGTGCTCCGTTGACGCTCGCGATCACGGCGCGTAACCGCGTCGGTTCGACGGCACGGGTGACACAGAGCCGGGCGCTCGCGCCGCGATCGACGGTCCGTCCGACCGAGGGGCGGACGACGCAGCAGCCCGGCGCGACGAGCGCGACGGCAGCGCGAGGCGTTCCGACTCGCGTCACGTTCAAGTTCGGCGAGGCGCAGCATTTATGCGCGGCGCTCGGCCACGGCGACGCGCAATCGGCTGCAATAGCGCGCTCCGCGGACGACGATACCGTGGCCGGCACCATCGAAGTCGACATCTTCATTCCTTCGCCCCGCGAAGCCGTGTTTCGGTTTTTCGTCGAGCCCGCGCTCGTCGCCGAATGGCTCGGCGAAGTCCACGCGCTCGATGGACGCCTAGGCGGCGTATTCCGCATCGAGACGGCCTTCGAGGGACACGTCACGGGGCGGTTCCTCACGCTTTCGCCACCCGACCGTGTCGTGTGGACATGGGAGCGGGACGACGCTGCGCTCGCTCCTGCGCGGGTCGGCATCGAGCTCGTCGTCCACCACGAGGGCACGCTCGTCCAGCTCGTTCATCGCGATCCACCGGTCGACGATTCACGCCGACATTCGCCCGTCGGTGTTTCGCGTGGCGGTCGTTCGCCCAGTCCCCGAGGCGACGACCCGCGCAGCTTTTGGATGCAAGCGCTGGCCAAGCTCTACGCAGCCGTCTTGCGAAGCGGCGCTTAGAGCCTCGCGGGAATACACGTGTCGGCGAGGCAGGCCCCCGTGGTCCCGAGGAAGCCTCCCCCGCCGGCGTCGTTCGGTCCGCGGTTCACGACGCGCACGTGTCGCAGTGACCCTTCACCTGCACTTCGACCGAACGCGACGCGATCGCGCGCGGAACGCCGCGCGCCGACACGAAGCGCACCGTCCCGCCCGGGAGGCACGTGACGCCCCCGCAGGTGACGCAAAGGAAATGCGGATGCTCGCTCGCATGGTCCGCGGTGCCCCGGCGGATCTCGAAGCGCCACACGTGATCGCCGAGGTCTCTCCGCGTGACGAGGTTCGCTTCGACGAGGTCGATCAAGTTGCGGTAGATCGTCGCCCGGTCGAAGCCGAGGAGAGCCAACTCTTCGGCGATCTCGCCGTGGCTGAGCGGCGCGGGGGCGCCCTCGAGGAACTGCATCACGGCGACGCGCGGCGCCGTGCGGCGCAGCCCCGAGCTCCGAAGCATGGCCGCGTGCTCGCGAGGTGCCCTCGCCGCCGTGATTGCTGCAGGCGTGCGCGTTCGGCGTGCCATGTCCGTGGAGCGTATCGCGGAGACCGATTGCCTTCAACCGGGGGCCCGGCGCGAAGCCAACGGCGCATTCCGCCCCGCCGGCGTCGCGAGCCCGCGAGCCAAATGCAATTGAGTTGCTTCTACTAGCGCTATCGGCTCCCGTTTGCGCACGAAATGGTTTACGCCGGGGCGGGCGTTCGGGTATGCATCCCTTATTGCAATCGAGTTGCTGATAGACCTGGCTCTTCGATGACGACCCCCGAACGATGATCCCGCGCCGCGCGCCCCGCTCCGTTACGCCCCCCCGCCCGCACCTCTTCCATGGATTGCACGTGCGCGTGTTGCACGTCCGCGCGGTCTCCGCCCTGACCGCGGTGCTCCTTTGCACCCCCGCGGCGCGCGCGCAGAGCCCCGAAGCCGCCGCGGTGACGCCGCCGTCGGTCCTCACGCACGTGGACCCCGTGTACCCCGCATCGGCCCTCGCCTCCCGCAAGCACGAAGACGTGGTGCTCACCGTCACCATCGACGCCGACGGGCACGTCACGAAAGTCGACGTGATCGAGTCGGGCGGCAGCGACCTCGACGAAGCGGCGATCCTCGCCGCGCGGCAGTGGACGTTCGTCCCCGCGATGCGCGGCGGCAAGCCGCTGGCGAGCCGCATCCGCATGCCCTTTCACTTCGCGCCGCCTGCGCCGCCACCCGAGATCGTCGCGCCGGCGCCGGGTCCGGAACCGGAGCTTCCGTCGAGCCCCTCGGTTCCGCAAGCCGCGCCGACCGCCTCGCCCAGCGCAGCGCCGACCGCCTCGCCCAGCGCGGCGCCGGTCACCGCAGCCGGCAAAGCGCAAACGCCGCCCGCGAAGGGCGACGAAATCCCCACGTCGGTGGTCAACGTCTTCGGCCGGACCACGCCGCCGAGCGTCGGCGCGTCGGACTTCAATCTGCGCGTCGGCGCGCTCGCGAACATCCCGCGAGCGAACGCGAGCGAACTCCTCAAGCTCGCCCCGGGCATCCTCCTCACGAACGAGGGCGGCGAAGGCCACGCGGAGCAAGTCTTCCTGCGCGGATTCGACGCGCGCGAAGGGCAGGACATCGAGTTCACCGTCGGCGGCGTCCCGATCAACGAAAGCGGGAATCTGCACGGAAACGGCTACGCCGACACGCACTTCATCATCCCCGAGCTCGTGACGCGCCTTCGCGTCGTCGAAGGGCCGTTCGACCCGCGCCAGGGCAACTACGCCGTCGCCGGCAGCGCCGACTACGAGCTCGGGCTTCCGCAGCGCGGCCTCACGGCCAAATACACGGGCGGCAGCTTCAACACGCAGCGCGCGCTCCTCATGTGGGGGCCCGAGGGAATGAACGAGCACACCTTCGCCGGCGTCGAGGTCTATTCGACCGACGGATTCGGCGAAAACCGCGACGCGCAGCGGGCGGCCGCGATGGGCCAGTACGAAGGGCGGCTCGGCGACAACGGCTCGTACCGCGTGACGGCGCAAGCGTATGCGACGCACTTCCACTCCGCGGGGCTGATTCGGCAAGACGACTACCAGGCCGGTCGCATCGGTTTTTACGACAGCTACGACGTGACCGGGTCGGCGCGCGAAGCCGTGCCCGAAGGCGGCGACTCGTCGCGCTACTCGATCGCGGCGGATCTCGACACGCGCGCGGGCGACACGACGTTCACGCAGCAGGTGTTCCTCATCAAGCGCGACATGCGCTTGCTCGAGAACTTCACGGGGTTCTTGCTCGACGTGCAGGAGCCGCTCCAGAGCGTCCACGACCAGCGCGGCGACATGATCGACCTCAACGTGCACGAGATCACGGCCGGTGCCCGCGGATCCGCGCGAATCTCGGGAACGCTCCTCGGGGAACGGCAGGACCTCGAGTTCGGGTATTACGCGCGCGGCGACGACGCGGCAGGGACGCAGCAGCGCATCGAGGCCGCGACGGGCGTCCCCTACCAGACCGACACGGACCTCGATTCGCAAATAGGAGACATCGGCCTCTATGCGGACGTGAACCTGCGGGCCCTCCGGTATTTGAATTTTCGCGGCGGCGTCCGCGGCGACCTCCTCACGTACGATGTGTTGAACAACTGCGCGGCGCAGAGCGTGTCGCACCCGTCGACGATCGATCTCCCTGTGAACCAGAGCTGCCTCTCGCAGCAGGACATGGGCCAGCCCCGCGAGCCGAATCAGCAGACGTCGACGTCGAGCGTCGCGGCGCTGCCGAAGGGCTCGATCCTCGTCGGGCCGTTCGAGCACTTCCTGTTCTCGACGAGCCTCGGGGAGGGAATTCGCTCCGTCGATCCGAGCTACATCACCCAGGACGTCAAGACGCCGTTCGCCAGCGTCTGGGCCTCCGAGGCGGGCGTCTCGTACGCAGGCGGCGTGCGGGACGTCGCGCTCGTGGCGCGGAGCATCTTCTTCCAGACGATCGTCGACCACGATCTCATCTTCGACCAGAACGTGGGCCGCAACGTCCTCGGCGTGGGCACGCACCGCGTCGGTTGGGTCGGCGCGGTGCGCGCGACCGGATCGTTCTTCGACGAGTCCGCGAACCTGACGCTCGTCCGCGCGACCTACGACGACACGCACTTGCTGGTTGCCTACATCCCCGGCGTCGTCCTCCGTTCGGATACGGCCTTGTTCCACAATTTGCCGTGGCGAATTCTCGATTCGCCGATCCGCGGCAGCCTCAACGTCGGTATCACCTACGTCGGCGCGCGGCCTTTGCCGTACGGGCAGGTCAGCGACACGATCTTCACGATCGACACATCCGCGTCGCTCGCGTGGAAACGCTACGAGCTCGGCATCGTCTGCACCAATCTGCTCGATACGCAATATCGGCTCGGCGAATACAACTACCCGTCGGACTTTTTTCAGACATCGCAGCCGACGCTCGTGCCCGAGCGCATGTTCAGCGCGGGGGCGCCGCGCGCTCTCTTCGGCACGCTGTCCGTCCGCTTCGGAGGGAGCTGAGATGCGGAAGACCGGCCTCACGGCCTCCCGCTTTTTCGGGTTCATCGCCGCCGCGGCGCTCGCCGGCGCCGCGTCTGCGTCGTGCGTCGGCACGACCGGAGGCGCGCTCGTCACGTTCCCGGCTGCGGCCGCGGGGATCGCCGGCGCCGACGCCGGCGGCGCGTTCGAATTCACGAGCGACGAGGGCTGGGACGTCGTCCTCACGACGGCGACGTTGCACATCGGCGCGGTCTATCTCGATCAGAGCCAACCCGTGTCGGGCTCCCAGGGGACGACCTGCATTCTCCCGGGCACGTACGTCGGGCAGGTCACGCCCACGCTCTCCGT
>Ga0210391_10002825_pt1 | contig 14881 bp, 13 predicted proteins | sample IncBWC12OmetaG_FD_160573 | JGI IMG/M metagenome (GOLD analysis project Ga0210391, IMG submission 160573) | Forest soil microbial communities from Barre Woods Harvard Forest LTER site, Petersham, Massachusetts, United States - Inc-BW-C-12-O ... | reverse complement strand
TTCAGCGCAACGTCCTGGAAGTGATGCGCCAGCCTCTGGAAGACGGCAACGTCACCATCGCGCGCGCTTCGCTTTCCGTCAATTTCCCTTCGCGCTTCATGCTGGCTGCGGCCATGAATCCCTGCCCGTGTGGTTTGGTTCATTGCGATGAGGATCGTTCACCAGCAAGGCCAGTTTGGTGACGTTATAGTCTTGCAGATGGATTTCTGGAACGATTGCTTGTAGGAGACGCCTCTTGTCGGCCCGGGAGAGATACTCCCATTCCCGGAACGGTGCGAAGATACGTGCCAGCTCCTCTGCCGACACCTTGTACGCCTCGGTTTGAATGGTCCGGAGTTGCTGTTCGCAGAATTGCTGATCAGTCTTGATTTGTTGCAGCCTTTGGTCCCGTTCGGCCCGGTCGATAACGCCGCCGAAGTATGCATCCAGCACGCGACTCCGCTTTTCCTTTAGCCGATTGTCTATCCGATGAATTTTCGAGACATCGGACTTGCCGGTCCTTGAGCCGGCGGATTCGTCCAACACCGAGGCAATCTGCTCGAGGAAATTTCGATTGGTCAATCGCTGTGCAAACATCAAGTCGAGCTGAGCTTCAACCCGCTCGCGCCGCATATAGGGATTAATGCACGGTAATTGTCCCCTTGAGATGCGGAGCTGGCGCTCAGGCCATGTACGGCTCTTACAGACATACCAGTCGCGAGGTTGATGCGCATGCGTATAAATCAAATTCCCGCACAGTCCGCATTTCAGGAATCCGCTGTAAGTAAAGCGCCTTTGCTGTTCCGGACGCGCGCGCCAATGGTTCTGCTTTTTGAGATCGAGAATTTGTTGGACGTGCCAGAAATCCTCCTCGCTGACCAGCGGTTCTAGGACTTTCACTCGGATGATATCGTCGGTTCCTCGTTTGACCTTGGGTCGGTCCGCTTGTCGTCCGTCGTGGGTGGCACGCAAAGCTTTGGGTGAAGGGTCGCGTCGTTGATTATAAACTCGCCATCCCGTGTAAATCGGATTCCGCAAGATATTCCGCAAATTAAATGGCTCAATGCCCAACCTACGCCCCAGCTCGGTGTAACTCGACTGCCCGGCCAGAACGCAGCGGAACGCCTCAACCACTTTCTTGGCTTCATCTTTGAAAAACCAGCGACCCTCTTTGCGGTTGTATCCCACCGCGAATGGCAGGGCAATCAAACCTTGAGGATGCCCGCCCGCACGTCGTTTTTCCTCCTTTGCTGCCCAAACGCGTTCCAAGAGTTCAGTCCGCTCATTTCCGGCCATCGCGGCCCGGATCGTCCCCAGAAGCCGACCGGATTTCGACCCGAAATCAACGGGTCCCTCCGGAAGAAACAGGACTGTCGCGGTGTCGGCGAATGCCTGCAACAACGCGTAATCCGCAAAATTTTCAGGGCGCATCAGTCTGGAAAATTCCTTAGCAACAACTCCGTGGATTTCTGGAGATTCAATTAACCTCAGAAGCTCCTGCATTTCCGGCGAGCGAAGTACTGCAGCCCCAGACACGTCAGTAATGGTGATTGTCCGAACGATTTCTAAATCATATTGGGTTGCCGTTCGGCGATTCGCGGCTTTCTGCGCTGGGATGCCGGCGCGGTCCGCACCGGCCTGCGATTCAGTTGAAGTTCGGAGTAATTCGAGAACCGTTTTTTTCATTTTCGAGTCCACACAACTCCCGTGCCAGATTTAGGGCTTCGGCGTTGTCGCCAGCCATCAGGGCATTCCGCATGCGGCGAAGAATCTCACGCCGCGCGTCAGCGATTTCGATCGCCGCGTCGATGACGCCCTTCAACGCGGAATCATTAGTGATTGGGTGCTCGTGCGCCATGGTTCGTTGAACTCTGTAGCGTCATCCCCTTCTAACGGTGATACTGAAAGCACGACCACAGCGCAGGCGGATGGGTGCCGAAAAGGGTGATCTGAACCGATGCCGGTAAGCCCTTTATTGCCACAGCGCCGTTGGTGCCGTTTCCGCCCTCAAAAAAGGAAATGGTTCTAAGTGGTCGCACGCTGAGCCAAGACCTGCTTGACTATGTACTCGGTCGCAGCGAACCGCTTCGCCAGTCCTCTGATGCTCGCCTGATCGCTCTGTCGCGCCTTCCGGATCTCTTCGACTTCCAGCGCAGAGAATTCCTTCTTCTTGGGTCTGCCAATCCTTCGTCCTCGGCGGCGCGCTTCGGCCATTCCAGCAACTACTCGTTCCCGAATCAGTTCACGCTCAAATTCCGCCACACTTGCCACTACATGGAACAGCAATCTCCCAGAGCTGGTGGTGGTGTCCATTCCATCCTGCTTAAGCGATACGAAGTCGACCTTCAGTCGTCGAAATTCTTCCAGGCTTTCGATCAGCTGCTTGAGCGATCTGGCTAATCTGTCCAGCGACCAGACGGCAACCACGTCCAGTTTCCCTTGGTGGCAGTCTCGCCAGAGCTCATCCAGCCCCGGTCGATGCCTCACCGCACCTGATTCATGGTCCGCGTAAACCTTAAAAATCTTCCAACCCCGCTTCGCTGCCAGCATCCGGAGCTCATTTTCCTGGAGCTTCGTATCCTGACGACCATCATTGGTCGAAATGCGAATGTAAAATCCAGCGACCTTCTGTTTTTCCTCTGGCATCTCCTATCCTCCGTGTTCTCAAGTGTTAATTCCGAGAATGGGGGATTTTGAGTGCCTCCGCGCAGGGCGTCAACTTTATGGGCGTGTCTGATGCTTGAATCGGCGCCGTTAAATCGCAAAGGGAATTCAAGTGCATCAGCCATCAGAACGCGCGGTACACAAAATATCTGGTGTTTTCGTACGGCGCGTACGTGGGAAGCTTCAGGCACTCTCGTTGTCCGCCCCCCAGGCAGGAATCAAAAATTGCTTCTCCACGCTGGTCTCGGCCACAGTGATTTCTTGCGAAACACGCAGCTCTCCGTTTTCTCTTGCGTACACTCCCTGAGCGGATGCTTTGATCGAGCCGTCAGGCTTTATTACTAAGCCCCAAAGACATTCTTGACCATTTCTTTCCCCGGATTCCGCGTCACGGAGAAATCCGCCAGTGATCTGAACTATTTCGAGTGCGTTTACCTTACGAGCGATCTCGGCCACAGCACGTCCCCAACGGTACTTTTCGTAAGGCACGTAAGCGACCATCATCGCCGCTCCGTAATTAGTCAAGAATCCAATCTTCTGGGTCATCGCTCGGTTAGCCAGAAGCTGCTTTTCTTCCTCGAACAGAAGCTTCCGCAGCAGCTCGCCCATCGATGTGGACTGAATCCATGGCCCGATGGCACCGCGTTCAACGGCTTCCTGCACGCGAGAGTTGCGGTTTACGCTATCCCTCGAACGGATAGCGAGAACGGTGTCGCGGACAAATTGCTCAGAGAATTCCCCTACAACTGGCCAGATTTGGTCATAAAGCGCCTCCGCAGTCTGCAGGGCTAGTTTTTGGCAACGCGGCCCAAAAACAGATGACGTGATGGCTTCGAGAGTCGAATCGGCTTTGGCTTCTCCTGTTCGGTACAGACGCACGATACCCAGATACTTTCGGTCTGATGGATGGCTTTCGAAGCGACCCAAAAAGGCCTCCGCTCGGTTCGTGATTGAGGTAGGTGTATCCCCGTCACAAAAGAACGGAGTGAGCTCAACGTTGCGCTCGATGACCAATGCGATCAAGCTCGTGTATTCTTCGCCGTCGTCATCAGTTGCAATCATGAATTTTGCAACCTCGTTCATGTGACTGTGTTCTCCTCTGCGGCGTTTTGCTCCCGCGGGTCGCCGCGCAACCTAACACTCCGTGTTCCAGAGTCGTCGTGCTGTAGCCGCCGGGCGACCGGAATCCCGCAACGGCCTCGATAGCTAGCAGTAGCCTCAATTCGTAGCCGTCCAAATCCCTGCCTCCATGCAAATCCTCCCTAACCGCCAAACCGCATACTGTTACTTTCCATACGCGATCCTCTTACCGGAGATTGGGTGCACGTACTTTCCCGAGATCCTGAGTCCCAGCTTGTTCACGATGTACTCGGGAGTGCCCAGAAACGTGGCCAGAGGCGAACGTGCATAGCGCTTTTCATTGTTGCGTTCGTGTTCGTTGACGATATACACGGTTCCGGCTTCCCTTGCCCGACGCAGCGCTCGGTACGCCTGATCAAGCGACCGCACGCCTTGCTGGCCGACGAGGTCGGCTGCGCTAATTCCGGCGTCCTTCCCTCCTGATAACCGTTCCACCAGTTCCGCAATTGCCATTTCTGCATCGCCACCGGACCGGGTCAAGCTGTCACCGATGAGTCTGTCGAAGATGCAGAGCGCCGTCGCAAAATCGTCGAAGCTCACGGTTATCTCGTCGTCTGGTTTAGGCCATGCAGCAGCCCGAATCAAAGCTACGAGTCTGCAGGCTTCAACAAAGGCAGGCCAGTAGCGACGAATCCGAAGGTCCGCGTACGGCAAGATTTTTTCGGCGATATCTACAAACCACCGCGGTGTCTCAATTCCAATATCTCCCCGGTCGGCAATACGGTGTTGAACGAGATGCCACAAGTGAAGACGTTCGGGCCGAAGGGGCTCCTGTTTGGCCACATGGGCTTTTGCAATTTCTTGCGTCTGTCGGTACGACTCATCAATCCAGATGCTGAGGTTGCGGTTTTCATCATCAATCGCTAGTGCATTCGCGGTCGTCGTCGTGATGCACGAGACCGGCCCTTGGGTTATGAACTCCTTCATCACACGAACACCATTCTCCATCACGGTTGCCAGCCGGATTAGGCGTCCTTCGGAAATGAGTTGTCGCAACGGGTGCGCTACACCGACATGCTCATCGACATAGACCAGCTTGTGTGTGAGGCGGTTCGGACCGGCATAATCCAGCGCATGTTTTGTCATACTGCTCGCCGACACTACATCGTCCTCCGGGACGAACTTCAGGACCGTCTTCGCCAAAAAATTTTTCCCGCCGGAGCTTTTACCTTTTATGATTTCATTCAACGGTTTCTCCCGAAACCGCGACGTAGCCATAATGTAGGTCGCGAGCGCATTTCCCTGTTCCCCCACGAGTCCAGCTTTTGCGATATCAGCAAGCAGCTTGGGGAAAAGCTCAGGATCAAGCAGGAGTTCCGTTGCCGATTTGGAGTCTTTCACCCAACTCTGCGCCGCTGCGTCCGCCGCTCGAGCCCGCCTGTCGTTAGTTTCCCACTCTTGGAGGCGTCGGGCCGCTCGCTCCTGTTTCATAGTCATTTCCTACTCCATTTCCGCCCCATTCCGAGGCAAGATCGGTTTCTGCGCGTTGTGCCGTCGTCAGCCGAATTCTTCGTGCCTCAGCGGCTAGCCCACATTATCGGCGACCTGTCGCGATGGCGTGTATCGCGTGCCTGCCCTAATGCCCAAACCTGCGAAACCGCCAAACCAGCTGCTATGGCGCTTTCTAGTTTTCGCGCCGAGCCACTCCAGCGCTACGCGGGCGGGTCGCATGTTGGAATTGGCGCTCATCGTGAGGAGATAATACGGGAAGCGATCGGACAGGTATCGTTACGCGGCTAAAATATTCGAACGGCCAAATTCGTGCTGAAAACGCGGGGGTTGACGCCGATAATGACTGCCGAAGCTTCGGATAGAGGTAAGACGATTAGTGTGTTACTTTCGCGGCGGCAATCAATTTCTGGACAAGTTTCCTGCAATCCCGATGTTTATAGGCCTGTTCATAAGAATTCACCCCATACTTTTCCGACCAATTTTCGGGAAGCCCCAAAGACGGCCCTCCGTGCTGTGGCAGTTCACCGTCAAGGCGTCGGCAGATTTTAGGGTCGGACAGGTTTTTGAGCGTTCGTATAAGCGTGTTCCGAGCGTGAATTAGGGGATCCCTTCGTCTTCCCGGCGGCAGCCTTCTCGGACGCAAGCCTTCTTCCTGGCGGACGAATTCGTCAGTTAGTTCTCTCTTACGTTCGGATATTTCCCGCTGCTGCCTGTCCAGCGCCACCAATTCCGGTGGTCGCTTTGCTCCGTCCGGTAAGGATTCATATTGCTCGCGGATCAATTTGAAAATGAGATTCTCTACTGAATCCAGCACTGTCCATTCAGCCCCTAACCGACCAATGACTTTCCGGTTTTTTTTGGTGATTCGGCCCAGGCCGGATTCGACGCTTTCCTGATTCCCACTCATTCAATAATCCGAAACGTGTAGACCTTGCCCCTTGATGCCATATCTGCGCTAGCCGCCATGCCAGGTGCAAGGAAACCAAATTCACCGGTTCCAATGGAGGGTAGCGCAACCTTATAGGTCCGAGGTGCTATCTTCTCGAACTGAAATGCGATGACGTTGTCCTTCGCCCCGCTCGACGCATGGAACACCCCGCCCGTGACTGATCGAAACTCTCGACGGTCCGATTTTTCCCAGAATCTGAGGAGCTGGTATTCAGACGCCGAATTGCCGTCGGGACAACGGATAATGAACTCAATTGGACCCGCAATTCCCAACGGGGAAGGACTAACCGTGAGCCCACTGTGCACCCCCGCTACGGTTCCATTCACGTGCCCTTTGTCCAATCCCAACGTAACCAATTGCTTCCCGACACCGCCCGTCTGCCAATTCACAATCTCGGGTTCGATTGCGACCAGTTTCCCTTTCTGGCGGACATAAACACCGATTTCATCGGGGACCTCGATTGGGGTCGTTGGAATCGGGGCGTATTTTGCGACCGAAGGTTGGGCAGCTGGTGGCACACCCGTGGGTTCTGGAACGGCCGCAATCATCGCCTGCAGAACGGTCTGACTGACGCCGGCCTGTTTGAGCTGGATCAAGGCATCAACGGACAAGTCAAAATTGGTGCTGTGCGTTTGAATCGACCTTACGATGGCGGCATCGTCGAACTTCTCCCTGAGCAACAGTAATACACCATCATTATTCAGTGCGAGTTGCTGATTGCTCGCCAAATCTTGCTGTGCTTCGACGGGGAAAAGTGAGTACGAAAAAAACACGCACAGAGATAGGACTCGGAAAAAGCGCACAGTGCACCTCACACGGGGATTATGCGCTGAAGGCTACACTATGAGTAGATAACTGTCCAGCTAACGGAGACACCGACTGTCCTCGTCAACGCACGTTCTTACGCTGGAACCATGCGGGTCCACACCTGACACGAATGCACAATCAATTTATCGCTCTCCGGGGCGATGATTGAGTTTCCGTCTCAGATATCGCCCTTTCGATGGCCACCCTGTCACGGACCATTTGTGTTTATTCGTACCACGGAGGAAGCCTGTGCAAACGTACGAGCGCCGGAATGCAGAATGACTCGTTTGCAGGGAAGCCACAGCTTCACAGATACCAAAATTCACGTTCTCAACGGATTTCGTAGCTCAAATGAATGCCGCTAGACGTGGATGGCGGCCGCTAGGCCGAGCGCCGAACGGCTAATGCAGGAGAGGCAGTTGTCGCTCGCAGGAATGTTCGCCGGGAGTGACGGGCACGACTGGGGCTGTGGGACGAACGCACCGGGAGGCGGGAACGGCCTTTATCTTTATTGTCTGAGTGTTTCCGTATTACAGAATCTTGCTCCCGTCGGGGCCCAGGTGGGGCTCTAACTGTCCAGAGCCGGGAAGCCCACAATTGACTCGCCCGGTCCTGTGCCTCCGAGCCTTCCCGCAAACAAAAAATTGAACAAATCCGCCCCCGCTTGCGTTCAACCCATTGGGAGGGATCGCAACATGAAGGACATCCGCTACGCGCTGCGCCAGTTTCTGAACGCGCCGATCTTTACGGCCACGGCGGTTCTCACCCTAGCGATCGGCATCGGCGCGACCACTGCGATTTTCACGCTCGTTCACGCGGTTCTGCTGAATTCCCTACCCGTCGCCAAACCTAGCGAGCTCTACCGCGTGGGTGATCAGGAAAACTGTTGCGTGAATGGCGGCTTCCAGGACGATTGGTCGCTGTTTTCCTATGACAAATACAAAACATTTCGCGACCACACGCCCGGCTTCACCGAGCTCGCTGCGATGCAAGCCGGAAACGCGCTTCTCGGCGTCCGCCGCAGCGGCAGCTCCGAGCCCGCTCAATCGCTGCTGAGTGAATTCGTCTCCGGGAACTATTTCTCGGTGTTCGGTATCGGCCCCTTCGCCGGCCGCGTCATCGCGCCGCAGGACGATCGCAAGGGTGCGCCGCCCGTCGCAGTGATGAGTTACCGAACCTGGCGAACGAAATTCAACGGCGACCCATCGGTCGTTGGCTCCAGCTTTCTGCTCAACGGCCAGCCGTTCACGATCATCGGGGTTACTCCGCCCGCATTCTTCGGCGATCGCCTCGAGCGTCTCGTCGCGTTTTGGATTCCTCTGAACGACGAACCGATCGTAAACGGTGCCGCGGACATCCTCGAATTTCCCGACCTCGACTGGCTCGACATTATCGGCCGCATCTCTCCCGGTGCGGATCCGAAACAAATCGAAGCTCACATGCAGGTGGAGCTGCAGCAGTGGCTGCTCAGCCCGGTTTCAAAGCTGCGTCCGGGCGAACGGGATGCGGTTTCGAAACAAACCCTTCGCCTTTCGCCAGGCGGCGGCGGAGTTGAGCAGCTCCGCGACGAATACCAATCCGGACTGCATCTGCTGATGTGGATTTCCGCGCTCGTCCTGACCATAGCGTGCGCCAACGTCGCCAATCTCATGCTCGTCCGTGCCGCCAATCGCAAGCACCAGACCTCAATTCGTGCCGCGCTCGGCGCGCCGGCGTGGCGCCAGATCCGCCAGGTACTCACAGAAAGCGCCATACTCGCGCTCGTCGGCGGCATGGCCGGCATCGCGCTCGCCTACGGCGGGACACACTTGATTTTACGGCTCGCTTTCCAGCAGACCTACTCAACGAAACTTGCTATCAGTCCTTCGCCATCACTGCCCGTGCTTGCCTTTACCTTCGCCGTTGCGATGCTTACCGGAATATTCTTCGGTGTTGCTCCGGCGTGGATGACCGCGCGCGCGGCTCCCGCCGATGCGTTGCGTGGCGCCGGGCGCTCGACTGGCAGCGGCGGCGGGCGCGCCCAGAAAATCTTGGTCATCGCGCAGGCGGCGATGTCGCTCGTACTGCTCTCCGCGGCGGGATTGCTCACCGTCAGCCTCCGCAACATGCAAGCCCAAAACTTCGGCTTCGAAACCGCCAACTGCTACATCTTCCAGTTCGATCCGACCATGGCTGGCTACAAGGCCGATAGACTTCAGCCTCTCTATCGCCAGCTCCACGACTCCCTCGCCGCCATCCCCGGCGTCAGCCAGGTAAGTTTCTCGATGTACACCCCGATGCAGCACGACAACTGGGGTGAAACCGTTTACATCGAAGGCCAGGCGCCGCCGCCGCCCGACTCCGACGAAAACAATGCATCCTGGGTGCGCGTCACTGCCAATTATTTCGAAACGATCGGGACCAAGATCATCCAGGGTCGTGGTTTCACCGACCAGGACGCCGAGGGTACGCGCCGGGTCGCCCTCGTGAACCAAATGTTCGCCAAGAAATTTTTCAAAGACGGAAATCCGATTGGCCATCATTTCGGAAACATCGACGTGAAATACGCGAGTAACTTCGAGATCGTCGGCGTTACCGAGGACACGCGATACCTTTCGCCGACGGAGAAAATGCGGCCCATGTTTTTCCTGCCCGCCACACAGCGCGTCAACTACGACGGCGCCCGTTTCGTGGCCTTCGAAGACAGCAATCACTTCCTCAACGGCGGCGAGGTGAAAACTCTGGGAACGGTGCCGGGACTGGAATCGCAGGTGCGGCGCGCGCTGGGCGAAGTCGACCCTGACCTCGCGCTCATCAGCTTCACGCCGTTCGCGGATCAGGTGCGCGACAATTTCTCTCAGCAGAACATGATTGTAGAACTCACTTCGCTGTTCGGGTTTGTGGCGCTGATTCTCGCCGCCGTAGGGCTCTATGGAGTCACGGCCTACTCCGTCGAACGGCGCACCAACGAAATCGGCCTGCGCATGGCCTTGGGAGCCAGCCCCGCCAGTATTCTGAAGCTCGTGCTGCGCGGTGCCATGCGCCAACTGGCCATCGCGTTCGCAATCGGCATCCCGCTGACCATTGCCGCAGGCCGCGCCATGGCCGCTCAATTGTTCGGCGTGACCTCCTACGACGTGCGCATCCTTCTGGCCGCTACCGCGGCGCTCGCGCTCGCCGCATTTATCGCAGCAGCGGTGCCCGCTCGCCGCGCTGCCACAATCGATCCAGTCAGCGCCCTCCGCAGTGAATAGGGCTGATGCTCGGGCAGCGTCCTGCACCGTAGTGGAGGTACAAACCAGCTCCGTTGTGGAGAGTTGGTTAGGCCGCTAGGCCCCTGGTTTTCCTCGAACTTGAATTGCCAGACACTAACTCCCGTCCGTTTCTTCTGGGCGGCACAGGGACGACGAATTCTGAGTAATAAGACAAGAAGACACTGGAAAAGAGGCAATACATGAAGGAATATTGCGCCCAGCCAGCCGTTCAGAAGAGAGAAGCAAAGCGGAAATCCAAATGGTCGTGCGGTCGGTAAATTGTCCTGATACAAATACACACTGAGCCAACCTTCAAACCGTCCGCACTGAGTGTTTATTCGCATCAGGTGTGATTGTGTTCGCAGCGGAGTGACCAGCAGAGTTGGTGTTTATTCGTACCACGGAAGTCGCCGCCGCAAACGTACCAGCATCCGACTCGATCGAGTGCCCAGACGCAGCTTCGCCGAGGCCGAAATTCGCATGCCCGAAGGAATTCGAAGGGCAAATAAATGCCGCTGGCCGCTGATAGCAGCCGCTAGGGCCGACGTTGGAGAGGGGGACTGCGCTATTAGGGGAAGAGCTTGGTCGGGGAGTAGCTATAGCGTGGTTGCCGCTGCGGGTAAATCACGCTGGTGCAAATGCAAAGGGGACTGACCGCCGGACCCCGAATTAATATTAATTTGTGTCTGTGTTTCTCAGTATTAAAGAATCTAGCGCCGGCTGCTGTGCCGGCCCCTCCGCTACGAACTGCGGAGAGTTCGAACCTGCTCGCCGGCTTGGAAGGAGTCATTGTCCAGTTAATCAGGCGCCTGCGATTCTTACTCGATCATTTTTGCGATCTGCTTTCGCGCACCCGAAAACTCGCTGGAATCGGTCCGACCGGGTTTGCTAGCCACTGAGTCTGTTCAAGGTAGAAGTCACGCTTCTCCGCAGGAAGAGCTTCCCAGTAGGCGAGGAAAGACACCAAACGCGCGTTCGTGGAAGCAAGGCCAACTAACGTTTCAGCATTCTTTGCCGCCATGTGGTAATCGAAAAGCCGCGGTGCTACCTTGCGCCACTCTGCGCTCGAAATCGCAGTTCGAAACGGATTGACTAGTGCGTTTCGAACGATGGACTCGACGCCATCCATTTCTCCCGATGCCAGATTTGGAACCGGGCCGAAAGGTTGCTCCTGAAGCACCTCGGTTAGTTGATCGAAGGAACGGATCCGGATATCAATCTCATTCGAGTACTGATTTCGAAGACCCGTCCAGTCTTCCATATCCTTCCTCCGACCGATAATGATTGTATATTTAGCCGGCAAATTATCGTTAGTCCAAAACTCGTGTGACGGCAGGATTTTTTTGGCTGATTCGCGATTCGCTTCCAGCCACTTACGCCATTGCATAATTTGTGAAACTGCCCCGCTTAGCCGAGCCGAGGGTTGTTTCTTGGAAGTATAGGGAGCTTCATTGGGATCTTCAATTTCGATGAATTCGTAGTAGAAGCCATAGCTCGATAGGTCATCAGCAACAACAAAGTCCGCTCGGAAGTCAGCACCAAGCTCCAGCTCTGAGATTGCGAGAAGACGCCGACCGCTGTCGCAAAAGAAGAATCCAGCATGATTCTTTAGGAAATTGAGGCACGCAACTTCCCCCGCCCTGTCGTCGAGCAACTGAACCCAATCTCGAACAACGCTGTCGCGGTGGGCACGCAAATCGGTCCTAAGAATCTGCCATGGAATTAGTTCTGCCATCGTTCTTATCGCAGTATATTACGAACCGTTGTCAATGATTCATGGTTGTGGTTTTATTACCGCGCGCCACCGTGCGCCCGAGCGTGATTGCCCTGGAATGGAACGCGCGATGCCTATCGTCCAACATCCTGCCTGCACCGAACCCGCTACCGACACCCGCATTTGCCTCTTCATGAACTTCGATAAATTCAGAGATCTGTTTGCAAACGAAGAGCTTTATTTCCGTCGAACTGATCTCTTCAAAGAAACAGATCCAAGCGAAGCGCTGCCCTCCGATGAATATGTAAGGGCAGCGTGCGGGTTAACAAAGTACGATCTGGACGACGAGCGCGCACTGAACAATAACCAGGCATTCGCCCGACAGAATAGCGAAGCATATTTCATCAGTTGCTGGCAGTTATTCGAGGGCGAGACGCTCGATATGTGGAAAACATACGGTAACGGGGTCGCCGTATTTTCCCGATTCGATTTTCTAAAATCTGCCGTCGCCGCGATGCTTGACGACATTTTTCTGGGTATCGTTCACTACGGCGAAAAAGACATGACGGGTTACAACCTCATCCGTTTTCTCTTTACCAAGCGTCGCTGCTTTTTGAAGGAGCGAGAACTTCGCGTTGTGTTGCAGTGCTACGATCCGGTAACCGGCGGCAATCGCCACTACGATCAAGACAATTTCGCTCATCGTGAGCCGCTGGATGAATTAAATCCCCTCCACGCTTGGGTCCATGAATGCAAACGGCGCCGTATTCGTCTGAAAGAGCTGGTGACTGAGGTCCGATTGTCGCCCTGGGCGACGAATCAGGAATTTGACGAAGTCAATATTTGGGTGAAAACGGGAAATTTTCGCTGCACCGTAACACGCTCTGACCTGACAAGCCATCTCACTCCAACACTTGATGAATTGCGAAAAATCACCACTTGAAAACCCAACCTACTTCGGCGCCGTAAGGCCTTTCAGCAACTCGGCGCTCCATTCAGCCGGGCTACAGCATCACGCTATCGGTGGGACACAGGACACCCGCATCGACGCACTCGCCGGCGCCATCGACGAACGGCAGTTGTAGCCCGCGAGCCGGTACGTCATGTTCGCTTCGACGCCGAAGTTGGTGAAGGTTGTTGCCCTGGCGAGCGTAAAATAACTCCGTGAAACGGCGCGCCCTCATCAGCGAATGCGGCCAATATCGCTATCGCCTGTCTCGGCGGTGGAATAAATCGCTGCCTTGCTGCCTGTTTATCATGTTGAACCCCTCGACTGCAGACGCGGAGTTGGATGATCCGACCATCCGGCGCTGCATCGCTTTCGCAAAGTCGTGGGGCTATGGAAAGCTTTACATCGGCAACCTTTTTGCAATCCGGACTTCAAGACCGGCCAAAATGAAGAAGGCCATCGACCCCGTTGGCCCGGACAACTGCCACCACCTTCAACGCATGGCTCGTAAGGTTGCTCGATCGGGCGGTGTCTGCGTCGCTGCATGGGGAGGCCACGGAATTCACGAGAACCAGGACCAAATCGTTGTTCAATGGCTCCGCAACATTGATATCCAGCTTCACTACATCAAGCTGACGATCAAGAAAACGCCGTGCCATCCGCTTTATCTGAAGGGAAGCCTCAAACCAACACTGTGGAATCCTTGACCCAATCCTTCGCCTACACCACTGCCCTCGAATCGCTCGCCGACCAGCACACGGACGAGCCGGAAGTGGACGCGAACGCCAATCCTGCCATATCGGAGGGAAGACGGTTGGGGGCCTGGAATGAGGATGGGCTGTACCTCAATCAGGCTGAAACCGAACTCAAAACCGACGAGAAAACAATTGGATTGCCTTTGAGGTGTGGGAAACGCATCAATCGGAAACTCTCATTGTCCGATTACGCGACTACACAGGCAAGTGGCCTCAGACCTTGCCTCTCTTCAGTCTGGCTTGCCCTCGCTTGGCACTATCCGCACGGATTTCATAATGCCCAACAGGTGTGTTTCTATGACGCGCACTTGTTCTGGTGTGAGGCCACTGATGTCATCCAGCGAGGCTGTCGCCACATCCGTTTCGAATAGATAGCAAATGGGGTGCACGTACGTTGCGTAGAGCTTCCCTGAATTGGACTGCGACATTCCTGCCTCGCCGGTTTCGCGCTCGGAGTAAGCGCGACCTCCGAACACGACAGTCCGATGCTCAGGCGTCTCCGATATTGAGGTCGCCCTGGCATCACAGTCGGCCGTGTTCGCCGCAGGAGCGGCCGAGTAAACGATGCCGAAGCCTTCGAGGTTTGTTGTGGAATACGGACCAACGACGCGGTCGCGGGGGAAGCCACCCTCCTCGTATCCAAATCCCGCAATCGGCTTTGGCGTCTCCTCAGTCAATGCGGGTGGATGATATCCAAACTGCGCCATGGGCTTCCAGATACGCGGATACCGAAAGGTCACGCCGTGTTGCTCGTCGGAGTAGGTCGCATCCAGCGTCCAAACCTGCGTTAGTGTGAATGGCTTGTCAGGCACAGCCGGATTATGCCCGTTTCGGTCTTGCTGAGAAATCGAGGGTAGGGCAACGAACGCAAAAAGAACAAATGCAAGAATCCTCATGAAGTTTGCTCCAGTTGCCCCTTAAGGATATCTCCAAATGGAACAGTTGGCGTAAGTTCCCCAACTCGCGCTCCACAACGGGCCTCGCACGGATGATTGTCGGCTAGACGAAAGTTATCTTGCAACCGCGTTCGGGAAGTAATCGAAGCGAACCATTGCGGCACTTGGACGATTAACGCCCAAACCGGACAAGTGTCGATCCGCCAATTCTCAATGTCCGGTTACGCGACTAACCGGGACTTGAATCACGCTACCTTCCAACCACTGCACGTCGCAGAAGGTTCATAGCTTGTACGAGTGTGCGCTCGTACGCCGTTGCATTGAACGCGAAAGGGCCGACAGT
>Ga0210391_10002823_pt1 | contig 14889 bp, 10 predicted proteins | sample IncBWC12OmetaG_FD_160573 | JGI IMG/M metagenome (GOLD analysis project Ga0210391, IMG submission 160573) | Forest soil microbial communities from Barre Woods Harvard Forest LTER site, Petersham, Massachusetts, United States - Inc-BW-C-12-O ... | reverse complement strand
CCTGTCGCCGCTCACCGAGTTCTACAACACTCAGGTATTCACCGTGACCGGGGTTACAGCATCTACAACTGTGGTCACCGTCACGGCGACCAACACCCTCGCCGCCAATGACCTGGTCACGCTCTCGGGCGTAGCTGCCAACGCTACCAACAATTGCACCGCCGCCGACATCACCGCCATCAATGGCGGGATACAAACCGTTATTTCGGCAACCGCAACGAATTTCACGTTCGACGCCACCATACCCGTCGCGACTACAGGCGCAGGATGCACGGTAACCGGCTCAACCGCTACCGGCGGACCGGACTACCTGTTCGTATCAGCGGCTGAAAACCCAACAGAACTGTATTCCTTCCTTTTGCCTAACGCGCTTTTGGTTGCTTCGGGTGCTGCTCCTACCAGTGTGGCGACAAACACCACCGATGTCGCGGGCGGGACAAGCGGCATGATCATGGACAACGATTCTACCGCTGGGCAGGCGTCGAGCATCTACTTCGGCACTTTGGCGCCGTCAACCACCATTTGCGGGGCCACTTCCGCATTCTGCGCGGTCAAGCTGACACAGGCCGCGTTACAGTAATTCGCCGCAGGCTCCCGAGCCTGCTTGTCCGAAATTGAATCCTTCGCTAACTCATTGCAAAACCAGCCTCTTTCACGAGAGGACGGTCTCTACACGGCCCGACGATTGGGCCCGACGCACATAGGTCACACCACGTCAGATTGCCGCTAAAGCCGTTAAGTTACCGAGGTAAGGCCTGAGATTTCCACGCCCCAAGCGAAAATAAGAAAGGACGTAATTCCGAGATCTTGAGGGGGAAACACGATGCGAGGGTTTGCATTCCGATGGTTCTGTGTGGCTGCTGGATCGCTCCTGCTGGGCCTTCCGCTTTCGGCCCAGGCAGGAAGGGAGACGACTTCGCCAGCCAACGCAAGCCAGGAACAAACCCACCTTGGCTATCCGCATGACTGGAGTTCGCGGCATCTGCTGATGCCGGGCATGCGGGCGGAGGATGTGCTCGCCGCCGGAGATCGCGACCCGCGGTATGTCTACAACATGGTGATGCGTCAGGTGGCCGAGGGGACGTCCCGCCGCCTTCCAGCGCGCCCGCCAATGCGCCCAATTCCTCGTTCGACAACAAAGATCGACTGGGCTGTTTCCCTCGAGAACGGATACGTGCCCCAGAACCAGTTTCCGGCGAAGTACCAGTTTGACGTTGTGGCGGAGGATTGCAACGCCGATTACATTGTGTTCGGGCTGACCGTAACTTCAGGGACGCAGGCCAACCTTGTCGGTATCAACAACCTTTACACGGCAGCGAGTCCGCAGTGCAATAGCGGATCACCCTGGGTGGCGTTCGCCTACAACACGGTGACGCAGACCGGAGGCCAGATCGAGACATCGCCCACGCTCTCCGCCGATGGAACGAAGGTGGCATTCGTCGAAAGCACCTCCACGGGTTCTTATTTCCACGTTCTGGTGCTTCCGAATCCAATTCCAACGCCGCCGTCGCAGTCAGGATCAGTGTTGACACCGCAGACTCCTACGTCGTGCACCGCGCCGACGACTGCCGGCTGCATGACCACTCTCACCATTCAAACCAGCGCGACTGATTCGAATTCCTCACCGTGGGTGGACTACGGGACGGATACAGCATACGTGGGGGCCGATAATGGCCTGCTGTATAAGATCACGCCGGTATTCGGCGGCGGCGCGCCGGCGCTGGTCAGCGACGCGAGCAACTGGCCGGTCACGGTCTCCACCAACAAGTACAACACGGTGTTGACGGCTCCAGTTGTCGACGGCACCGCCGGCATGATTTTTATCGGAGACGGCGAGGGATATCTGTATTCCGTCAAACTGGCCAGCCCAGCTAAGACTTTCGCAGCGCAGCAGACGATCGGATGGGCGTACGACGGAACCACTGACGGGAGCGGAAAAGCCGGGACGGGGGTCGTTGACCCGCCGATCGCGGTCACCGATCCCGCCAACTCTGCAACCGATCAGGTGTTCGCCTTCACCGGATGCAGCATAGTGCAGGGCATTGGCGGGGCAGTTACCCAGCTTGCTGCGAACTTCACGACTGGTTCGGCTTCAGCAGCTAACACCGTCGACCTGGGATCAGCGAGCGGAAACGGAGACTGCACCGGGAAAAACGTTCACTCGGGGACGTTCGATAACGCCTTCTGGCTCAACGGGTCGACATCGGGACACATGATCACCTGCGGATTCGTGCAGTCTGGAGGCGTACCGTCGACTCCACAGATGTATTTCTTTCCCTTCGCCAGTCACGTCATCACCAGCACGGGCAAGTCCACCTTTCAGATAAACACCACGAAAGGGGACGAGTGTTCACCCCTAACCGAATTTTATAACGGCACGACAGACCGGCTGTTCTTTGGCGTGGGATCGACAGACGGATTCCTGGAAGCCTCCACCATTACGAGTTCGCTGAGCACGCCGACCTGCTCCGGTGCACCCACATCCAGTTGCGTGACCTCCCCGAGCGTTCTCGGAGGAAGCAGCGGAATCGTGATCGACAACCAACTCTCGAACGGCGGGACAAACATTTACTTCTCAACCATGGCGAAGGGGTCCGTGAACGGTCAGAAGTGCAACGTCTCCGGCGGAGCGGCAAACCCCTATTGCGCCGTGAAGCTGACCCAGTCAGGGTTGCAGTAAAGGTCGCCCGAAACCCCGACTTATTGATTCACGCCGCTGGCGAGGTAGCCGCCATCCACCGCAAGCAGCGTGCCAGTTACAAAGCTGGAAGAGTCAGATGCAAGGAAGATAGAGGCTCCAATTAGTTCCTCGAGTTCGCCGAAGCGCCCCATCGGAGTGCGGGTCAGCACTTCTTGCCCCCGCGGCGTGCCCGTCAGCAACTTCTCGGTCAACGGCGTGCGGAAGTAGCCCGGAGCAATCGCATTCACGCAGATTCCATGCCGAGCCCATTCGATGGCCAGCGATTTCGTCAAGGAGGCCACGCCCGCCTTGCTCGCGCAGTACGCTGCCACTTCATAAAGCGCAAGGAATGACCCCATGGACGCGATATTAATGATGCGTCCGTACTTGCGCTCAATCATGTGTCGTCCGAAAACCTGGCACGCCCGCAACGTACCGGTCAGGTTCGTGTCGATGAGTTTGTTCCAGTCGGCCTCAGAGAAGTCCAGAGTAGGAGCGCGCTGGTTGAATCCAGCAGCATTCAGAAGAATGTCCACTTTTCCGAATGCCAGCACCGAAGCTTGCAGCAACTTCTCCAAGGATCCGCGGTCGGAGACGTCGGAACTGACTCGCAGCGACCGGCGGCCCATCGACTCGATCTCGTCAGCAACCGCATTCACAAGTTCCAAGCGCCGCGCGCTGGGCACGACATCGGCCCCGGCTTCGGCCAGTCCGCGCGCAAGCGTGCGGCCGATTCCGGAACTGCCTCCGATCACAACCGCCACTTTGCCATCGAGTTCCAGCCGCTTATATCCCATGCTTCCTCAAAGTTCTCTCTCGAGTGGTCACCGGTTAACCATCGCCTGCGATGTTTCACTCAACGCACTCTGCAAAGCGGGGCCCAGGAGCGACGCTGAGGCATTGTCGAGATAGACAGTGGCGTTACGATGCGTGCGCAGAATCGATGCCGGCGCCATCGGGCTGATCGTCCCCTCAAGGCAAAGTTTCACCGCTTGTGCTTTGCGCGGGCCGGGCACAACCGCCAATATCTCCCGGGCCTTCAGAATCTGGCGAGCCGACATCGAGATTGCCCGCTTGGGCACCTGCGAAATGTCGGCGAACCAGGCCTCGCCCACCTGCTGCTGCCGGCAGGCTTCATCCAGGTTCACGATGATGTACGGTTCTTCAACCTCAAAGTCAGCCGGAGGATCGTTGAATGCGATGTGTCCGTTCTCGCCGATACCCAGAAAAGCAATATCGACGGGCATCGATGCCAATTGTTGACCTTCGCGTCGCACTACTTCCGACGGATCAACGGCATCGCCGTCGAGGAGATGATAGTTCGTAATTCCAGTCTTCTGCACCAGCTGCTCGAGCAGCATCTTGCGGAAGCTTCCCGGATGCGTGACCGGCAAGCCGATGTATTCGTCCAGATGAAAAGCCTCGACCTTCGACCAGTCGATTCCTGCCATTTTGGTCAAAGCATCGAGAAATTCGAGTTGCGATGCAGCCGTGGCAGCAACGATGCGCGCCCGGCCACGCTCGGCGATGGCACGGCGAATGGCCGAGGCCGCCTGTTCAGCCGCCGTCTGCCCCAGCGCCATTCGATCTTCGAATACCCTGATCAGCATGAAGAAATACTCCGGTAGCACACCGCAGGATTGCGCCTCGTGGAGTGGGCAAATTATACAAAAGAGCGAGTCGAGACAGACGCTGCGCCGAACGCGAGTTTCATTACGTGAAAGCCACCGGCTTCCGCGATAGCACCAGAGTTGCAATTTGATGTATGACTTTTACGCGGAGAGCACAGCTAAGATTTTCCCAGAGGGATGCCATGCGAAGCAACCTGCCATCTTTTCCCCAGTTGATGTCGCGAATTCTAAGCGCGTTCGTTTTCATGTTGGCCGCCCTCGTCTCTAGCTCGAATGGGAGCGCGCAAACGGTTCGTGTCGATTCGACTCCCAGCCATGTCGTAAACAAATTCAGCCCTCTATACGCTTTGGGATCAACGGTCGACCGCGTGCCCAGCAACGCCACTGACATGTTCTTCCGGCCCGATCAGATCGAGCAAGTCCTCTCCGCAGGCTGGGGAGTCATCAGTTACCGGCAGAATACGGATTTGTTCGTGCAAGCCTGGCATTGGAATCCCAGGGGCAGCTGGAGCGATCCCGCGGGCACGGGATATTTCACCGGCGATGCTACTCCCACGAAAGAAATGATTCGCCACTCCTACGGCTATGCGCTCCGTCACCGCGGTTTCACCCGCAATGGCGGGTCGGAGTTCGACGGCTTCTCGCGACTCGACGATGGAGATCTCGAGTCGTACTGGAAGAGTAATCCCTATCTCACCAAAGAGTTCACCGGCGAGGACGACTCTTTGCATCCGCAATGGGTGGTGATCGCTTTCGATAAGCCAGAAAACATCAACGCGATTCGAATCGCATGGGCAGAGCCCTACGCGCAAGCCTACGCAGTGCAGTACTGGATGGGCGAAGGCGACGCGATGGATGACCAAGATAAAGGAACCTGGAAGCCATTCGCGTCAGGAACTGTGACCGATGGAAAAGGCCGCACCACTACACTTCGTCTCGATTCCTCCCCGGTGACCACTAAATTCGTGCGCGTTTTGATGGCCCGCTCTTCGAATACCTGCGACACCCATGGTTCCAGTGATCGCAGAAATTGCGTCGGCTACGCCATTCGCGAACTCTACGTTGGAACCATCGACGAGAAGAATGAATTCAAAGATCTTCTGCATCACTCGCCCGATCAGAAACAAACGCTCACGCTGTGCTCCTCGGTCGACCCGTGGCACGAGCCTTCTGACCTTTACATAGCGCCGGACCGCATGGAATCAGGCGATCAGCCTGGCTTTGACCTGTTCTTCACAAGCGGAATCACGCGTGGTCTGCCTGCCATCGTCCCCGTGGCCATGTTGTACAGCACGCCCGAGGACGCCGCAGCACAAATGGCATACATCAAAAAGCGCGGTTATCCAGTCTCATACATCGAAATGGGCGAAGAGCCCGACGGCCAATACATGCAGCCCGAGGACTACGCCACTCTATATTTACAATTTGCCACCGCACTGCACGGCGTCGATCCGGATTTCAAACTAGGCGGCCCCGTCTTCGAAGGCGTCACCGAGGACATCAAGGCCTGGCCCGACGCGCAAGGCCGCACGTCCTGGCTAGCTCGCTTCCTCGAGTACTTGAAAGCTCACGGCCGTCTGCAGGATCTGGCCTTCATGTCATTCGAGCATTATCCCTACGACGGATGCGAAACACCCTGGGAAAATCTTTATCAGGAACCCGAGTTGATCAGTCACATCATGAAGGTTTGGCGCGACGACGGCTTGCCTCCCGGCGTTCCGCTGCTCGACACCGAAACCAACGATCACGGCGGCGAGGCCGCAGTCGACATCTTCGGCGCTCTCTGGCTCGCTGACTCTTTCGGTGGATTCTTAAGCGCGGGCGGGCAATCGACGCACTACTATCATGCGCTGTCCTACTCGCCGCCGCATCCCGCCTGCGCCAACAGTTGGGGAACCTACCACATGTTCATGGTCGACGATCATTATCAGATTCAGCAGAAGACCGCGCAATTCTTCGGCGCACAGCTCCTTACGCAGGAGTGGGCCCAACCCAAAGATGCCGAGCACAGGCTCTATGTGGCTTCGAGCGACGTGAAAGATTCCGACGGACACGTATTGGTGACGGCCTATCCTCTACAACGCCCGGATGGTCAATGGTCGGTCATGCTCATTAACAAAGATCGCGACCACGCTCATGAAGTCCGAATTGTCTTTCATGACGCAGACAAGAACCGCGATGCGTTCTTCACCGGATCAGTCGCGATGATCACATTCGGCGAAGCGCAATACCAGTGGCATGCCGACAGGAAGAAGGGCTATGCCGATCCCGACGGTCCAGCCGCGACCTCGCAAATCACAGGGGAAGAAAATGCTCTGTACAATTTGCCAGCCGCGTCGTTGACTGTGCTTCGAGGAAAATTGCAGGCGGTAAAATAGCAGCCGGGACAAACGATTTTCAGTGCTTGCAGTCTTTTCGCACGGCGATCAGCGAAACCTGCTCCAAGTCAGGATAATGCCCGTCCTTGTCGGGAGCGCGGTCCGCAGGCGCGATCTGCTGGATGGTGGTCCGCGCCGGCAGCGTACCCCGGAAATATTTCCCATACACTTCGTCGAACGCCGGCGTATCCGCCATGTTATCGAGGTAAACAGTCGTCGATACAACCTGGCAGAAATCCATTTCGGCTTCCTCAAGATTGTCCATCTGGTTGCGCATCGTCTGCCGAAGCTGGACCGCTGTGGTGGAGGTATAGACTCCCCCGTTCGCTCCGGGGATAAAACCACTCTTCGCGGAACAGTACAACGTGTCGCCGGCAAAAACGCAAGGGCTCGCCGTTGGGCTGGGTGGCATGTTTTTCGGACGCACGGCCCGCCGATCCTTCAGGTCGCGAACCGCAACGCCGGTGTACTCGATTTGCGCACCGCCGGGCAGGCTCGAAACCTCAATCGTGGCGCGTGCCGGAGTGTTTCCAAACTCAAACCGGCTCGCATAATGCTGATTCATGACCCGCGCCGGAAAACTCGCAAGCAAGTAAGGGTTGACGAAAACCATGTGGCCGAGGTCGAGTCCCGCTGCTTCCACCACTGCCTTCATGCGGTCGAGCGCGAAGTCCACCTGGGCCGCCGGATCGTCTGAAACTTTGTCGCTTGCGTTAGCAGGCATCGCAGAAACGAACAAGCGATCATGAGTAAGAATGCCAGGCGAAAACGATTCATTCGACTTGTAGCCCGGCGGAGAAACGGCCCGCCTCTCCGCCAGATTGCGTACCGCGACCCCGTTGATCTGAACTGGAGGATTGGGAAGCCCCGCAACGCCAAGCACAGCGCGAGCCGGCGGAATCTTTCCGATGAACTCACCGAATACGCGGTTCACTTCTTCGTATTGGTTGATATCGGTGAGGTAGACCGTGGTGTAGACGACGTGATCCATCGTCAAGCCCGCGGCTTCGACGACCGATTTCAAATTATTAAGGGTTTGCCGGACTTGGGCCGCAAAAGTTGTCGGCAATACGCCATCCGCGCCGCGAGGCCCTTGACCCGAAATGTAGATGTAGTCTCCCGCATCCACACTGGATGGGCCGGCACGATGCGCAGCAGGGGCTTGTTCAGAAGGCGCGGCCCCTGCCTGAGCTTGTACGCCGACAGCGATCCACAGCAACAATCCAGCAAGAAATAATCTCATCCAGCCCTCAACACTCGGAAAAAACGCGACGCGATCCTATGCTGCTTTTCCTTTTTGCGCCGCTCCCAGAATGCTGCGCAATCTTTGTCCCACGATGACCTCTTCGCCGGGCTGAATCGTCATCGACACCAGTTCGATGTGGGTTGCTTGCGGCCGCTCTTTCCTCGTCGGGTTCGGCTTGCCTTCGCGAACCGCTTTTACCAGGCTGGGATTATCCGCCCCGAGCACTTCGATGACCGGGTCGCCCGCACGCAGAGCCTGCACGCAGTCGGCGATGGTGAATCCCCAAGCCTTCTGATCCCACGAGACCTTCAGCGTTGGATAACGGTTCCCATCATCCGGAATATAGATACTTGTCTCTACCCCCGGCACAGTCTCGACCAGCTTCCTGATGTTATCCACGCGGTCGTTCCACTCGCGGTAGAGTTTCTTTTCATCCAGGTTCAGCCAGGTCTCAACCGCAGTGAGGCAGCCAATCATTTCTTCTTTCCCTACCTTCATCGGACGGCACACGGCTCCCTCCCGCGGGCTGGAATTCATGAGGGCTGCCTCGATCAGATCCTTTCGCCCCAGAAGCACTCCGCTGCACTGCGGCCCGCGCAGGCCCTTCCCGCCGGAGAACGTGTAGAGGTCAATTCCCATTCGAGCGTACAGCTTGAGATTGTCAGCCGGAGGAATGCCCGCGGCATCATCGAGCAGCAGCGGCACCTTATGGTCTTTCGCGATCGCGAGTTCTTTCTGCAACTCGTCGCCCAGGTGTGTGGTGTAGATCATTGCCGTCTTCCGGTTGATGGCGCTGGCAAGTTCCTCCGGTGAATAGGTGAGCACCAGCTTCGCGCCCGTCAGCCGGATCGCGCTATCGAAAGCGCTCCGTCCGCCGCACATGATCACTTCGTTCTTCAGGCCAGTCGTGTCGGGAAGTTGCCAGACAAGCTTGTCATCCGAGCCTGCCATGCATGCTGCGGTTGAAACCGCCATCGCGCCGGCGGCACCGGAGGTGATCATTCCAGACTCCGCACCAGTAAGCTCCGCCAGCCGACGGCCAATCCCACGCTGCAAGTCCAGCACATTTACGAAATACTTCCCGGCCTCGATCTCTGCTTCGCTGACTTCAGGAAACTCCAGCGAGCCGCTGAGAAAGGTCCACGTGCCTCGGCAATTGATGACGGTCTTCACCCCCAGGCGGCTATAGCAATTCTGTCGCGGATCTTTGCCCACTGCGGTGGCAGCTTTGGCATAAAGGTCCGCTACAGCAATCTGGCTCAGCAGCGGAGCGGCCGCCGCCCACTTCATAAATGATCGACGGCTGGATTTTAAAACCTGCATTTCAAAACCTCCAGGATTAGCTGCCTACTCTTCATCTTCATGCAACGGAACGCGCGCTCGAACCGCCAAAATGTATGCCTTCGCTCCCGGTTTGTTTCGGTTATAGAAGCCGACCGTGCAGTTGGGACGAAAGTAGTAAGCGTCTCCGGGTTTGGCAGGATAGCGGCCAGCGACTCCGTCCATTCCACTACCGGCGACCATTTCACCCTGCCCGTCTATCACCAGATAGATTTCTTCCGCCGACTCGTGATGGTGCGGCCAGTTCGTGCCTCCGGGCGTAAAGTCCATCCAGAAAAAACTGTCCATCACGTAAGCCTCGTCAATCAAGTCCCGTTTGCCGGTATGCAATCCGGCCAAAAGTTTGTACAAAACCGAATTGGGGTGACCGCTGACAGTCTCCTCTTTGGCATCCTCGAGGTTCGCCACCTTTGGATGAGGCATCGCAGCGCCGATCGAAATCGATTTCGGGATTTTGAACCCCATCACAAGCACACGCAGCGGCTGATCGGCGTTGTTGGAAATCGAATGCTTCACTCCCGGCGGCAAGTACGTGAAGTCATGTTTGCGCATCCCTTGAACCTGGTCTTCGTAATGCAGCACGCCTCCACCTTCGACTACAAAATAGATTTCCTCCTGCCTGTCGTAGGTTACAGTCTGGCAATTCCCGCGAGCATCCACGGTGACTTCACCGAACCGAGTTACAGTTTCGAAGGATCGATTGTCCTTGTCACCCTCCCCGAACATCGCTCGGTAATGGCAGGTGTCAGAGGAGAGAGCGGCCTTCGCCTCCGCTAGATCGGGAGCGTAACGATGCAGCCATGTGGGATCGATTGGACGCTCCTGTGCTCGCAGCCCTTGTGCCAGAAACAGCGAGAATAACAGCAGCTTTTTCAATGCTCCCGATTTCACGATCGATCCCATTCCCGCCGGCCTTCAATCCTTGGCATGAGGCTCCTCATCCTCACCCGACCGGGCCTCGCGCAAGATGTAGCCGACTAAATCATCAAGCTCGGAGCCGCTGAGTCGGTGCGCGTAATCGATCGGCATAGGATCTGCGGCTTTCCGCTGCACCGACACCAGACTCGATTTCATGAGTAAATAAAACCGGCCATCTCCATCCTGCAGTTGGAGGGAGGCGTTGTCTTCGTTGCGAATCATGCCCACGAACGTGCGCCCATCCCGTCCCACCGCGGTCGCAGTCTCCTGCGGCTCTCCATTCGGTCGGAGGATCGCATCGCGAATCTCGTTCCTCGGATGATCTCGTCCAAAACCTGCAAGGTCTCCGGCGACGAACTGACCTCGGCCTCCGATCTGGTGACAGGTCGAGCAACCGGCCTTTCCGAAGAAAAGACTTTTACCTCGGACCGGATCGCCGGGCGCTGAATCTCCAGTCTCTTTGCCTTGCAAGAACCGCAAATAAGCAACGACCGCCTGACCATCGTCTTTGCCAATACTCGGGAAGCTCGGCATGCCTTCTTCCGGAATTCCATCGTGAATCAAGTTCAGCAGCGCCTGATCCGACAACGCCTTCACGGCAGACCGGCGGATGATATCAGGGGCATGCTCACCACCGAGCCCATCAAGTCCATGGCAAGTCGCGCACTTCGCCTCGAAAATGTTCTTCCCTCGGGAAGAGTTCTGGCAAAAGACACTGCCGATTGCACCGAAAAGCATGAAGATCAAACCAAACGCACGGACGATTCGCCAGGTCACATCGCTCTTCTCATAATCCGTACTGAAAGACACTTTGGGAGGGCTGCATCAACGGTGAACCTGATATACCACAAAATCTGCTTGACGCAAATCAAATTATTGCGTTTGATTGGTTTTGGTTTCGTTCCGTGAAAACGTGCATTACATCCTGGAGCAGCTATCGAGGAAATGCCGGGGCGCGAACTCCGCTCGTTTGCGCGACATGTATCATGGCAGCGCGGATCAAGAACGAGGATTCAGAAAGAGGGAATGATGCGGCGCTTCGTGGTAGCTTTGCTTTTTTGGTTATTGAACCTGAACCTTGCATCAGCTCAGGCTAAACCTGAGCCGAACCAGCCGAGTTCGTCATGTCGTGTCGAGGCCACGAGCTACAAGGGTTGGAGCGCACAGGAGATTTCCAATCGCTGGCTCAAACTGGAAATCGTACCGCAAAATGGCGGACGGTTGATGCAGGTGATTTTCAACGGGCATCCGTACCTCTTCGTGAATCCCAAGTACGAAGGAAAATATCTGCCGCCCGACCCATCGCGGTGGTTTAACTACGGTGGCGACAAACTCTGGCTCCTGCCCGAGGGAAATGACAACGAACAGCAGTGGGTGGGCAACTCTGATCTGATCGACGACGGCCCCTACACCTTTCGAAACCTTTCGGAAGGCCAGGAGTGTGAAATCGAGCTGACTAGCCCCGCTGATCCGCAGACCGGGATTCAAATCCGCCGCACGATTCACCTGGATGCCGATTCTCCGCGAATCCGTTTTCACGCCACCATGCAGAATAAGACTGGACACGTCATTGAGTGGTCGATGCAATCCGTTTCGCAGTACAACACCGCAGACACATCCGCTCCATCGCGAAGAAACCAAAATTTCTGGACCTTCACCCCGGCGAATCCCTCCAGCGGCTATCTCAACCGTTACCACGTGCGTTTCGGCCCAGCGGAGAATCCATCTGTCTCCGTCAGGGACGACGGCCTCTTCGCACTGCACTACGTGCACCTTGCCGCCGAGCTGTGGCTCGACTCGACGCCGGGCTGGCTGGCGGTTGTCGACGGCGACAGCCGCTACGCCATGGTCGAACGCTTCCGCTACGAAAAAGACCAAACCTATCCCGGCAAGGCTTCGGTGATTTTTTGGATGAATGGCCCCGAGACGAGGCTGAATTCCGAGGGCGAGCCTTCGCTGACTTCCGGCGGCGACGGAATTCCTATTTATCTGGAAGCCGAGATCAATAGCCCGCTCGTCCAGTTGCGGCCAGGCGAAACTCGCGATCTCGACACAGAATGGTTTCCCACCCGCGCCGGCGGCGAATTCCACGGCGTAGAGGACGCAGGCATCGTGGTACGTCCTCTTCAGGCTACGCCTTTGGAAAACGGCCACATCCGGCTCTCAGGATCCTTTGGAGTATTCTTCGCGGGACGCTTAATCGCGCATCTCTACAACGAACACGGTGCCAGTGTGGGGACCATGCCTCTGACCCAGGTAGACCCCACAAATCTTGTCGTGCTGGAGACGAAGTTAACCCCTCCCGCAAAGTCCTCCCGCATCTCGCTCCATCTGGAAGACTCGAACGGTCTGGACCGTGGCGTTCTTCAGGAAGTTCAAGTGACCGAGCCCGCGAATCACTGATCCGAGAATTATTGAAATGAAATCATTCAAGAAAGAATTCACAGTGGCCGCGCTGGCCGCCTTCAGTCTGTTCTGTTTTTCCGCCGCAGCACAGCAGCAGAGGCAACAAGGCCAGGCTCCCGTCGTTGCCGATGTGAACGTGAGCCCCGACGACCTGCTTACCCAGCCTCCCGCAGCCAACTGGACGTCCTATAACGGCGACTATACCGGCCGCCGCTTCAGCGCCTTGCACCAGATTACTGCGACGAATGTTGCCAGCCTGCGCGCAGCGTGGATCTTTCATGCTTCGAATACTGAGAGGCTCGAAGTGACCCCCGTGGTCGTCAGAGGCGTGATGTACGTCACTGCGGCCAACGATGCATGGGCGCTCGATGCCCGCACCGGCCGGGTTATCTGGCATCACCAGCGGCCGGTGAGCGCAGGCTTGCTCGACGATGCCGCAGCTCATAAGAACCGCGGCGTCGGAGTCTGGAAAAACTTCGTCTACATGGAAACCGACGACGCCCACCTGCTTTGTCTCGACGCGCGCACCGGACGCCTGCTCTGGGATGTGACGTACGCAGACAAAGCGAAGCACTACGGCGCAACCAGCGCTCCGCTGATCGTAAAAGACGAAGTGATCGTGGGAACATCTGGCGGCGACTCTGGCGTGCGGGGCTTCGTCGCCGCGTACGATGCCGTAACCGGCAAAATGAAATGGCGTTTTTGGACCATTCCCGGGCCCGGTGAATTCGGCTCTTCCAGTTGGCCGGGTGATTCCTACCTCCATGGCGGCGCCACCACGTGGATGCCCGGTACCTACGACCCGAAACTTGACACCGTCTACTGGACGACCAGCAACGCCGCTCCCGATTTCGTCGGAGAGTCGCGCCCCGGCGACGACCTCTACACCGCCTGCGTCCTGGCTCTGAACGCAAACACGGGTGCGCTGAAATGGTACTTCCAGTTCACTCCCCACGACCTCTACGACTACGACGCCAACGAAACGCCCGTGCTACTGAGTGCGAAAGTAGACGGCCGAATGCGTGATTTGCTGGTGCAGGCTAACCGTAATGGATTTCTCTATGTCCTCGACCGCACCGACGGAAAATTTCTGAAGGCGACACCATTTGTGAAAAAGCTGGACTGGGCCAAGGGAATTGACGCCTCGGGCCGGCCCATATTGTCAGAAAAAATACCCACCGCCGAGGGCACGCAAATCTGTCCGAGCGTCGACGGAGCCACGAATTGGTTTTCGCCTTCCTACAATCCTGTCACCGGATTGTTCTACGTCATGGCGCTGGAGAGTTGCAGCGTCTTTTTCTCGCACCCGCAGGAGTTTGCCCAAGGCCAGACTTTCTACGACACAGGCACGAAGCTTGCGCCCGATGATCATGCCCAAAAGGTTCTGCTGGCATACTCTGTGCTCGAGGGGAAAATCGTTTGGCGTTATCCCCAGGCAGGCCGGGGCAATTCCTGGGGCGGGACACTGACCACGGCGGGTGACTTGGTGTTTTTCGCGAACGACACGGGTGCGTTCGAAGCCGTTGGAGCGCGAACCGGCCGCCCGCTCTGGCAATTCAACACTGGCCAGTCCATGCACGCCTCACCCATGAGTTATGCGGTCGACGGGACCCAGTATGTGGCCATCGCGGCGGGCAGCGATGTGATCAGCTTCGCGCTTCCTCACGAATGAACTCGTACTCGTTCAACTCGTGCCATCGAAGCGAGCCGATCACAATCCTGGAATCCACCCCATGGCATTGTCGCGAAATATCTTCTGCAGCACCGACCGGGGCAGGTTCAATCCGCGCACCTGCTTGCCGTTCACGGTAAGCGTCTCGCCCGTCGCCAGGAATTTCCAGTCACGCGCATAAGTGGACTGCCATTCGGTCAATGCGTCCGGCAGGTCGGCATCCGCGTGCAAATCGAGATCCGTGCCGTAAAGGACCCGGTCCTGATACTTGATCAGAAATGCGCTCACCTTTTCCGGCGGCATCAGCATCAGGTATTCCATTCTCGCCGCGGTGTCGATGGCAAAATTCGGATACTTGTCCAGGTGGCTCGCGATGTTGTCGAGACTCCGCTCCATGCTGCCCAGATGAACTCCCACCATGCGTAGCTTGGGATTGTTGGCGAGCACATGATCCCGTGCGTCGAGGATCCTCTGCTTTGACGGGAACCCAGGCCGGTTGGCAACGTACCATTGCGGATTTTCCTGGTAATACGACCACGACGGGTCGGCCGCATCCGGTGGCCCCCACGCCACGTCCGGTTCCGCCTGGTGCGTCATCAGCGTCTTGCCATGGCTGG
>Ga0210391_10002822_pt1 | contig 14891 bp, 12 predicted proteins | sample IncBWC12OmetaG_FD_160573 | JGI IMG/M metagenome (GOLD analysis project Ga0210391, IMG submission 160573) | Forest soil microbial communities from Barre Woods Harvard Forest LTER site, Petersham, Massachusetts, United States - Inc-BW-C-12-O ... | reverse complement strand
CCGTGCGGATTAGATTCAGATTGGCCTGATGCATGAGATAGACGCTGACATCGCTGGGCGCGAGGTAATTTTTTTTCAGGAGGTCTTCGACGGCACGGGGGATTTTGCGGGAGGCCTGAACGATGACATCGAGGCCCTTCATCTGGATGGAGCCGCCGTGCTGGAGTTGAAGGGCGTCGGCGTAGTTGCCGTCGGTGAAGAGTGCGGTGTCGGCGATGCGGAGAAATCCGTCGTCCGGGCTGATGATGCAGGCGCCGGCGCCGTCGCCGAAGAGGATGGCGGTGTCGGGGTCGGCGTCTGAGATGCGGCGGGACATGATCTCGGAGGCGACAACGAGGACGTTGCCGTAGCGGGGGGCGAGGTCGGCGGCGAAGGCGATGGCGATGAGAGAGCCTGCGCTGGCGATGGGAATATCGATCGCTGGCGTTGCGGTGAGGCCTAGTTTTGCGGCAAGGACGGAGGCAGGGCCGGGGAAGGCGCGTTCGGCGGAGCCACTGCTGAAGAGGATGAGGCCGATGTCCTTGGCGGTGAGACCTGCGTTTTGCAGACACACGTTGGCAGCGGCGAGGCCGAGGTCAGCAACGGCGACTTCGGCGGCGGCGTAGCGGCGCTCGAGGATGCCGGATGTCTTCTCGATTGATGCGGCGACACGACCGGTCCGTTTTTCGAGCGCATCGTTGCTTACGCTCAGTGGCGGCAGATGGTGGCCGAACGCCCGCAGGTAGGACATTAGTTCGTCCGGCTGTCCAGGTAGGCTTCAATCTTGGTAACGGTGTCGAAGCGTTCGGGCACGAGGTCTGCGTCGGGGATTTTGACGTTGAACTCCTGCTCGAGGCCGGTGACGAGGTCGGGGAGGGTGAAGGAGTCGAGGGTGCCGGAGTCGAAGAGGCTCTCGTCGGGCGCGGGATCGGTGGAGAGGTCGGAGACTGCGTGGATGACTTTGAGGATGCCTTGTTGCCTGCTCATGTTGCTCCTGCGCAATTTGTAACCGTCTGCGTAGCTTTTGACGAAGTGAGATTTATTTCGTTTCGCTCTCGACGCGCGTGAGGGGCGTCTGGTAGCTGTCGTACTGCTGGACGATGTCGGAGAAGAGGGCGCCGGCGAGTTCGTTGTAGCCTTCGCCGGTGAAGTGAGTGTGGTCGGGCTGGGCCCAGCTGATGGAGACCCAATCGCGCATGGAGCCAAAGCCTCCCATGCGGGTGCGCTGGTCCCAGTAGGCACAGTTCATTTTGAGGCAGACGCTGCGCTGGGCGGCGACGATGCGATCGACTCCGTCGAAGGGCTTCCATACCTTGCGTCCGGCGCGGAGGGCGCGGTCGGGCGGCCCGACGACGAGGATGGAGGCGTTGGGGGCGAGGCGACGGCAGCGCTCGATGATGCGCTGGAACATGGCGGCGTAGCCCTCTTCGGTCCAGTTGCGGTCGCCGGCTTCGTTGGTGCCGTAGGCGAGGACGATGAGGGCGGGGTTGACCGCAGCAAGTAAGGGTTGCTGCATGACTTCGCTCCAGCGGAGGAAGAGTGAGGCTTCGGCGCCGTTGATGCCAGCGGCTTCGTAGGTGACGCCTGCGGCGTTCTCTGTGGATAGGCCGAGGAGACGGACGGGTGCATGGTCGACGGTGAGGACTTCGAAGTGATGGGGGCCAGGTTCGACGGGTACGCCGAATTGACCTGCGGCGTCGGATGCGTTGGGGTCGGCTTTGGCAGTGGAGACCGTGGCGATGAGGTCGTCGTTGTCGCGAATTTCGATGGAGCCGCCGTTGGGCTGGATGAGGTATTGGACTTGTAAGGACGTCGCATCGGCGTCGAGAGAGACCCAGTTCCCTGCTGCTTCGGTGCTGAGGCTGACGCCACCCATGCCTACCATGCCGTCGCCGATGTCTTTGAGATGCGTGCCGAGGGCGAGCCAGCCGGTGGACTGGGCGCGTTTGGTGCCGTGGATGTGGTATCCGGCGAAGGGATAGCCGGCGAAGCTGAAGCCGGCCCCGCCGTCGCCGAACCTTTCCTGGAAGAGAGTGCGAAGGGCGCCGGTGAAGAGGTCGGCGGCGGTGTGTGAGTCGCCAAACTGGATGACGCGGACGAGCTGGCCTTTGGGGTTGATCTCTAGCTGGTGGAGCTGGTCGAAGAAGGGGCGGAGGGCGCGGGGGTTCTCGATGCCGACACGGGGGCTGGCGAGCGCCTGCATGATGCGGTCGGTGATGATCTCGCGGCTGGCGGCGGTTGGCACTGGTGTGTGAAGAGAGACCGGTGTGGTGTGGGCGGTCGCGGTGTGCGTGGTGGGGGCTGGGGTCGTTGATGCGGACATGGTTGATGCGGACTTCGACGAGTGCTTCGTCGTGCGGCCCTTTTTGGTCTTGTATGGCTTGGCTGCGGGGGCCCGCTTTATGGTGCCATCGGGATTTGTGGCGGGCTTGGTTGTGGGGTGTTTCTTGGTTGCGGTCGTCTGCATAGCGTACGACACAAGACCGGCTGAGACGGTGAGCAGGAGGAGCGATCTCGAGATGTGTCGGAACGCCATTTATTGCACCCCCATAAGCTTCGCGGCCCTGTCCGGTTGGGTGGAGGTTGCGGAGATGACCGGCGCAGGGAGCTTCGGCTGGGGACCCGGATGCGTTTGCATGTACCTTTCGTAGCCTATCAGGAGTTGGCCGGTGAGCAGTTGGGCGACGATGCGTGCACCCTGGGGCGAGGGGTGGATGAGGTCGGCGCCGACCATGGGAGGATGGCGATCGTACCAGCGAGCCATGGTGCCGGGGCCGCCCATGGCCTGGTAGGTGTTGAAGAAGCCGCAGTCAGTTTGCTGGGCGACGCGCTGCTGGATGGCGACGATCTCGGGGATGGCGCGCATGGTGGAGATGGCGTCGCCGCCGGTGCGCTCGCCGCGATCCATGGGACTCATGATGAGGATAGAGGCGTTGGGGAGGGCGGCGCGGACGCGGCCAATGGCGCGGATGAGCTCGGACTCGTATTGTTTTTCGACGTAGGAGGGGAAGCTGCTCTCATTGGTGCCGTAGTTGATGACGACGAGGTCGGGGTTGCGGTGCTCGAGCGCGGCGGAGAAGGTGGCGGGATTGAACGCGCGGGACATTACGGTGGTGGAGGCGCCGTTGAGACCGATGCTGTCGTAGGTGAGGCCGCGGACGTCGCGAGCGAAGACTACGCCGAAGACTTGAACCGGGGCGCCGGTGACGCGGAGCTGGACTTGTTTGGTGCCGGCGGGGATTGGGACGGTCATGGCGTTGTTCTTTTTGGCGTTGCCGCCGGTGTTGACGGTGCCCACTGGTGCGCCGTCGGCGGCGATCTCTATGTCTCCGCCGCCGGGTGCTTCCACGTATTGGACTTCGATGGAGGTGGAATCGTGTGCGACTAGATGGATGGTGCTGGTTGCGCCGACGGGGCCAGTGAAGATTGCGCCACCCAGGCCGTAGTTCGCTTCGCGCATGGAGCCGACGGCAGTGTCGATCTTCCAACCGGTGCCGGAGACATCGACACCGTGATGGCCGTACCAGGCCCAGGGCTTGGCGATGAGGACGAATCCGGGGCCGGCGTTGCCGAAGCGCTCCTGGAGGAGATCGCGGGCGTCGCCGGTGATGAGGTCGGCGGTGGTTGGGGAATCGCCGTAGTGGACGATGCGAACGGTGCGGCGGGACTGGCCGGCGTGAAGGTCGCGGAGGGCGGCGTAGAAGTGGTCGAGCGCGCCGTTGTTGTCGATGAGGAATTGGGAGTCGAGGGTCGGGTTGGCGGCGACTGCGGCGGTACCGCGGATTTTTGGCCTGGGGACGGCGAAGATCGCGGGGACCGGGGGTGGCGGGACTTTGACGATTGGGACGAGGGAGGCCCGTCCTGATGGGAAATCGGTGATGGGGCGAAGCGTTGACGGGTCGAGGCCTCGGGTGCTGCTGATGCCGTAGTGGACCGTGAGAAGGATCGCTGCGAAGGTCGCGGCAGCCATGAGGGTTTGTTTGGGGAAGGTGGGCATGGCTAAAAGTTGCTGTAGACGAAGGAGGTTGAACCACGGCCGGAGAGGAGCTCGATGAGAAGGACGACGGTGGCGAGGCCAGCGCCTTGCAGGACGAAGGGGGCGCGGCCGAAGACTTCGACGGAGTTATCGAACCACTTGGGCGGGATTGCGTGGAGGGCGACGCCGATGAGCATGACGGCGATCATGGGGAAGCTGATATTGGCGACAGAGAAGGTCATGGAGCCAAGGCGGCCGAGGATGGCGAAGGCGGTGGCGACGTCAGGCGAGCGGAAGAAGATCCAGGTGAGGCAGACGAAGTTGAAGGTGATGAAGACGCCGAGGTATCGGCCCCATTGCGTGGGGGTTCGCTTGCCGCGGAGTTTTTGAAAGACTCGGAGGGTGGAGAGGCCGAGGCCGTGGAGGAGTCCCCAGAGGACGAAGGGCCAGCCGATGCCGTGCCAGAGGCCACCGAGGAGAAAGACGATGATTGGATAGAGGTAGGGGGCGCCCTTCCAGCGATAGGCGTTGGGGAGAGATGAGTACACGTAGTCGCGGAGCCAGTTGGAGAAGGTGATGTGCCAGCGCTTCCAAAAGTCGGCAATGTTCAGGGACTTGTAGGGGCGGTTGAAGTTGTCGGGGACGGTTAGACCGAAGAGAAGGCATAGGCCCATCGCGATATCGGTGTAGCCGGAGAAGTCGAAGTAGATCTGGAGGGCGTAGGCGTAGACACCGATGAGGACCTCGGCACCGCTGTACAGAGTGGGGGTGTCGAAGATGCGGTTGGCGACGTTGTTGGAGAGGAAGTCGGCGATGAGGAGTTTCTTAATTAGGCCAGAGGAGATGAGGAGGAAGGCGCGGCCGCCCTGGGTGGGGGTGAGGGTGAAGGGCTGTTGGAGCTGCTTGACGAGGTCGGAGATGCGGTTGATAGGGCCAGCGACGATGACGGTGAAGAGCGAGGCCGAGGTGAGGTGGGTGAGGTAGCTGTGTGTTCCCGGCCTGGTTCCACGGTACAGGTCGATAGTGTAAGTCATTGATTGGAAACAGTAAAAGGAGAGACTGAGAGGGAAGATCCAACGGTAGAGTTCGCCCAGCCCAACCGGAATGCACTTGGTGGCGGCAAGAAGTCCGACGTTTAATATGACGCTGACGGAGACCAGTGCCAGGCGGGGGGTGGTTTTCTCACGAGTCATGCGTTGGAGGTCCCAACCGACAAGGAAGTCGATGGATGCTGCGGCGAGCAACAACGGAGGGTAGAACCATGCCATGCGGGCAAGAAAGAAGGTGTTTGCTATCAGCAGGATGCAGAGCCTGGCATATCTCCAGCGATAACACGCCCAGTAGAGTGTGATCGTGATCGCGGCAAATGCGAAGTATGCCGGGCTCAAGGGAGACATGGTGTTGCTCCATCCAGAACGCAGATCGGGGTTGGAAGAGGGTCTCGCCGGCTTCCGGGCCGATCGGCTCAGAATAAGACGATTGACGGCTGGAAAGGCCACTTTCAAGAAGATTCGGACTTCCCTTTTTCCAAGCTCATCGTTACACGGGCCTGTGCGACACACCGAAGGAAATATTTAAAGCAAAAAGTGGGTATCGCCTGAATTAACTTGGAGCCGCCCTACTCGTATCAACTCCTTTGTAACGAGGACTTGGCAGCCAGAGGCTTTTTGCAACTTTTTTTTGGGTTTTTGAGGCAACCCAAAAACGGTTGACAAGGCTGGCGGTCTGTGGTGAACTGAGGCCCATTTTAATGCCACAAAAAAGCCCGTATAGGCCTTGAATTTCTTATACTTAAGGGTATGGATACGAGACCCGGAAACGAACGTACGGCAACTCCGACAGGAAGATCCAAAACCGCTGTAACTCTGGCGGCGCTGGTCGTTCTGTCGGCCTTTGCGACGGACACCGCCACTCCGGCATCCGCGCGAGAGACTGATCCGACCGTGATGATGAACGATGTCACTCCGGCCGAGATCGTCACGACCGTGCCCGCACCCAAGACAACGGTCCTAACCCGAATCAAGAGCGGTATGGCGAGCTGGTATGGCTCGGTACTGCAAGGCCACCGGACAGCCAGTGGCCGGCGATTCGATGAGAACGAGCTGACCGCAGCGCACCGTACCCTGCCGTTCGGTAGCCAGGTGAAGGTGACTGACCTCCGCAACAAGCGATCGGTCATTGTGACGATCACCGATCGGGGCGTCTTGTTTCCCGAGCGTGTGATCGACCTGTCCTGGGCCGCGGCCAAAGAGCTGCAGATGGTCAAGATGGGCGTCGACCCGGTGCGGCTCGAGCTGGTGACCTACCTGAATTAGGCTGGCCCCCCTTTGATCGGCTGACTGCCGATTTTCTTTAGACACCTGCCTGTTTGCCGGGGATTTGTCGCGGGGCGATCCGTCTCGCCGGGAGATGCTTGATCTGGTTCGGTCACTGGATTAGTCCGGCCCGAATTGAGTCGATCTCCGAACGGTGGGGCATGGAGGGGGCGGTGCCGGGCCGGGTGACGGAGATGCCCGCGGCGACACAGGCAAACTTTGTGGCTTCAAAGAGATCCATGCCTTCGGCCAAAGCGGTGGCGAGGCCGCCGTTGAAGGCGTCGCCCGCGCCGGTGGTCTCGACGACGGGGCCTGCGTTGACGGCAGGGACTTGGCGGGTGAGAGTGCTGTTTTTGATGAGGGCGCCCCGGGCACCGAGGGTGAGGATAACATTGCGAACGCCGCGGTTGAGGAGGGCGATGGCGGCTTGTTCGGCTGAGGCGAGGTCGGTGACGGGGATTCCGGTGAGTGTAGAGGCTTCGCTCTCGTTTGGGGTGAGGTAGTCGCAGAGGGGGTAGATGGTTTCGGGAAGAGTAGCGGCGGGGGCCGGGTTCAGGATGGTGAGGACGCCGTGGGTGTGGGCAAGCTTGAGTCCGTGCTCGACGGTGGGGAGTGGGAGTTCGAGCTGGGCAACGAAGATACCGGAGGCCGCGATGAGGGCGGTTGCCTGGTCGACCTCGGCCGGGGTGAGCTCGAAGCAAGCGCCGGGGACGACGATGATGGCGTTTTCTCCCTTGACGGCGTCGATAATGATCGCGGCGGCCCCGGTGGGGTTGGGGGTGGAGAAGACGAATTGGGTGTCGATTCCCTCGTCGCGGTAGAGAGTGCGGGCGATGTCGCCGAAGGGGTCGGGGCCGAGCTTGGAGATGAAGGCGACGGAGGCTCCGGCGCGCGCGGCGGCGACGGCCTGGTTGGAACCTTTGCCTCCGGGGCCGAGCTGGAAGGACCGGCCCATGAGAGTTTCTCCCCAGCCGGGCAGGCGGTCGATGCGGAAGGCGAGGTCAGCGACGTAGCTGCCCATAATGGTGACACGCTTGGTGGTCATTCGGTGGTCTTTCTGTCGTGGAATGTCGCTGCTTCGCGCGGAGATAGTATAAGCAGTATGCCGATTGATGCGAAGGTACAGGCAATTCTGGACGCGGCGCGGGGTGGAAAGCCGTTAGAACTGCAAACTCCCGAAGAGGCGCGGGCCGCAAGAGCGGAGATGATGCGGCGGTTTGTTCCGATGCCAGAGTATGCCGGGGTGCGAGTGCAGCAGCGGGCGCTCGTTGTTGATGACAGGGCAGGTGGGCGGGAGATTGCGATGCGGGTGTACCGGCCCGATGCGGCAACTGGGACGCTGCCGGTAGTGGTGTACTTCCACGGCGGTGGGTTTGTGATGGGCACGCTGGAGACGCACGATCCGTACTGCAGGGGGTTGACGACAGAGGCTGGAGTGACGGTGGTGTCGGTGGACTACCGGCTGGCTCCGGAGCATAAGTTTCCGGCGGGGGTAGAAGACTGTTTTGCCGCGACGGAGTGGGTGCTGAGGCACGTAGGGGAGTTGGGCGGCGATGAACGACAGGTGTTTGTGGCCGGAGACAGCGCGGGCGCGACGATGGCTACGGTGGTGGCCCTGCTGTTGCGTGATCGTGGCGAGGCGGGGAGATTGGCGGGACAGATTCTGCTGTATCCGGTGACGAGGTACTGTGATCCTCCGACCGCGTCTTATGTGGAGATGGCGCAGGGGTATGGACTGACGCTGAAGGGAATGGAGTGGTTGTGGGGACAGTACCTGAAAGAAGCGAGCGAGGCGAAGGATTTTCGGGCCGCTCCGCTGATGGCGGAGTCGTTGGCAGGGCTGCCGAGGGCGTTCGTGGTGACGGCGGAGTATGACGTGCTCCGGGACGAGGGGCAGGCTTATGCGCGAAGGATGGAGGCGGAGGGTGTCGATGTGACCCATGTGTTTGCGCAGGGGATGAACCACTCGTTCGCGGCTTCAGCGGACGAGTTTCCGTTTTTGCCTCAGGCGAAGGAGTTGTTGCGGAGAGTTGCGGGGTGGATTGCGGAATAGGTTCGGGGGTTTGTGTTGGGTCCTTGTGGCTTCTGTCGGTCCGAATCCTTGGCCACACGGCCATTTCAGCAAGTCAGAATCGGATCCTATACTACCGAGGTGTCGTCATGATCGAATCTTCTGATCTTCGGATTGCGAGAATACCGCTCAACCACGGAGCCGGCCATATGCCCGTGCTCGGGTTTGGCACCCTGATTCCCGATTCAGCAGCGACGATAAGTGCTACGAGAGACGCGCTGGAAGCTGGATTTCGGCACTTCGATTGTGCGGAACGATACCGGAACGAGCGTGAGGTAGGTGAGGCGTTAGAAGCAGGACTTGCCGCCGGAGGGATCGCGCGCGAGGACATCTTCGTCACCACAAAGTTGTGGAACACCAATCATCGGCCGGAGCGCGTGGAGCCAGCCTTCGAGGCGAGTCGGAACAGACTCCGGCTAAGTTATCTGGATCTCTATCTCATTCACACTCCGTTTGCATTTCAACCGGGGGACGAGCAGGATCCGCGGGACCAAAACGGCAAGGTCATCTACGACCGCGGCGTGACTTTGCTCGATACGTGGAGGGCGATGGAAAGTCTGGTGGACCACGGCAGGTGCCGGGCCATCGGACTGTCTGACATTACCTTGGACGGACTGTTGCCCATCTACGAATCGGCGAGAATAAGGCCGGCCGTGATCCAAGTCGAAGCACATCCGTATCTGCCGGAGACGGAGCTTCTGGAATTCTGCAAGAAGAAGGACATTGTGTTTTTGGCCGGCGCGCCGTTGGGCCACGGAATAAAGCCAGGGGTGCTTGAGGACCCAGTTATTTTGGCAATCGCCGCACGAATTGGAAAGACGCCAGCACAAGTGCTGCTGGCATGGGCTGTGCAACGTGGTACGGCTACACTTAGCAAGACCAGGACTGCGGCCCGGGCGAGAGAGAACTTCAATATCTCAGCCCTTCCAGAAGACGCGTTTGACGAGATCAATCGAATTCAGACCAGGCAGAGGTTCAATGAAGTAGTGAAGACCGGCAGCCCCGGTTTCATTCCACAAGGTAGATGATCGGGCGGGAGAGGCTGACGTTTGAGGCTCTGGGCCCTGGAGGCGGAGTGGTTCTGAAGAGTTCAACCTGGCTTTTTGGGTTGCCACTTTTTGCGTTCAGGGTCCGGCGGTGGTATGGGTTCGGCTTCAGTGGCGGTTGGCGTGGGTGATGCAGTCGTCGCTGGTGTTTTGGGTTGCCACTTTTTGCGTTCAGGAGTCGCGGCGGCTGATGGCGGCTGGGCTTCGACCTCCTTCGTGGCTTCGACCTGAGTGATGTTCTCGGATGAAGGTAGTTCGGGGGGGGGTTCGGCAACAGGGGCGGCGGCTTTTGGCTGCCATTTTTTGCGTTCGGGCGTTAGGGTTGGGGTCGGCTCGGGCACAGTTGGTGCTGGGGTTGTTGGGGCGGGGTTGATGGTTGCTGCTGTTGGCTGCGGTTCCGGTTTTGTTGGTGGGATGGGTTCCGGCATGGGTTTTGTTTCGGCTGGCGTGGTATCGATGGTTGGGGTGGTGAGGCCTTTACTGCGGCGGACGCCTTCGAGGAGGAGTTCGGCCACGTCTTTGATTGCGATATCTTCGGAGGCGGCTTTGCTTGGAGTGCTACCGAGCATGCTCTTGCAGAAGGGGCAGCCTACGGCGAGGACTTTTTCTCCGGTCGCGGGGGCGAGAGTTTGCTGGACCTCGCGGAAGCGATTGTCGGAGATGCGCTCGTCGCCTGGTTCTTCTTCCTTCCAGAATTGGGCCCCGCCGGCTCCGCAGCAGAAGGAGTTTTCGCGGTTGCGAGGGAGTTCGGTGGTGGTGTTGCTGAGGACGTTGAGGAGGTTGCGAGGGGCGTCGTAGACACCGTTGTGGCGGCCGAGATAGCAGGGGTCGTGGTAGGTGATGGTCGCTTCGCTCGGGGTTGGGGTGAGTTTTTTGTTGGCGACTAATGATTCGAGGTACTCGGTGTGGTGCATGACCTCGTAGTCGCCGCCGATTTGTTTGTACTCGTGGCCGATGGAGTTCATGCAGTGAGGGCAGCTGGCGACGATGAGTTTGGGGCGGATGGTGTTGAGAGTTTCGACGTTTCTGTCGGCGAGCTGGCGGTAGAGGTATTCATTGCCGGCGCGGCGGGCGCTGTCGCCGGTGCAGCACTCTTTTTTGCCGAGGACGGCGAAGTTGACTTCGGCGTGGTTGAGGAGCTCGACGAAGGCGCGGGCGGTTTTCTGGGCTTGCGGATCGTAGCTGGCGGCGCAGCCCACCCAGTACAGGACGTCGGGAGTGGGGTTTTCGTCGGTGGTCCTGACGGCGAGGCCGTCTGCCCAGGCCAGACGCTGCTCGTGGTTGATGCCCCAGGGGTTTTGCGCGCGCTCCATGCCGCGGAAGGCGGATTGGAGCTGGCTAGGGAACTCGCCTTCGATCATGACCTGGTTGCGTCGGATGTCGATGATGTCGAGCATCTGCTCGTTTTGTGTGGGGCAGACCTCCATGCAGGCGCCGCAGGTGGTGCAGGCCCAGGCGGCTTCTGGGGTAAGGGCGAATTTGAGGAGCGGGTTGGGGCTCGGTGTCCCTTTTTCGAATGGGGCCGGGGTGAAGGCGAATGGGTTGTGCTGGGCGGCGGCGAGGTCGTTGAGCTCCATCCGCTTGTTGATTTCGAGCGCGGCGGGTGAGAGGGACTTGCCGGTTGCGGTGGCGGGGCAGACGTCCTGGCAGCGGTTGCACTGAATGCAGGCGTAGGCGTCGAGGAGACGGGGCCAGGCGAGGTCCTCGAGTTTGTTGGCGCCGAGCAGGAGGGCAGATTCTTCCTGTTCCTGATGATCTTCGCGTGGGGAGAACCCAGGTCTCAGATTCGAGACCTGGGGCACCCGGTTCTGTGGCTCGGGATCGAAAGAGACGAGCGGGAGGACGCCGGAGGTAGGTTCGCGTTCGACGAGGTACTTTGCCGGGGCCATGAAGATGTGGACGTGTTTGGTGTAGGGGAAGTAGGCGAGGAAGGCGAGGACGCTTCCGAGCGCTCCCCAGTAGCCGAAGATGCGGAAGGCTTCAGCGTTGGTCGGCGTGAAGAGGTGGGACAGTAAAGTGGCGAAGGGTTGGAGTGCGTCGGGGCCTTCTGCGGCGATCTTTGCTCCGGCCCCGATGGCGCGGCTGCCGACGTGGAAGAGGATGAACGCGGAGACGATTAGGGAGTCGCGGGTGATTTTCGAGTGCTGGACGTCTTTGTGGAGGAGGGTGCGGGCGTTGAAGCGGAAGTCGCGGCGGCTGGGGAGGGCGAACCGGCGAATAATCAGCGCGATGACGCCGAGAAGGACGAGGAAACTGAGGATGTCGGCGATGAGGTTGTAGGTTGCGCCGAGCGGGGTAGTGGAGGTGACGGAGATTGGCAGGTAGCCTTCGAGGGCATCGACGAGGTTGACGAGACCGTAGAAGACGAAGCCGTAGAAGATGAAGGAGTGAAAGAGGCCGATGGTGGGGCGTTTTTTGAAGGTGCGCTGTTGAGTGAGCGTCGTGGTTAGAGCGTAGGCAAAGCGGCGCGGGAGATTGTTGAAGCGGGGTTCGGGATCGGGTGTGCCGCGGCGGATGCGGAGGTAGAGGCGATAGAAGCCTTCGAAGCCCAGCGCGAAAGTGGAGAGCGCGAAGAGGAGGAAGGCGATCTTCTGAGGAAATGGAAGCATGTGCGCAGGCTACTTCGCTTTTTGCAGTCGTAAGCGTGACAGAGACGGAAGGCATACCCAGGGGCCAAGCCCCATCTTCATGCCCGACTGAGAGACCCAAGGCTAAAGCCTTGGGGTACCTGGATGCAAGAACGTCAGTTCCCTGGGGTAACTACTTTTTGAGCTCGGCCAGGATTGCCGGGACAAGTTGAGGGACATCGCCGACGATGCCGTAGTCTGCGATTTTGAAGATAGGAGCTTCGGCGTCGCGGTTGATCGCGACGATGGTTTTGCTCTTGTTCATTCCGGAGAGGTGCTGGACGGCCCCGGAGATGCCGATGGCGATGTAGAGCTTGGGCTGGACGGTCTTGCCGGTCTGGCCAACTTGCTCAGAGTAGGGGCGCCAACCGGCGTCGACGATGGCGCGGGTGGCACCGACGGCGGCACCGAGCTGGTCGGCGAGGGCTTCGACGTACTGGGTGAAGCCTTCGGCGCTGCCGACGCCGCGGCCGCCAGAGACGACGATGTCTGCCTCGGTGAGGGAGACTCGGGAGCTGCGCTCTGCGGTCTTACCAGTGACTTTGAGGCGCGCGGTGGGGAGATTGAGGTCGACGTCGAACTGCTCGGCGGCTTCGGTGCGGGGGGTGGCGGGGTTGAAGACGCCGGGTTTGATGGTAACGACGGCAACCGGGCCCATGGCTTCGATGGTTTCTGTGACTCGGGCCAGGTAGGTGTAATGCTGCGCGGTCAGCTTGTCGCCGCTGGCCTTGAGGCTGATGATGTCTTCGAGGAGAGGCGCGTCGAGTTTGATGGCGACGCGGGGGCTGTATTCGCGACCGCTGCGGCTGCCGCCGATGAGGACGATCGAGGCTTCGCCTTCGGTGGCGATCTGGGCGACGGCAGCGGACCAGAGTTCGGAGTCGTATTGGGACAGGGCGGGAAGGTCGGCGACAAGGACCTGGTCGACGGCTTTGGCGATCTCTGCGGCAATGGGTGCGACGCCGCTGCCTAGAACGAGGGCCGTGACCGGGGCTTCGCGGCCTAGTTCGCGAGCGACAGTGACCATCTCCCTGGTGCTCTTGCTTACTTTTCCGTTGGCGTGCTCGACGACGATGAGAATCATGCGATCACCCTTGCTTCATTGCGGAGAAGATCGACGAGTTGCGATGCCGCTGCAGGGACGTCCTTGCCGTCGAGGACCTTGTTGAGGCGGTTTTTTACCTGGATCTCTGCGCTGATGAAGTTGACCTTGGGAGTTACATTGAACTGGTCCAAGGGCTCCTTGCGAAGCTCTTTTTTCTTTGACTTCATGATGTTGGGAAGGGTGGGGTAGCGAGGCTCGTTGAGGCCTTGCTGGGTGGTGATGACTGCGGGGAGTTCGAGGGTGAAGGTCTCGCTGCCTTCGTCGACGTCGTGCTTTCCGGTGAGGGTGGTGCCTTTGAGTTCGAGGGCACTGGTCCAGGTGGCCTGGGGCCAGTTGAGGCGTTCTGCGGTAGCTGCGCCGAGGGCGTGGCTGTCCCAGTCGGCCTGCTGGCCGCCGGAGAGGATGAGGGTCGCTTCTTCCTTCTGGGCGACTTGCGCGAGGACCTTGCTGAGTGCGATGGCATCGAGGCGGAGGTCGGTTTCGACGTGGATGGCGCGGTCGACGCCCATGGCGAGGGCGGTGCGGAGAGCGTCCTGCGTGCGGCCAGGGCCGACGGCGACAGCGATGATCTCGGCTTCGATGCCGCTTTCGCGGAGGCGGAGGGCCTCCTCGACACCGTATTCGTCCATAGTGTCCATGACGAGCTTGCTGTTTTCGAGGGCGACGGCGGTGTTGGCGACGTGTACGCTCTCTTCCGCATCGAGGACCTGGCGAATGAACGTCAGTATGCGCATTGCTTCACACTCATTCCTTTGCTTCCTGTGGTTTGACTCTTAAATGGTGCCCGGCGTTGCTGGTTGGTTTACGTTCCGACGCGTGGACCGGAGGGTCGCGCCGGACAAGAGCAAGGATGCCACCCGACGGGAAGAAAAGCGAAGGCGTGGCTCTGACGAAAAGAATACTGAACGGAGGGTCAGAAAGTCAACGCGATCCCTTGGTGGGTTTTGGCGGGGTCCTACTGCCCCTGCGCGAGTTGGAGGGTCGGGCACTGAGGCCTTCTGTGAGCAAGTATGAAAAATGGCTCGCGATCTCCAGGCCGCTGAGGGGGCCGGCGGGTTTGTACCATGTGCCGATCCAGTTGATGGCTCCGGACATGGCGAAGGAGGCGAGCTTAGCGTCGCAGGGGGCGATGGACTTGTCGGCAATCCCCTCCTCAATGTAGCCGCGAATGGCGGCGTCGATGCGGCGTTTGAGGGCGCGCACCTGTTTGCGGGTCTCCGTGGATAGCTCGTTTTCGTCGAGCATGGAGACGCACCGGCCGAAGTCGTGAAGGACGACCGATCTGGCGTAGGCTTCGATGTACGCTTTGACCTTGTTCAGGCCCGTGCCGCGGCTGACGAGGGCCTTGTCGAGGAGCGTCTCGATGAGGGTGATGCCGGCGCGGTAGCACTCGACGAGGATCTCTTCCTTGTTGCGAAAGTAGTAGTAGAGCGCGGGCTTGGTGATCTGGAGACGCTTCGCCAATTCGCTCATCGAGGTGCGGCGATAGCCTTGTTCGAGGAACATGTGGGCCGCGGTCTGCAACACGGCGTCGCGCTTGATGTCCTGATTGCGCTGTCTGGCTTGAAAGGCCTTCCAGGGTTCGTGAGCCCGCTTGGGGGTGTCCTTCATGCTCCTGATTGTCTCAGGACGGGGGAGGTGCGGGGCAAGGGCTTTTTGCCGGCCACTAAACCTTGAGTCCGATGAGCCGCATTAGTTCGATGCCGTTGCTCTTAGTGACGACACCATCCTGCAGCTTGAAGTCGAACTTCATTTTGCCGTCTTCGATCTCG
>Ga0210391_10002821_pt1 | contig 14893 bp, 9 predicted proteins | sample IncBWC12OmetaG_FD_160573 | JGI IMG/M metagenome (GOLD analysis project Ga0210391, IMG submission 160573) | Forest soil microbial communities from Barre Woods Harvard Forest LTER site, Petersham, Massachusetts, United States - Inc-BW-C-12-O ... | reverse complement strand
TCGACCACCGGGCTCAAATGCGTGACCGACGCCGAGGCTGTCACACGAAAATCAGGAGTGGCCGACACCGTGACCAGCGATCCCCGCCGCAGCGCTGCGCCTTCCAGGGCGGGCAAAGTGAAGCGAACCTCCAGGGGAGAATTGCCCGTCACCTGAAAGATCCGGTCGCCAATGTGAACGTATTGCCCCAGCCGCACGTAACGCTGCGACACTTCGCCTGCGAAGGGCGAAACGATGTGCGTCTTTTCCATCTCCATGTCGAGCGATTTGAGCGCAGCCTGCGCGCTCTGCATTTCGCCGCGCTGGCGCTCGACTTCAAATTGCGTTGCAGCCAAATCATATTGCGCGTGGTCGAGGGCTTCCTGCGTGTTGATGCCGTCCTTCCGCAGTTCCTGGGCCCGACGCAGATCTGCACTGCGCACCTCGACTTCCGCCTGCCAGTTCTTCAGGTCGGCCTCGAGGCTCTTCGCCTTGTAGTCCGCTGCACTGCGATCGTCGGCCAACTGGCGATCGTCTAATTGCGCCAGAATCTGCCCGCTGCGCACTTCCGCATCCACATCGGCGTTCAGGGACGTGATCACGCCCGAGCGCAGGGCCACCACATCCAGCTGTTGCTCCATCGTGACCGGGCCGGTCACCACCAGATCGTTCGTGGTTGCGGACGGCGCGGGACGACTTACCGGCTCGGCCACTGGCTGCGGCGCTGCGGAAGCCGCTGCCACCGTGGGGATGTCGCTCGTGGCTTTTCTGGACGAACATCCGGCAGCAGCCACCGCAACCAGGCAAACCGAAATTCCTCGCACCAACCGGGTCATCACCTTTTCACCATCCAAACCATGTCCACAATTTCGCCCAGGCCCAGGCCCCAATTTCGCGGAACATCACATAACCAAGAGGCCGAAACCCTGCCCGAACCTTGGCATAACCCTGCATGCCCGGCCGCAGGCTTCCGTCGGCGTTCGGAACCGCGATTCTCGCGTAAAACACGCGATCCTCACCCACCACCTCTGCCTCGGGACTCACCACGCTGACCGTGCCCCGGTACGTCCGCGCCGGAAACGATTCGAGCTTAATGCTGGCCCCATCCCCCGCTTGCAGCAGGGTCACATCGCGCTCCGGCACGGCGACGTCGACAATCGCCTGATCCGTACCCACCACATCGATCATCGGATCGCCGGCAGCTACTTTGCGGCCCACCAGGTTTTCGACATGCGGCGTGGTCACGACTCCGTCGATGCTCGAACGGATCGTCGTGCGCTCCATTTGCTCGGCCGCGCGGCTCAGTTCGCTGTGCAGGTATTCGGCTTCCAATTGCCGTTGTCCAGCCATCGTCGCATCGTTATTCACCAGCGCCTGGTCCGCCTGCGCCGTTACGGTGTTGTAGCGAGCCTCTGCGCTGGCCGCCGCGGCGCGTTGTCCCCAGTCCGCCATCTGCGCCAGCGGCATGCCCGGCGTCACCTTCTCGCCTTCGTGCACCAGCACCTTTTGGATCACGCCGTCTTCTTCTGCCCGCACAGACTGCGTCTGTCCCGCGGCTACCGCGGCTGTTCCCGCAACGCGCATGGGCACCGGCACCGTAACCAGAGCGAGCACCACGGCCGTCGCCCCCATCAGCATCAGCCACCGATTCATCCGGTTGATGGCCAGAAATCGCCGCCTCTTCTCCATCAGGGGCTCCAGAATCCCGATGAACGGCACTTCCTTATAAAGAGAGGCATTGCGCAGCGCAAGCGTCGCCTGGCTCGACAGCAGCTTGATCACTTCGACGTGCAGCTCAGTGAGAAAATCCGGATCGGCGCTGTCGAAAGACAGCATCCCCAGCCGTCCCTGATCGTCCGCGAGCGGAATCGCATAGAACCCGCGATAGCCGGTTTCTTCGAAATACCGCTTGAATTTCTCTCGCGTTTCCGGCCGCGGATCGTCAATCTCGTCGTCATGCATCGAGACGTGGATTTCTGTGTCGAGCCCTGCCGCCCAGCGAAGCACCTCGCGCAGCTTCTGCGCCGAAGGCTCCGACGCATCCAGCCTGGTGACACCAGAGATGGCCTTGATCGTGAGCCGGTTGCGCTCCTCCAGCGCAATGGCGGCGCGTTCGTACGGAATCACCAACTGCGGCTGATTCACAATCGCCTGCAGAACCCGGTCCTGATTCAGGGTGGAACTGATCTCCTGCCCCACGCTCACCAGAGTCTGCAAAATTTCGATCTTGCGTTCTGCCTGCAGCAGCGATGAATTGTGCAGCGCCTGCGCGGCCGACGACGCCACCTGCTCCAAAACGAACAAATCATCGTCAGTAAATGGCGGGTCGGCCTCGAACCGGATAGCCTCGATCACTCCCACCAGGTTTTCCCCGTCCACCACGGGTACGGCCAGCAGCGAACCGACCAACCCTCCCTGTGCCTGCTCGTTGCGTGCCGCCAGCGCCGGATCGCCCATCTGCAGCATCACCGGCGCGCCGCTCTCGCCAGCATCGCCCGCGATGCCCCCATCGGCCGACTGCCGGTCTCCGGGTTGCGCGACTGGATCGACACCCGACTGCCGCATCAGCACCAGATCCTGCTCATCGACCATCCACAGATTCACTGCCTGTGCGCGAATCAGGTCGATGACCTTCTCGCAGATCACGGGCAGCAGCGTTTCCATCTCGAGACTCGCACTGAAGACCTTCTCAATGTCATACAACTGCGTCAGCCGCATCACCGAGGCCAACTGCGCATCGCGCTCCGTTGCGTAGATGGCGCCTCCCGCCAATGCGAGCGCGCCCATTCGGGCGATTTCTGAGATGCTCTCCAGATCAGTCGCAGCCGGCAGTTCTCCGAAGCTCACAATCTCGATGCAGCCCAGCAACCGCTCGTCGAGAAGCAGCGGTACGCAGGTCATCCCGGTGACGCTCTGCCGCACATCGAGATGCGCGTAATCTTCCCGCGACAGATCTTCAGCCTGGAACTGCAGAATCGCGCGTTCCCGTGCTGCCGCGCCCAGCACGCCGGAGTCTACAGAATGGGTACCGCCATCCACGGAGATTTCGCCGGCTGTCGCCTTCGCCGCCCAAAGCGAAGCTTCGGCATCCTCCACCACAAAGATGGCGACAGCCACATCGCCCAGAATATCGACGATGCTCTGCGCGACAATGCGCGCGCGTGGGCCGGTCTCCAACTGTGCAAGAAGTGCCGCTGCAATCTCTGCTACTGGAACAGTCACCGCGGGGTCTGCCAACCGCAAGGCCTCCGTTGATTCAGGCGGGAGAGGAATGGGTAGTATGGTATCCTACCGCTGCTTTGGTGGGTCAGAAATATCTGACTGCGCAGTTTGCGCGGCGGTTCCGGAATTTACCGTCGATGGCAGAGTGGCTGCGGCCTGCGCGGAGTGGCTGGCTTATCCCGACTGCCCGTTGTTGCGAGGACTCGAAAAAGGAGATCGGTTGAGGGATCTGGAAGTCAGCTATCTGAAATATGGCCCGGTTGGATTCGTCACAGTACAGGGAGGCTTGGTTCTCGGACCCCCTGTCGATTCGTTGCGCCAGACCCTGGACAATCTCACCGATCACGGAGAAACCCAACTGGTCCTCAACCTTGGTGGAGTTGATCGCCTGGATTCCAGCGGCATTGGTCTACTCGTAAAGGTCCTGCAGACCTGCAAAGGAGCGGGAGGCAACGTGAAGCTGACGCATTTGCCACGGGTTGTCGTGCAGACCCTGAGCATGTGCCGGCTTCTGCCACTCTTCGAGGTCTATGACGAAGACCAGGACGCCATCGCTTCTTTTGGATGAAGCTTCGTGGTTTCGGCCCGTGAAGAATAAATTTTCCTGACACACTTTTCCACTTGAGATACCGCCTTCCGGCGGAGTTCTTCCCCCGCTACAAAACAGAGTGCAGTTTGCTCGATTGAGGCCAGAACATAGCCGCGGTGCTTCTCGTGGTTTTGTATTGCCGGACAGTCTGGTGCAGGATACCCATTGAATTGACGGAGATCCGGTCGATCCTGAATTGGTGGGCATTCCACGGTTGAAGCGCCACGGTTGAGTTTTGTAAGTTGCTACTCCTAACTTCGGTTGCGACTTCGGGACCAAAGGGGTTTGAGGTTCAATTCCTTTCCCCCTCCATTTCATACCAATTACTGACCTGGGCAGGTCGTGCGCCTTCGCGACGACCTGCAATCCCGAAGGGTGAGCGCGTTCAGGGGATCGTCACGTTGTAGGTATTCGACGGCACGCTCTGATTCCCCTCCGCATCGACGCTGGTTACCTGGTAGGTGTAGGCGATTCCACCTCCGACTGTGCTGTCCGTGTAGGCTGTCGGCGCGTTGACCGATGTATTCAGCAGTTGAAAGGAACCTCCGCTGACAGCGCGATAGATGTTGTAGCCGGCCACCGGATCGCCCGAACTTTCGGGTGCATCCCAGGTTAGTTCCACCTCATAGGAGGCTGCCTGGCCGGTCCCGCTGAGGCTGACCGCCATGGGACCCCCCATGGAACAATTGCTGGTCAGGGTGATGGCACCTGTGTCCGTCCCGGCAGTGGTCGGATCGAAGGTCACTTCCAGGGTCGCCGTCTGGCCAGCCTGCAGGGTCAGCGGGAAGGAAGCCCCTGACATGGTGAACCCTGTGCCCGTGAGACTGGCGGCGTTGATGGTCACCGGCGCCGTTCCGCTCGCCGTCAGGATCGCGGACTGCGTTGCCGGCGCATTGACGTCCACAGTACCAAAGCTGATGCTCGAACTGCTGACCGAAAGGATGGCTACCCCCGCGTTTAGCTGTAGGGTCGTGCTGGTGGATATGCTGTTGGCGGTAGCCGTGATGGTTGCGCTCTGCGCTGTGGTCACGGCAGACGCGGTCGCCGTGAAGGCGGCCGTGGTGGCTCCGCTCGCCACTGTGACCGATGCCGGGACAGTAACGGCGCTGCTACTGCTGCTCAGGTTAACCGTCAGGCCGCCGCTGTTCGCCGCCGCAGTCAGAGTCACGGTGCAGGCATCCGTGGTCGCTCCGGTCAGCGAACTGCTGCTGCAGGAGACGGCGCTGAGCGCTGGAACTGCCTGGCCGGTACCGCTCAGGCTGACCGTTGCCGTTCCACCTGAGGTTGCATTACTGGAGATGGTCAGTGTGCCTGTCGCTGCGCCGGCCGTGGTGGGATCGAAGATGACCACCAGCGCCGCTGTCTGACTGGGGCTCAGGGTCACCGGGAAAGTCGTTCCCGAGAATGCGAAGCCGCTGCCGGCAACCGAAACTGCATTCACGGTCAGCGCTTGATTGCCCGATGAGGTCAGCGTGAGCGACTGCGTATGCGACGTATTGAGCTGGACGCTTCCAAAGCTCAGAGTCCCTGAGCTGATTGTTAGACCGGATGTCGCTGCGTTCAGCTGCAGCGTCGTGCCGGTGGATATGCTGTTGGCGGTGGCGGTGATGGTCGCGCTCTGCGCTGTGGTAACGGCAGATGCGGTTGCGGTGAAAGCGGCGGTGGTGGCTCCGCTCGCCACTGTGACCGATGCCGGGACGGTAACGGCGCTGCTGCTGCTGTTCAGGGTCACCGTCTGGCCGCCGCTGTTCGCGGCCGCAGTCAGGGTCACGGTGCAGGCATCCGTGGTGGCTCCGGTCAGCGAACTGCTGCTGCAGGAGACCGCGCTCGGCGCGGGAACTGACTGGCCGGTCCCGTTCAGGCTGACCGTTGCCGCGCCACCCGAATATTCGTTGGCGGTGACGGTCAGCGTGCCGTCCGCCGTGCCAACAGCTGTGGGATCAAAGGTGACCGCTATCGTTGCTGTCTGACCCTGCGTCAGGGTCACCGGGAGCGTCGGCGGAGTGCCCGGCGGGAGTGTCGCCCCAGTGATCGTGAAGCCATTGCCGGAAATGGATACTGCGCTGATGATCAGCGGAGCGCTTTCCCATGCGGTCACGGTGACGGAGAGCGTCTTCGCGGTGTTCAAGTGGAGCGTGCCGAAGCTCAGAACCGACGGCTGGATCGAGCCGAATCTCTGATTCGGCGGAGTCATTGTAAAACCGGGTGTCGCTGCGTTCAGCTTCAGGGCCGTGTTGGCGGATACTCCGTTGGCGGCGGCGGTGATGATCGCGGTTTGCGCCGTGGTGACAGCGGAGGTGGTCGCGGTGAATGCGACTGTCGTCGCTCCGCTCGGCACCGTGACGGACGGCGGGACGGAAACCGCGCTGCTGCCGCTGGTCAGTGTCACGGTCCGGTTCTGTTGCCTCTTCTCCAGCGTTACCGTGCACGCATCCGTGCCTGCGCCGGTGATGTTCGACTCCTCACAGGAGAGGCTGAAGGGGCTGGCCGACTCGAGAGTCGCCCTGGCCGACGCGCTGATCCGCACCTGCGCCCGCCCGGATATCGCAAGCGAGCAGAGAATGAACACCAGCAACCCTGCACGCCAGGCGTGGCGCCGGGAGGAAAGTTGGACAGGGGAGCATCCCGCGAAAGAGCGGAAGAACGAGGGGGCAAGACGACCTTCGAACATCACAACACCTCAGGAGCGCCTTCGCACACGACCACGGTTCGCGCTCGCAAGGCTGTTTGCGGCGACGCCGTCAGAACTCACACATGAATCGGTGGTCGAACGAAGAGTGAAACGCTACCCGATCATCCCTCAGTAATCGCCTGGTGTATGTGCGATTGGTCACACACATTTGGACATTCGATTACCTTTGGTCCAAATTGGGAATAACAGCCGGAATAGTTCCCAGTTTGGAACCTATTCAACTACAAATACAACAGTTACCTCTCGTAAACCTCCGCTCGGCATCTTCATCCCCATAGAGGATTCGCCTCGAAAGACGGGCGATCGCTTATCGCGATGTGGTTACCAGGTTACCTTTGATCATGTCGTGGAATTGACGCGAATCGCCGCATCCGGGTGCCTGGTGATCTGAGCCCGTCACACAGCAGGGCTTTTCTCATTTAGCGGGGAAATATCTCTGGTGAGTGCGGGAATATGGCGGGCCAGACGGCTCGCACAGCGTGGAGTTACGCCGGAAGAGCACCCGCAAGGGGGCACTCCTTGAATGCTTTGGGGACTCGGTCGAACCTGCATCGGTAGCAGTTCGCGGCCGAAGTGCCACCGTTGAGTTTTTTAAGTTGCTGGTCCTGGATTCTGTTACCTTCTCGGGGCCAGGGGTCGGAGGTTTGAATCCTCCCTCCCCGACTATATCTTGCCAGGTTATTCGAATTTTAGTGTGGTATCGGCGCGCGCCCAGAGGCCCAGGGGGCGCGTTGCGAAATACAGGGGATCCGCGCAACAATTGGCCTTCACTGCCCGATGGTTACATTGCACTTCCCGTTCGCATTGTTGCAGGTTAACGGTGGCAGAGAACCCTGTTTGCAGGTCTCGACCAGGACGTCGTAGATTTTGTCACACTTAGGATTCTCATTTGCGCCGCTCGGCCCATCACATTTCGCGTGAACATCGTGGAAATGCAGTTCGGTGATTTCGTTGCCAGGTGATATCGGCTCTATACGCGCGCGATCGCCTGCAAAAACGTAAATTGGGCCGTCCGCGCTAAAGGTAGAAGGCTTTGGACAAACCGAAGGGTTTGTTGCGCCACCGGGTGCCAGCGCACTGGCGCTGCAATCCTTGTCCGAACAAATTTTCAATGCGTTGGGATGCTTTGTTTTGAGTAAATCTGGATTGTGGTTCGCATAGGTGATTGACCAGCCACCCGTGTTTGAGAGTGGGTCCGGGTACTGATCGAAATTGCAGAATGTAAGAAGGTCGATGCCCACAGCACTCCCGGCAGTCGTGGCCCTGGCTGCGGCAGTATAGACCTTGTACTGGCTCTGCTCGGTCCAGCCGTCGGTGTCCGTTGGAGCGACCTTTGGACGAATGGAACCACCTACTACCACGACCGGGGTATCTTTCGAGCCCGGTGGTGTTCCCGTCTGGGGCGGTGGCGGTCCTTGAAAGAATTGGAGAACGACGCCGAGGTTGGTAATAACTCCGATGATTCCTGCGAGGACAAGAATCCCAACCCCGCCAATTACATATTTTTTTGCCGTGAGCTTCATCGCAATCTCCCGGAAATTGAGGAAGAAATTCCTGAACGCGACAAAAGGCCTGCAATGTCAGGACGGGTCAGGTACGACTGGAGCGGATCAGGTCCCCAAGTCTGCTTTAACCCTGTGAGAATGTCAACAGCTTTGTTCCTATAGGTTTGACAGACCGATTGGTCCCCAAGCTGCCTTGCGGCAGCGGCTGCTATCAAGGCGCTTCTCAGCTGTGGTTCCGGCTTTGTCGAGGCGGCAAAGTAATCGTTCGCTAAGATGGCGAGTTGCTCAGCTTCTTTGGACTGTCCAGCTGCGAGTTCGGCATCGGCGATGGCCAGCTTGCGATTCCAGGCAAATGCCGGGTCGTCCGCAGTCACGAGCGCAGCGTACGCCTGCAGTGCCTGGATTGCTTCCGTTCCCTTCGTCAGATGAGAACGCGCCACCAATTCGTCCCACTTAAGCTCTTCTTTTGACTCGCTGTCTGTTTCCGGATACTTCCGCAGGGCGGAGGCGGCCACGTTTTGGGCCTGTTTGAACTGCTGCCGCGTCACTAAGGAATTGAATCGCTCGGCTGCGGCGTGCATCTGCACCGTGGCAGTTGCGGGAAGAGAACCCAGGACCGCATCCGACTCACGGTAGCGGCCAACCTGCCAGAGATCGTCAGCATAGCTGAGCAGTTGCTTGCCCTTGTCATCCTCCTTGTCAGCAAACGAGGCGGCGCGCTCCGAATGGGGCAACGCCTCGGGGTAGCGCTCTAACTCGTCGTAAATTGTAGCGACGGCTTCTTCCGACTGCATGATCAGGCGGCGATTTCCTGCTTGATTGGCGATTTTGAGAGTTGCGTTGCCAGACTGAAGCGCCTGCTGATATTGCCCCAGAGAGCGCTGCGCGCGGGTAATGAGTATTGAAGAAAATCCGGCCATCACAAAATAGCCATGCTTCTGGTAATAGTTGCGCGCGGCCTGGGCGGGTTCGATGATCTGATCGTGGTGCCCTTCCTGATTCATCACACTGGCCAGCGTAAAGTTAGCCAGGGCCTGAACGCGGAGCTGGCCGGTCTGGTTGGCCAACAACATGGCCTCGCGTACAGTGGCTTCCGCCTGTTCCAGTTGATGTTTCTGGAGGTGCACGTTCGCCCGGCGCACCATGCCATCCGCCAGCCAGGAATCGAGGCGGTGGTCCCTCGCAATCGCCTCCGCGCGTTCCGCCTCTTCGCCCGCCTCCTGATACGCAGCACTCTGGTCATTGGAACTGATGAGGTAGTCTGCGCTGCTGAGCTGGGTTAGAGCGCGAACCTGCAGTTGAACGCTGTCAAAGCTTTTTGCTTCCGCCAGCGCAAGCGTGAGGCACTGTTTGGCCTCGGCAGCTCTCCCGGAAACATTCAGAGCATATCCCTGTTCATAATCCAGTTCGGCGAGCCCCTCCTGGTTCACCTCTGCGGTGAAGAGTTTTCGCGCCTCATTGAAGGCCTGCGTCGCATCCTGCGCATGCACCAGCCGGCTCTGCAGGACGGCAATATGCATCCATGGCGCAGGGCTCAAATGATCGAGCGTGGCTGCCTTTGCGTAAGCGCTGAGAGCCCGGTTAATGTCGCCGGCCCGTTCATAAGCCATTCCGAGGTCGACATTGCCCGCGGATTTTTGGTTTGCGGGCAGGCGGCCGAGAATTTTGGTGTACAGCGCGATGCTCTCCGAGTCATTCCCGGAGACGGTGGCACGAATGGCACTCAGGTACTGGCGATCAAGAGGAGGGAGGCGCCGTTCCTGGGGAAGGGCGATCAGAAGCTCGCGCTGCGCGTCCGACTGAAAATCCAGATCCGCCATCGCCTCCGCCATGCGGGCATGCGCCATGGGATAACCGGGATCCCGATCGAGCGCTTCCTTCAGCGCCGTGGTTGCCTTGACGTAGGTGCCTTCATGCAGGGCTGCGACGCCGGCTTGATACCAATGCAGCGCATCGGGAAGGGGGCGGTAGTAGTGGCGGACCTGCCAATACTGGAATCCGCCCCATGCGAGGGCAATCGCCGGGATGCAGCATGCCGCGAGCAGAAGCTTCGGATGATCATGGCGAAGGTTTGCAATGTTCAGAGGGCCGGTCAGCAGCGCCGTTGAAACTTCAGACGATGTTTGAAATCGTTCTGCACGATCGTATTCGAGACACTTCGCAATGATATGGTCCCAGTGCTTCGGAATGTTCCGCCGGGCGGATGACGGCGGATGAGGATGGCTGGCGCGCCTTGCCGCCGCCGCAATGGGCGTAGCAGCGCTAAACGGGTGGGTTCCTGAGAAAAGTTCGTAGAGCACGACTCCGAGCGCGTAGACATCGGTGGCCGGCGAAGTCGCGTTGCCTTCAAACTGCTCCGGCGCCATGTAATCGGGCGTGCCCGCCATGCCTTCCCGTTGCGCAGAGGCGACGCCCTTCGACTCATTTGCAACGCCGAAGTCCATGAGAACGGCATGTTCCCGGTCAGAGCGCCGCACCAGCATGATGTTCTGGGGCTTCAGATCCCGATGGATGATTCCCGACTGATGGATATCCGTTAATCCGGCACAGATATCGAGTGCGATTTGCTTCATTTCCGCCAGAGAGAGGGTGTTGGGCTGGCGCAACCTCGCAGCGAGGGTGGTCCCACTTAAAAGCTCCATGGTGAGGAAGGCAAAGGCCGGAGCGCCCTCCTGAGCAGGCGCGACGAAAAATTCGTGGATGCGGCAAACATTGGGTCCACTCACCCGGCGAGCGAGCTGCACCTCATTCTTGAAGAGCGAAAGAGCAGCAGGTTTCCTGGCGAATTCGCCGCGAATCGTCTTCAATGCGATGATCTGATTCAGTTCGATGTCGAAGGCTTCGTAGACTTCTCCCATACCGCCGCGGCCAATGCGTCGCAGGATTCTGAAGCGGTTGAGAAGCACCTGGCCAGGAGTCAGAGACGGAGTATCCCGAGAGGGAGCGCTCTGCGATGCAGCCACCGGAGGATGACTCATGTCACCGGTCTCCGCGTCCTGCGCATTCAGCGTTCCCTGCAGCCGCAAGCGAAGCTCTTCGTCGTCGCCGCACCCTGAAGGCATCCGCACTCTCCAGTGGGCGAATTATAGCTTGCCATTGGGGTTATCACGGGGAATTGACGGCGAGTCCCCATCCCCCTCAAGGGGCACCCCTGGCATTTCCGCTGCGGGAAACACCGCGATAAATGGCTCAACCGCGGAGCTTCCGGAATGACAAGCGGAAATGGGCAGTATGGTATCCTGCCGCTTCTTTGGATGGCGGCGTATTTGAACTTGTACGGCCGCGTCAATACTCTGCGGCTGGCCGCCGGAACCGCTGATCCGCTCTTTGCTGGGCGGGCGACGCATGGTTTGAGCTGCCTCTCAGGCATCATCTTCCTGAGGGGATCGGGGGTAAGCTGCATTGAAGCCACTGGAGATTCAGTCTGCAAAGGTCGGGGAAGTCTCCCTGGTCACGATCCAGGGAGGACTTGTGTTGGGGCCGCCGGTCGACTCGCTGGGACAGACGCTGGATGGTCTGGTGACCCAGGGTCAGCCCAAAATGGTGTTGAATATGGCAGGCATCGACCGGCTCGATTCGAGCGGGATTGGGCTGCTGGTGAAGGTGATGCAGTCGGCCAAGGCCGCGGGCGGAGCGCTGAAGCTGAGCAGTCTGCCCAGGGTCGTCGTGCAGGCGCTGAGCATGTGCCGGCTCTTGCCGTTGTTTCAGGTCTTCGGCGATGACCAGGAGGCGATCGCCTCATTCGGGTGAGCGCGGGTGAGCTTAGCGAGTTGCTGATGCCAGCAGGGCTGGTTCCGGCTCGTCAACGGCCGGGCTGACTTCGATGACCCACCACCGATACGAGCGCAGGCGTCCTCGCGCCGCGTCCGCATACAACTGACGGATTTGGCAGGTGAGCGGGCCGACGGCTGCGTCCTGCACAGGACGGTGGTCGACGCGCACGACGGGCGCGATGCCAACGGCGGTGCCGGTGAGGAAGAGCTCATCGCAGATATACAGCTCGCTGCGATCGATGGGGCGCTCGACGACCGTGACGCCGAGTTGGTGGCGCGCCAATTCCATGACGCAGTCGCGCGTGATGCCTTCCAGCACATTTTCCGTGACGGGCGGGGTAATGAGCTGACTGTTGCGCACCATGAAGATGTTGCAGGTGGCGCCTTCCGCGACGTGGCCGCTTTCGTTGAGGAAGATGGCTTCGTCGAAGCCGCTGCGGCGGGCATCGTCGCTGGCGAGGGCGCTGTTGACGTAGGCTCCGCAGATTTTCGCGCGAGCGGGAATGGCGTTGTCCTCAATGCGGCGCCAGGCGCTGACGCCGGCGTGGAGGCCGTGCTCGCTGTGCAGATATTCGCCGAAGGGCAGCGCGATGATGGCGAAAGCATCCTGATCGTCGGGGCTGACGCCGACGCGCTCCGCAGATTTCCAGGCGAGCGGGCGAACGTAGACGCTGGTGCGGAAATGATTGCGGCGCATCAGCTCGAGGGTGATGGCGCAGAGATTTTCAGCCGTAGCCGGGATGTCGATGTGAAGGATGGCGGCGTTGCGCTTCCAGCGCTGGTAGTGCTCGAGCGGACGCAGAACGAATAGCTGAGATTGCGCCTCGTCCCAGTGCGCGCGAATGCCTTCGAAGACGCCGGTGCCGTAGTGGAGCGCGTGGGTGAGAATGCCGACATTGGCTTCCGCCAGCGGCACATAGCGGCCGCGGAAATAGACAATCAGGTTGGGATCGACTTCAGACGGCATGGGGCACCTCTTCGAGCCACTCGTGCAGCAGCTCCCTGCCGCGGGTGATCGCGCGATCGTCCAGATCGAGCCAGCGCGGGCTTTTGACCAGGCGGCCGAGGGCGGTATCGACGGAGGCCTGGGGTAGCGCTTCAGCGATGGCGAGCAGAGCGCCGAGCGCGACCATGTTGCCGGCGCGCGAATCGCCCAGTTCGTCGGCCACGCGGGTGAACGAGCAGGCGAGGATGTGCACGCCTTCGCGCTCGCAATCGGCGGGAAGCTCGTCGCCGTTGTAGAGGATCCAGCCGCCGGGCGGGACGCTTGCGCAGAATTTGTGGAGCGAAGGCTCGTTCATGGCGACCAGGACGTCGGGATGGGTGACGAGCGGCGAGTCGATGGGAGTGCGCGCCAGGCGCACATGGCAGTTGGAAGTGCCGGAACGCATTTCCGGTCCGTAGGAAGGCAGCCAAGAGACTTCGAGACCCGCGTCGAGACCCGCTTCGGCCAGCACCTCGCCGAGCAGGAGAACGCCTTGTCCGCCAAAGCCGGCGACGCGCACCTGGAGGTCGACGGCGGGCGGCGGGAACGTTCCGATGGAGTCGCCGCCGATGAGGTCGCCCGGCGTGACGCCGAGCGTGCGGGGGATTTTTTCGGGCGCGGGCGCCGGTTCAGGCGCGGGACGCGGCTCAGCCTTTTTGGTGCGGTCGCAGCAGACGCCGAGCGGGAAGGTCTTTTCCATCACGTCGCGCACCCACTTCTGCGCGTCCACCGGAGACATTTTCCAGATGGTGGGGCAGGGCGCGAGGATTTCGACGAGGGAGAAGCCGAGGCCTTTGACCTGATTTTCCAGGGCGCGGCGCACCGCGCGGCCGGCCTGGACAACCTGGCGATTGTCGCCGAGACCGACGCGCTCAATGTACACAGGCGCTTCGAGCGTGGCTAACAGCTCGCTGACGTGCAGCGGGTAGCCTTCATTCGCAGCGGTGCGGCCGCGTGGAGTGGTGGTGCTGATGGTGCCCATCAGCGTGGTGGGGGCGACCTGGCCTCCCGTCATGCTGTAGATACCGTTGTTGACGAAGATGACGGTGATGTTTTCGCCGCGGTTGGCAGCGTGCAGAATCTCTGCGGAGCCAATGGCAGAGAGATCGCCGTCGCCCTGATAGCTGACGACGATGCTGTTGGGATGGCTGCGCTTAACGGCGGTCGCGACAGCGGGGGCGCGGCCGTGCGCGGCCTGTATATTGCCCACGTCGAAGTAGTAATACGCAAAGACTGAGCAGCCGACGGGGCTGATGAGGATGGTACGATCCTGCACGCCAAGCTCGTCAATGGCCGCGGCCACCATCTTGTGCACCATGCCATGGCCGCAGCCGGGGCAGTAGTGCGTCTGGTGCTGCAGCTCTTCTTTGCGCTCGTAGATTTGGTAGAACGCCGGGGATTTCGACTGCGCTACCGTGTATTCGGCATCGGTTGCGCCAGACTTTTCGTTAGACATAAGCGATGCACTCCTGTTCCGCGGCCACATGGCTCTGCGTGAGGTCGCGTACACGCTGCAGGACTTCCTGGTGCGAGGGAACATTGCCGCCCACGCGGCTGAGAAAATCGACGGGCCGTGTTCCGTTCAGAGCCAGTTTCACGTCTTCCAGCAGCTGGCCGTTGCTCATTTCCACGACGAGGAACTGCCGGGCATGCGTGGCAGCGCGCTCGAAGTGCAGTTTGGGGAAGGGATAAAGCGTGATGGGCCGCAGGACGCCGACGCGCAGACCTGCCGCGCGAGCTTCCGCAGCGACGGCTTTGAGAATGCGCGCAACGATGCCGTAGCCGACCAGAACAAGCTCCGCATCCTCGGTGCGCCACTCTTCGGCGAGAGTCTCACGCTGCTCAGCAACGTAGTACTTGGCTTCGAGGTGACGGATGTGGGCTTCGAGCTTGTCGGCGTCGAGATAGATGGATGAGATCAGGTTGCCGCGTGATTCCTGGGTTCCGGCGACGGCCCACTTCGGCAGCTTCGGCTCGATGGCGCGCTGCGGGAAGTGGACAGGCTCCATCATTTGCCCAATAAAGCCATCGGCCATCAGAACGACGGGGTTGCGATAGCGGTCCGCGAGTTCGAAGGCCAGCGCGGTGAGGTCGGCCATTTCCTGGACGGAATGCGGAGCGAGAACGATGGTGCGGTAGTTGCCGTGG
>Ga0210391_10002817_pt1 | contig 14899 bp, 14 predicted proteins | sample IncBWC12OmetaG_FD_160573 | JGI IMG/M metagenome (GOLD analysis project Ga0210391, IMG submission 160573) | Forest soil microbial communities from Barre Woods Harvard Forest LTER site, Petersham, Massachusetts, United States - Inc-BW-C-12-O ... | reverse complement strand
GGGCAACCTCTTGCCTGCTGTGGAAATCGGAAACAAATAGGCTTCAATATTCGTTCTCTAAATGGAAGTGGATGCTCACCCAGAGGCGTCTTAACACGTCCAAATTGGGTGGTCGCGTAACATTCTCCTGTGGGCTTAGTGTGATGGGCTGGCGGGTTCGGCCTAAGATGTTGTTAAATAAGCCGCAACGCTGACGCATGAGAAGAGAAAGCGAAAAATGCCGCTTCCAAGATGGGCTCTAGCTTTGGCTAATGAATCAGGCCTGGCAGGTGGCACCGGCGCCTCCCTGGCTACGGTGGACTCTTTGCCCAACCTAAACGAGCGGACCCTCGTGGCGGAAGCTCAAGCCGGCAGCCGTGCGGCTTTTGAAGAGCTTGTCCACCGCTACGACCGGGACGTGCTTCGGCTGGCCCTGAACCTCATGAAGCGGCCTGAAGACGCGCGCGATGTTTACCAGGAAGCTTTTCTCAAGGTTTACCGCAATCTTCACCGCTTTCGTTTCGAATGCAGCTTTTACACGTGGCTCTACCGCATCGTTACCAACGTTTGCCTCGATCAACTGCGGCGGCGACAGGCGCGGCCCGAGGATCAAGCTCCTGAGTCAAATTCCGGGAATCATGAAGAAGGCATCACCGATTTCTTTGAGCGCCAGCGCGAACATAGACCCACACTCGATCCGGAGCGTCAGCTATTTGGAAAAGAGATTCAAGCGCGGATCGCCACAGCAATGGAAAGGTTATCGCCGCGCGAGCGTCTCGTTTTCGAGTTGAAGCACTACCAAGGATTGAAATTGCGCGCCATTGGCGACGCTCTGGGCACGACGGAAGAAACCGTGAAGAATTCGCTATTCCGCGCGACACGCAAGCTCCGAAGCCAACTGGGGGGCCTGCTATGAGCGCGCCTCAACCGTTCCGCTGCAAAGAAGCCGCGGCATTGCTGGTTTTTTATTCCTGCGGCGAAACTACTGAGCAAGAGACCACGCTTGTTGAAATGCATCTCGCGGCTTGCCCGCTGTGCGCCGCACAGCTTGCCGAAGAGCGTGGACTGCACGAATCGTTGATGAGCGCGCTGGAGGCTTCCGAGCAGAACGATACGGGCGGCATTCTTCTTTCGCAGTGCCGCAGTGAACTTGCCGAAGCGCTCGATGATCTGTCCGCGCCGCCACTGCAAGAGCGTTGGCAGCCACTTGGCTGGCTGCGGCGCTCGATGGCCTTGCATCCGGTCTTAAATGGCGCTCTTCTCGTTTTAGTTGGCGTGGCGCTTGGCACACAGCTCTTGCCTTGGTTTTCCGCGCGACTCAATACGAATTCTAGTGGCCATACTGTGAATGTTTCCCCCGTTGCGCGATTCACTGAGGATCAGCTCTCGAAGATGCTCGTCGCGGGCGTCAGCCCGGCACCAGCATCGGACGGCGCGCCGGGAACTCTGCAAGTTCACGTGCGCACGGAAGAGCCGCTGGTGCTTTCCGGCAGCGTGGACGACCCGGACTTTCGCCGCGTTCTGACGTATGTCGTCGAGAACGGCGACCAAACCGACGCCGGAGTACGGCTGGATTGCCTGGACGCGCTGCGCGCTCGCCAGGCTGATTTAGATGTTCGCCGGGCGTTGCTCTTCGCGGCACGCAAGGACCAGAACCCCGCGGTGCGGATGAAAGCACTCGAATCCTTGCGCGAAGCCGTGGCGGACGAAGCCGTGCGCGAGACTTTGATTGATGCGCTGGAGCACGACGCGAATCCGGGCGTACGCGTGGAAGCAGTCAACCTTTTGGTACGTTCGCTGGAACCTGGCGCCCTGAATGCTTCGGATAATGCCAAGCCTCTTATTGCGCCGGATGGCGTCGAACGTCCCCTCGACCCCTCGATGGAACATGTAGTGCGCACTCTCCAAGAGCTTCAACGCAGTGACCCCAATCGCTACGTCCGGCTGCGGAGCGCTGCGGCTTTGCGGCAGATCGGCACGCGTGATGCGCAGATGGAAGCGCACCCGGAAGCTCAGCAAGAAGTGCATTAAGAATTTCAACGATTTGAAAAGAATCGCCGTCAAGAGATGACCACAATTGCGAATTTCAGATCGATGGGCGGTAAATTCGGGGGCGCTCCCCGCGCCGCGCTTCCGCTTGTTTTCTGTCTCGCGCTGTTGCCCAACTGGGCTTCCGGCGCGAACCACGTTGAAGCGCTTCTGGTGAACCCTCCCGTTCCCGCTGACCCGGGCCCACGCGCTTCCGTTGATCGTTCGGGAACGCTGCAAACCCGGGATGGGTTAACTTTGCATCTGACCGCGGACCTAGGTTCGGTGCGCATCGTCGCCCTTGAGCCGGGCGCGCCTCCAGTGGTCCACTACAGCGCGCACATTGAAACCGATGCGCGTGCGCCGCTAGCTCAGAGTCTTCTAGATCATTATTCGCTCACGGCAAGGATGACTGCGTCCGGTGTGGAAATTGTCGGGGCGTCCCCGCCGCAACCCGGCCGCAGCGGAGCGAACGCGCAATTTTACGTGCAGTTTGAGGTGGCCGTTCCGGCAGGCTACAGCCTCGACGTCAACACTGGAGTGGGTGACATCGAGACGCAAGATATCGCAGGTACCGCGAGCCTCATCTCCGGAGGCGGCAACATTCGAACTGGCCGAATCGGCTTCGCCGGGTTTCGCAATGTAGCGCAAGGACATCCAAACGCCAAACTTTCCACGGAAGGCGGGCACATTCAGGTGCAAGACGTTGCTGGCAACCTGGATGCCTTCACCGCGGGCGGGCACATTGTTGCTGGAAATATTTCCGGCGACGCCGTTTTGCGCAGCGGCGGCGGCCACATCCGCGCAGGGCAGATTAGCGGGCGCGCGCAACTGGAAACCGACGGCGGCAACATCACGCTGAAGCAAGCCGGAAGTTTCGTGAGCGTGCGCACCGGCGGCGGCCAGATCGATTTCGGCGAAGTGCGCGGCTCCGTCCGTGCGCAGACCGGCGGCGGCGGCATCCGTATCATCACCGTTTCCGGACCGATGGAAGTGGAATCTAACGGCGGAAGCATTTGCCTGACGCGCGTCGCCGGCGCGGTGCAGGCAGCCACTGCGGGCGGAACGATTCAGGCTTGGATAAATCCGGATGCGGGCTCATCCGGAGGCAACGTGAGCCTTCCGGGCGCCTCGCAACTTTCCTCGGGGGCCGGGGACATCATTGTTTTCCTGCCCAGGAATCTTGCGGCGAACATTGATGCGCTGGTTGAAAATGGCGGCTTGAGCAGGATAGATGCCGATCCTGCTCTTTTCTTGAACATCCAGCCGATGGGAAATCGCGGAGGCAGCTCCGTGCGTGCCACAGGAGCGCTGAACGGCGGAGGCGAAGTTCTTAAACTACGCACGACCGTGGGCAAAATCCGGCTGCAGTTTCTTGATGCGGACACCGGTCTGCGCGATTCGCTGATTCGGGAACAACGCGAACGAATCGATCGCAAACACGATTCGGACATTCTTCCGGTCAAAGCTTCGGGCCCGAATCCGAAAGCCGAAGAGCCTCCTGCGCCAGGAGAAACGAGCGACTGGCTCGAAAGTTGGATGGACAGACTGGAGATCGCTTTTATGGGGGGGTTGCGGGAAGACTCCAGCGAATTTTTTAAACGGCTCATCGCCGCGCCGCATCCGGCCTATCCTGAGATCGCCAAGCGCGCACACATTCAAGGGGTTGTGATTCTGCAAGTAAAGGTGAAGACCGACGGAAGCGTCGAAGTACAAAAGGTTTTGCAAGGAGAACCGGTGCTAGCCGACGCGGCGGTCGAGGCCGTGAAGCGGTGGCGCGCAAACCCCGCATTGATCAACGGCACGCGCGTGGAGACCATTTCGACAGTCACGTTTGATTTTGAGCCGAAGTGATGGCGTAGGCGGCAGGCGCGGCATCGCGCGAAGACTTAGTTTGGGTCCCGGGTTCCTCGGTTTAATGGCAGCAACGAGCAATCGCTCGTGAGATGTGCTCGAGGGGAGAACGCGATGCTACGTCCCAGTTTACGAACGGCAGTGTTGTTCATCCTTGCGCTGACGGTTGGTTCGGCGGCGCCGGGCTTTGCGAAAAGCAAAGACTTCAATCATTCCTATCCGCTGCAGCCGGGTGGCTCCTTTGAGCTGCAAAACGTCAACGGCCCGGTTCAAGTGGAAGGATGGGACCGTGACGTAATCGAAATCCATGCGGTAAAAATCGCTAAAGAAAAAGAGTCGGACCTCGACCGCGTTTCGATAGAAGTCAATGCCAAACCGAATGATGTCTCGGTGATCACGCGTTATCCGCAAAATGAGGGCGTGGAAGTCGCGGTCGAGTACACGATTCGCGTTCCCCATGGCGCGCATGTGGAGCATATCGGCACCGTAAATGGCACGCTGAAGATCGCCGGGGTCGAGTCGGTGGAAGAACTGCGGACAGTCAATGGAAACATCGAAGTGTACGAGGGCGGAGGTAGCGTCCACGCGCACACGACCAACGGCAACGTGCACCTTGAGCTGACGCGTGCTCTGGATGAAAAAGGGATGGCGGCGGAGACCACGAATGGCTCCGTGCTGCTGGCTGTGCCACAAGATACGCAGGCGAACCTGGAAGCGCGCTCCTTGAATGGAAACTTTTACTCCGAGTTACCATTTTCGCAGGAGGCCGCGGAACGTCCCCGGGAAATGCGTGGAAAGTTTGGCAAAGGCGGCGCGCCGATCCGGCTGAACACCGTCAACGGCGGAATCCAAATCGTAATCTTGCGGTCGACGGTTTAGGGTGAGGCGCGTCTAACGGAAATAGGAGGACGGAAAATATCATGACGAAACGAAGTTTGTTTATGGGTGGCGGGGCTGTGGCTCTTGGGCTGGCGCTGATTGCGCTACCCAGCCCTCCTGCGCATTCGCAGGAGCCAGCCGATGCAAGAGTGGCACAAATGGAGCAACAAATTGAAAAGCTTCAGACGTGCTTGGCAGAGCGGCTCGCCGGCCAACAGGACCAAATGGCAGAGCGTCTGGATGCTCGCGCATTGCAGGCGTCCGTGAGGGTCGCAGTTCGGCAAGCTCAAGAGCAGCAACGACGGATAGAAGTAGCACCAGAACCGGGCGACGAAGACTCGATGGTGTTGCTCGGCGATGATGGCGCAAGCTGGCTCGGCGTCGAGTCGCAGGAAATCAGCTCGGAGAAAGCAAGAGAATTGAAACTGCCTGCGGAACGCGGCGTACTCCTGGAACGCATCGTGCCGGATAGCCCTGCCGCCAAAGCTGGCTTGAAAGACAATGATGCCATCACTGAGATCAACGGTCAGCGCGTCGAAGGCGCGGCGCAATTCCGCCGCATGATTCGCGAAATTCCTGCAGGACGCTCTGTGCAGTTCACCGTGTGGCGCGACGGCCGCGCGCAAACGGTCAGCGCAACGCTGCGTAAGTCGCAAGATAATGGCAATATGTGGTTCAAGACGGCTCCGCGAGCTTTTTCCTTTCAGCTTCCGAATATCGAGGTTCCGGAAGTGGCACCCATGCCGGATATGGATATGGGCGGCTATGCCGTGCTGGCTGGCTCGCGCCCACGTTTGGGGATTGATGCCGAAGACCTAAACGGACAATTCGGTGCGTATTTTGGCGCGCCTGATGGCGAGGGCGTGCTCGTCCGCGAGGTGAATACCGGTTCACCCGCAGAAAAAGCCGGCGTGAAGAGCGGCGACGTGATCACCTCTCTGAACGGCGAACGCATCCGCTCGCTCGGCGATCTGCGCGAGAAGCTTGCCGGCAAACGGGACGAAAAAACGGTGAAGCTGGGTGTTCTGCGTAATAAGAGCGAGGTATCGATTACGGTTGAAATGCCTCCGCCGCCCTCAAAAACTCCGCGTGCCATTTCACATCGCACCAATATTTGATAAATCTTCGGAAAAAGGGCTCGGACAAAATGTCCGAGCCCCTTTTCTTTTTGTGTCGCGATTTTGTGTTGGGTTTTTCAGTTTGAATGCCCACGATTCATCACTTGCCGTCGTTCCCATATTTTCGCGCCAGACGAAAGGGGCGCCCCAGAGCATCCAGAAACCAATGTCTCTTATTTTCAGCGCCCGCAACCCAGTCTTCCTCGGTGGGAGAAAAAGAAAGTCGAAGCAGATACATCACGCCAGCGAAAGAACCGCCGCGCATGCGAATCCGAAACAAGGCACGCTCGAAAATTCCAGGCGGCGCGGAACCGGCCGCGGGAAGCCATTGCATAATCTGCCGGACGAGATGGCCTACCACTCGGTCGGATCGCACCGGCGCGCCAATTTTTCCTGGCAACGGTGCGCCGAGCAGATCCGCAGCCAATCGCAGGCCCACATATAACATGCGCTCCCCGCCTACTTCTTCTGCGGCCGACTCCACACGCTCCCAATCGAGTTCCTGTCTGGACACAAACGCCGCCACGTCCGCGATGTAGCTCAGCTGCTCCCAAAAATGTTTCGCGCCATGAATACATATCAGGATGAGCTCATCTTCGGGGGAGAGCGCAGGGACCCTATGCGAATCGATGTTTACGCACGCCTGCCGCTTGAAAAGCTTTTTCAGCGGAAGCGGCCGAGGATGGTAGCGAAATGTGCGCTCCGTATGAAACTCAACCAGCAGCTTGGTGTTCGATTGCCGGAAAACATATTCGCCGGGAATTTTTTTTGCCTGGATCGCCGTCAACGGAACGCTCGGCTCATATCCGAGACCAATCATCAGCTCCGTTGAACGCTGAATGTCCTTGTCGCGCACAATCAAATCCAGATCGCCGTATTGGCGCAACCCTGGATCGCCATAACAACGCGCCGAAAGAACCGGCCCTTTGATCACCAGGGCCTCGACTTGCGAAGCCGCGAAAGCTTCGAACAACCGGAAAATCTCCACAGTCAAATTCATCGTGAAGAGCGTGTAAGCACGGCGCCACGCGCACAAACTCTCCCGATTTTCCGGCGATATGGGGTCCTCGTTGCAATTTGCGAGCCGCGCGGCGATAAGCCCTAGAACGTTGTGGTTCTCTGCAAGTGCAATCAACGAAGTCCACTTGAGCGACGCGCCAAGCAGCTCGGCCAGGCGCTGCGGATCCGGCTGGGGCTTTGCACACTCCAACAGGAGCGCCCACTCCGCACCGAGAGCCTCCGCTGTCTGTGGCAGTGTTTCCGTCACACCCTCCCCCACGGTCCAGATGAAGCTTACTTGAATGTTCGATGGTTTGCGCTAACGGGAAAATTTTTCAGCCAACGTCGAAACACGCCGGAATGCATCGTCCTGCCGGAGAAATACCTTCGGAAATCGTTGCATGGCCGCGTTCGCAATTTCCTGCAATGGCGTGGTGCCGTCCATGGCTTCAATAAGCCAGCGTTCGGCTTGCCCCGATTCCGAGAGCTCGGGAACGAAGTCCACCGCCCGCCGCCGCAGCCCCTCAGGAGTGAACTGTGCGCCCAAAAAAGTCGACTGGCGGAAAATTCGTTCGGGCTGCCCTTTGTGGGCCGCGATCTTCGTATCCCATCGCCAAACATGGTCATCGCCAACCGGATCGGCGTGCAAGTCCACTTCAATTTCCTGGTCTGTCTCCAACTCCACGGGCTCGAGCCACGGAAGAAATCCCTGGCCATAGATAGTCCCCACAGTCCCTGGCGCGGTCGAGAATCCGACGCCTTCAACGAGTTGCGCCTCAAACCAAGCGGTGATCCCATGTGCTGTTCCGCCGCGTGTCGCACGGAATCGCAACTTCGCGGAAACCCGCGGATTCAGATGTTTTGTGTAATCCAGTTCGCACCAGCGCTGCGCATCTGCCATGAGCTGGTGACTTTGCGAGCGCAGCTGGTAGGAACTGTTGAGAACCATCGGCAGAGCCGCCTTTAGTTCCAGCCCGCGCCCCACGTCCTTCCACGGCGAAACGAGACGTGTGTAGTAATCGGGAGTTTCGAGGATCCCGGCAAAAATCGTGTCTCGCCGTGGAATCTGAACTCCACCTTGGACAAGAAATCTCTCCCTCGCATCTTCCATCGAGGCCAGCGCACCACCAAAAATTGGCAGAGCGCCACGCACATCCGAGATGATTACGTTGGCCCGCTCGGCCAGCTGTACCTTCCTTGAATCGTCGTGCAAAAACTCAATGCGATCCGCAAAACCATTGGCCTCTGCAAGTTGCCGCGCGAAGTGAATCACTTCTCCGGCGTCAATGGCGTAAACGCGCTTGGCGCCAGCTCGGCAGGCCAGCAAAGCAAAAATTCCCGGTCCGCAGCCGAGGTCTACTACGGTGTCGCCTGGACGCACAGCCTTCTGGATGGCCTCGCAATAGGCGGCAAATCGCAGACTGTCGGCGTTCATGTCGCCAAATTCGTCGAGTGAGTACATTCTACTAGCCGGCCGCGACGGCCATGCGCGCCTTGCCCGGGAGCACACTCCTGGCATCGGCAACGAGCAACTCGCAAAGCGCACCGATGCGTGATGGATCGCTATGCGGCACGATTCGCCGCACCGGAACGTGTGACACCAAACGAGAGAGCAACTCGAATTCTGCGGCCCGCTGCTCGCGATCGAGACGCCAATTCATGTAGGTATTCTGCACTAAATCTAGAAGCACTTCGCGGATGCTCGCCTCGTCAATCCGAGGGAGATTGGCGGCCGTTTCTCGCGGAGTCAAAATGTAGATCGCTCCGAGTGGCCGCTTCTGCGTCTCGAGGCTGGCCCTCACGCCGTCCAGCGGCAAGTAACATTTCTCCCAATTCGGGCAGATACGGGGCAAAGCGTCTGGACGCCCCATCAATAACTCGACGGAGTCCGGCCACAGACAGATGCGCGGATATCCTAGCTCGACAGTGAAGTTCCCGTCGGCTTCCTCAATCGGGGCAATATCCTCACAGAGAACAGGCATTCCTCGCAGCCCTAGCGCCGCCGCCGTTGTGGACTTCCCCGCTCCAGCATCACCCGTCAGCACGATGGCCCTGCCGTCGAGGCTGAACGCGCTGGCGTGCAACGCCGTGACACCTCGCCTGCGAAGAATAAAACCCATCACCGGCCCGAGGAAATAAGTGGAGAGATCCTCGGTCGTTTGGAACTCGCCAACGGTGCCCCAAATGTGCGTCGCCGCTTCATTCACCACGAAGCGAGTTCCATCCGAATAGGCGAGTTGAAAGAATTGTCCCTCGCCGAAAGATGAGAGGAGGAAGGCCGGGTCTTGCGTTTCCGGACTGGCGGCGATTCTACGAAGAATCAATGACGGCAGCTGCAGGGCGGCCTGCACCCACTCTGGCTCTTCGCTCAACTGAACAAAGACGTCGGGAGCGCTCACGCAATCAGGAACTTCGTGTAATCCAGGGATGGGAGAGTCGGAGGAGAGGTTCAGGCCGTATGTTCGATAGCAAAGAGTCACAGGAAGGGCCAATTCAAAAGCACAAAAGTCCCCGGAATGGAATCATGTTCAGGCGTTAGTCTTGCGAAATCCTACGGTCATGCCGCCGTCCGAATTCCCCATCATTGCCGTCTTCGTCAGGGTCATCTCCATTAAGTTGCCGTAGACAAGCAGTTTGGGTGGTTGGTAGGGCTTCTTCGCAGATGCCTCAGGCTGCGGCCTCATTCAGGTTCCCTCATTTCGAATGTACTTAATCCTTGCGCTGTTTTCAACGCTTTTCAGCCAGTAATTAAGGGCGATAGGCCGAAGGTCGGCCCACAACGCTAAACCCAAGGCTGGGCGGGAAGTTGTATTTAGCATTTTGCAGTTTACAAAGTTATTCAGTTTCTCGCAAGCTCCGTTTGACAGGACGGCTTTCCACCCGCTTTTCTCCGCCTGGAGCAACAGCGGATCCCCTTGAAGCGGTGTTTTCTTCCGCACACGTACTTCCTTAGGAAGCAAACCGTGCATCGCGGTTCGTAGCAGTTCTTTATCCATGCACCACGGCACCGGTGGCACGCGCAACAGGAAACGCAGCAACCGCTGGTCGAGCAAGGGCGCGCGTGATTCGACAGGTACGCTTGTCACTCCGGCGTCCTCGAGTTCGAAGGCGGCGGGCCAAAATGCGCCGGCCAGCCCGGTGTAGCCCTCGGCGTGAAGTGGATGCATTGGCTTGGCCGGTTGTTGCAGCTCTCGCCAGCGCTCGCGCAAATGCATGTCCCTTTCGAATCCCGGCTCCAGCCACTTCGGATAACCAAGCTCCTCCGGCGCTCGTCCCATCCATCGCTGCAAGCTCGCTCGTATCCCAGCGCGTAAAGGCGGAAGCTCTCCATGGCGAATCATATATCCGCCGAAGGCTGCGCCCATCATGACGATGCGGCTTCGCTTGAACAGATAGACGAGATATGGCCATGCCCGCCCCGTCATGATGTCGTCTCCTCCGTCCCCAGAGAGAATCACCCGCGCTCGTTGAGCTACTTGGCGGTACTGCTCGACGTGCGATGCGAAGAACGGCTCAGAGCAGGGCTCTGGCGTGCTCAGCAATGGTTCTTCCCATCCGCTGAACGGAGGCGTGGAAGCTCCGGCAAGGATGTCAATAGGGATGCCGACGTGTTGCGCGACTTTTGTAGCGAATGCGCCCTCCTCGTCTTCGAAGAGCGGGTTGTAATCCACGGTGTAAGCGCGAAGCGAATCCTGAATACCTCTGCGATCCTGCACTCTTGCTGCCACGGCTGCGACGCTCGTCGAGTCTAGCCCTCCACTCATGAAAATACCCGCGGCTCCCGCGGGCAATCGATCGCGAACCGCTCGCTCCAAGAGGTTTCGAAACTCATCGACATAGTCTTCGCGGCGCTTTAGAAAAAGTGGGTCTTCGATAGGGAGACTCGCAAAGCGACGCACTGAGAGTTCGTGGTTCGAATACTTGAGAGCGTGACCCGCCGGAAGCCGGCGAATATCCAGAAAAGCAGTGCGTTCTGGATCGGGGCACCACGACAATAAAAGAAAATCTCCAATGAAATGGGGATCGAGCTTGGCTGAAACGGCTGGATCGACGCGAACAGCCTCCAGCGTGTTGCTGAAAATAAGCTGCCCTCCGGCATGCGCATAAAAAAAAGGTCTGGCTCCCATCAGAGAGCGCGCGCACCAGAGCTGCTTTGCTTCCGCATCCCAAATAGCTAACGCAAAATCGCCTATCAATACTTCAAAACTCTTCTCCCCCCACAGCTGCCATGCTCGCAGGATCAATTCTTCGTTGGTCACATCTACCGAGATTTTTCCGCCAAGCTGCTCGAGCTTTCGCACCAATTCCTCGCGGGCATCGAGCCGCACATCGCCCAGTAGCCAAATCCTTCCGTCCAAAGAAAGCGGTTGCGATTCTGACTGCGGAGAGGGGCCAGTACGAAGCAGCGTGAAACAAAATCCCGCGCCAGGGCGCATCCAGATTTGCGTGACATCAGGTCCGCGAAATGCCAGGCGCTCCGCCATCCGCTCGATAACCTTCGCGTCCGGTGTTCCCCCGTCCGACTGAATAATGCCGGCGAAGCCGCTCATCGCGGCCCCCGTGGCGTGGAGGAGAGCGCTGCGTCAAATGCCGCATAGTGCTCGTGCAGCGATTCCGGTTCATTGAGCGCCGTTCCAGCGCGCTCGACCCAGGCATGCGCTTCAAATTTTTCGTGGTGTTTGCGAACACCAATCCGCAGCTCGGAAGCGATGCCCTGCCGGCCCAGCAGCCACCAGAGGGCGAGGGATTCTTCCAGGCAAGTGGGATGGCCAACGCTGTGTCGGACCGCTGCACGCACCATGCGTACCGTCAAACCAACACGGCCGGGCACCGAAGAATCATCTTCTTTGCTGGAGGTGGAAAGACATTTTTGCAGGGATGCTTGCGTCTTGCGGAATCCACGCAACCGCAAGCTTAAAGATATCAGTGGCAGCAATGCAGCCGCGCGCAGAAAAAGCCCGCGCGCCGTCCGCCCCAGCGCGCTAAACCGCCGAAGCCGTTCCCACATCTGTTGGCTGGATTTGGAGCAGGCCGTTGTCGACGAGCCGCCCAAGGAGTTCCGTAAAGTGCAATCGCAGCAATTCGGACTCAACATCGAATTCGTTCTGAAGTTCCTGATACGCGGCGTCAATGCTCGGCGCGGCGGTAACAACCTGCCACATGCGCGTTCCGGTTTCGTCCAAACCGAAGTAGCGCTCTGTCTCCAAATTCAAAAGCACGGATTCCTTGTCCAGAAAACGCACAAGCACGTGCGGCAGCATTGTCGCGCGATCCGCAAATGACACCATCAGCCCCGCTCCTCAGATCACCGCTGCAAACCACTCTTCTACTTCTTTCGTACCTGCAGACATTCTACCGGGGAATCGCCTCCTTCGCTATGCAGACTAAAAGCTTCCGCTTCGGCGCCCGTTGCCTTTCATCGAGAGCCGATTGTCTTCGACGGACAGACAGGCTATAAGTTTCTTCGTGCCTGAAGCCGCGATCAACATTGCAGACTTGGAGAAGTCTTTTCCTCCCGCGCGCAGCGGCTGGCGATCCTTCCTCCAGCCATTCGAAAAACCGAGTGTCGTCGCTCTCGATGGTATTTCCTTCGAAGTGCGTCCTGGCGAAGCTTTAGCACTGCTGGGCGCAAATGGCGCCGGCAAATCCACCCTTCTTCGTATTCTCGCCACACTTCTGCTCCCAACTAGCGGCCACGCCAAAATCACGGGGCATGATGCCGTCCTTGATCCGCGCGCCGTTCGCCGCCAGCTCGGCTACCATGCCGGCAGCGACATCGGTTTTTATCCAAGATTGACTGGCCGCGAAAATCTCCGCTTCTTTGGCCGTCTCAACCATCTTTCGAACGCCAACGCCGCGCAACGCATCGCTCATCTCGCCCAACAATTTCGCCTTAAAGAATCCCTAGACCGCCAAGTACGCACACTTTCGTCCGGCACCGTGCAGCGGCTGAGTCTGGCCCGCGCCCTTCTTCACGAGCCTCGCGTTCTTCTGTTAGATGAACCCACGCGCAGCTTGGACGCTATCGCCGCCTCCGAATTTCGCAGGTTTCTCAAGTCCGAGGTCTTGCGTCGCGGCGATACTTCCCTGCTCTTCGCTTCCCATACGTTGCCGGAGGTAGAGCAACTCGCCGACCGCATCGCGGTCATCGACGCGGGGCGCCTGCTCGCCTGCGACACGCTGGCCGCTCTCAAACGAAGCACCGGAACGGCAACGCTCGAAGACGCTTTCATGCAGCTCACCGGCCGCGCCCCGCACCTCACTATAGAGGACGCACCCGAGTGATTCGCACCTTGCGCGAGCTATGGGTGTTCTTCTGGCGCGACCTCTTTATCGCCCGTACCTACCGGACTCTCTTTGTTCTGGAAGCCGTCGAAGCGCTCTTCGGCGTCGCCATGTTTTTCTATGCCGCACGGTTCGTGGACAGTCCTCAATTGGCGTCTTCGCTCCCGCAAGGAGGCAGCTATTTTGCTTTTTCTCTGATCGGCTTTGTCTTTCTCGACTATCTGAACGCCGCTATGGACACTTTCGACCAGAGCCTTGCGGAAGCGCGCGATTCCGGCACGCTTGAGCATCTTCTCGTTACGCAGACCTCTCTCCCCGTCATTCTGGCGGGCTCCGCCATCTATCCATTTGTTTCCACGACGCTGCGCATTGCAGTCTATCTAACGTGGGGCGCGTTGCTCTTTGGCTTTCCTCTACACAATGCAAACTGGCTCGCGGTGGCTGCCGTTCTCCTCGCCACCTTGCTTGCTTTTTCTGGCCTGGGAATTCTCTCCGCAAGCTACGTTCTGCTCTTTAAGCGCGGCAATCCCGGAAAGTGGTTTCTGCTGGGCGTTTCGAGTGTCGCGGGCGGCGTGCTCTTTCCGGTCAGTGTCCTCCCAGACTGGCTGCAGTTCGTGGCCAAGCTGAATCCTGTCACGTACGCACTGGACGCCATGCGCGCCGCTCTACTTGGCGATGCAGGCTTGCGCGTCGTTTGGCGGCCGCTCTTAGTCTTGTTTCTTTTCGCCGCGCTACTCTTGCCCTTATCGATGGCCGTCTTCGCCTGGGCCCTTCGCCGCCCTAAAACTACGGGAACGCTTATGCATCGCTAGGCGTCGATTGTATTTTGCCGCTGTGCACAGGTTCTGCTGATCCGTCCGCGCATTGAAAGAAACTCGCGTTGGTGCTCCAACAAAAAAGGGCCGGCTCCGCAAAGCGGAACCGGCCCTATAAAAGAGAACGCTAAACCGCTCAGGATTTCTTTTTCTTCGTCACCCTGATGTCGATACCCGGAGCCATTTGTTGCAATTGGGCCAATCCCTCCTGGGCTTGTTTTCCAAACACCCCGTCTGGGTCGAGTTCAACCGCCTTCTTATAGGCTTCAATCGTCCCCGGCGCAAACTCGGGCACATCTTTGTCCCCGACTTTTTTCACGGTCATTTTGTAAACAAGGCAGGCTCCCAGCAGGTACCAGGTTTGCGCGCTGTTCGGATCCAACTCCGCGGATTTCTGCAAGGGTTCTATGGCATCGGCTCCCCGATTCGCGTTGTACAAGCTGATTCCGAAGTTGCGCCACGCTGTGGCCGCTTTCGTCGGATCCAACTCAGCGCTCTTCGTGTACGCAGCGCGCGCTTCGTCGATTTTCCCGGCACGCGCCAGTACGTTGCCGAGATTGTTGTAATAGCCGGGAACGTCCGGCTTGGCGTTGATCGCCTGCTGGTACGCTTCGGCGGCTTCTTCATTGCGGCCCGCAAGGTCGTACGCCTGACCCAAGTTTCCCCAAATGAGTGCCTGGTTAGGGTCCTTTTCAGGCGCCGATTTTTGCGCGGCCTGGAATTCCGCCGCGGCCTTGTCCGAAAGATCCTTCAGATTTTGCTTCAACGCATCCCGCTGATCGGCTGGCGCTTTAGATAAGTCGTCCTTCGCCTTCTGCTCTTGCACAAGAAGCGCGGCCCCTGCCGCAAAGTGCGTCTTCATGCCCTCGAATTTCTGCTTTTCCTCAGAGTCTTTCTTGCTTTTCTCCGCCGCGTCCGCACCCTGCTTCGCCATATTGTCCT
>Ga0210391_10002816_pt1 | contig 14900 bp, 7 predicted proteins | sample IncBWC12OmetaG_FD_160573 | JGI IMG/M metagenome (GOLD analysis project Ga0210391, IMG submission 160573) | Forest soil microbial communities from Barre Woods Harvard Forest LTER site, Petersham, Massachusetts, United States - Inc-BW-C-12-O ... | reverse complement strand
ACGCTGTCGATTGTCGGTATCGCGTCGCCGTGGATAGCGAAAACTTTCGCGCTGGACGAAACCAAACTCGCCAGGCTGTTTGCATGGATGGCGATATCTGCATTCGGCTCGTTGCTGCTCGCTCGATTGGCGGATCGCGTCGGACGTCGGCTGGTGATTCTCGGCGCGCTGATCCTAGCGCCCGTGTTCACCGCCTGCGCCGCATGCGCTCCAACCGCTAATACGTTCGCTGCCTACGAGATATTGGTTTCCGCGCTACTCGGCGGATCGGTGTCATCGGCGATCGTTCTGCTGGCCGAAGAACTCCCGGTCAAGCAGCGCGCTCGCGGGCAGGCGGCCGCGGCGTTGGCCAGCGCAATCGGCGGCGTGCTCGGCTATCTCATCATTCCAGTTTTGTTGGCGTGGAATTACTCGTGGCGGTGGCTATTGGCGCCGTCGGTCGCCGGTATATTGCTCGCGCCGCTAGTCGCCGCGATGCTCCCCGTGCAATCGAAATGGTCGAGCGCGGCTTCGAGCGGAACCGCGCGACGCAGCCACTTCTACGACGTTTTCCATCCGATCTATCGCCGCCGATCGATCACGTTGCTGACCTGTGCCGCGCTCGACACGATCGCAGGCACTGCCGTTAACGGCTGGCTCTACTTTCAGGCGGTCTCGATCCTGGGCCTCTCGCCGGTAGCCGCAAGCACGTTGGTCGTTACCGGCATGGGAGTCGGCATGATCGGATTCCCGCTGGGCGCGTGGACGTCGGAAAGGTTCGGACGCGTGCCCACCGTTGCTTACGTGGGCGGCGTGGCCTGGCTTGGCGCGTTTGCGTTCTACCTGGGGCCGCCGGCATTCGTGCAGTGGCCGTTCATGTGGCTGGTAGTCGTCTATTGCTGGTTCAAAGTTGCGACCGACGTGATGACTGTCGGAGCGAACTCGGCCGCGACCGAGCTTTTCCCCGCAGCGCTGCGCACCACGATGATCGGCTGGCAGGGCATCACCGCGGCGGCATTCTCGATGCTCGCCCAGGTGCTCATCGCCGCTTTGATAGGACCGCTCGGCGGACTCGCGCGGGTCATTCGCTACTTCGCCCTGCTCGGCATCCCGAGCGCGATAATCTTCGGACTCTTCATCGATGAAACTCGGGGACTGACGCTCGAGCAGGCGGCACTGGAAGAGCAATGGGACAAAGTTCGACACAATCCGCCGCCATCGCCGGCTGATGGCGCACATCCACGCCCGGCAACGGCAACGGATCCGGTAAAGCGATGAATGCGCAAAGGATCGTCCCGATTTCGGTCTTTTGCGCGATCCTCATCGCCATCTGCTCTGCAACTGGTCTTGCATCGCAACGGCGTCATGCTCACGGGGCGCATCGGCCGACACCGACGTCGACAGCCACGCCTTCAAGTCTGAAACCGGTGGTCCTGATCGTGGGCGGCACGGGTTTCGTCGATCGAGCGACGGGACAAACTCCGGGAGTGTTGAGCACGGCTGAGATTTACGATTCGGCCCTCAAACGTTTTCTGCCCATCGCCTCGATGAACGAGCGGCGCGACCAGTTCGCCGCGGCTGCCACTGCAATCGACCAGGTGTTGATCGTGGGCGGCGTCAACACGCTGCTGGTGCCGCTGGTCGTGTTCCCTGGGCCGGCAATGCCGTGGGTTTTGAGTTCCGCCGAAATTTTCAACTCGGGTGACGGGAAATTCGTTTCGGCGCCGAGCATGAAAGTTTCACGCGATGGGCCGACTGCGACGACGCTGAAAAACGGCAAGGTTCTGATCATCGGCGGCGAGACGAGCGCGGCAGAGCTTTACGATCCGCGATCCAACACTTTTTCAGAGACCGGTGAGATGGCATCGAGCCGCCACGGACAAAGCGCAACTCTGCTGCGCGACGGCGGCGTGCTGATCGCAGGCGGAGGACTCCAGAAGAATGAGATTTACGACCCGGAAGTCGGAAAATTCCATTTTGTCGGCAAGCTCAGCGGTAACCGGCTATATCATAGTGCCACGTTGCTCACGGATGGCCGTGTTCTGATCGCGGGCGGATCTCCTTTTGAGAGAACCGGCGCCGTCGATACGAGCGAAATATTCGACGAATCGCGAGGAACGGTGCGCGCTGGCCCGAAGATGAATCAGAGTCGCGCCGGGCATACTGCCACGCTCCTGAACGACGGGCGGGTGCTGATTGCAGGCGGCCGCGGCGATAACACCACAGAATTTTACGATCCGACCTCGCGCACGTTTATCGCAGGGCCGAAAATGATCGCAGCCCGCGTCGGGCACTCGGCGACGATGTTGCCGGACGGAACTGTGCTGATTGCGGGTGGATGGGATCCGAACTACAAGCCGCTTTCCAGTGCGGAGATTTTCGATCCGTCGACCAACAAGTTCGTTGCCACCGGCGACATGACCGAAGCGCGATCCCAGCACACTGCGACGCTCATCTGGGCGCGCGAGCCGATCAAGTGGGTTCTGCCAACCCCGTCTCCAACCCCGACGTCCACTCCGACCCAAACTTCCACTCCGACCCAGTCGTCGACACTGACGCCAACTCAAACCGAGACGTCGACCCAAACCGCGTCGCCAAGGCAAACCGAGACAGGGACGCAAACCGAGACGCCAACTGCAGCGGAGACGCCGACTCAAACCGCGTCGCCAACTCAAACCGAGGCAGGGACTCAAATCGAATCGCCAACTCAGACCGAGACGCCGACTCGCGCTGCGAGCGCGACGCCGTCGCCATAGCGGCCGTCAGACTTCGACGCGAACGCCGCCGGATTTTTCTTTCACTTCGATCGCAGCGCCGTTGGGGAATCGTCGCAGCACGAACGAGATACGGCCGTCGCCGACTCTCAAGCCGTCGATGCTGAGCCAATCCAGCCACGAAGGAAGCAAGTGCGTGTCAAAAACGACGCGGCGCTCGAATCCGAACACGCGCATTCCAAGCATCGCCTGCATCATCATGAAAATGCTCGCCGCCGACCATGCTTGCGGGTAGCACGCCACCGGATATGGCACCGGACCGAGACCGGGCTCGCGCCGGAAGCCGCAGAACAGTTCGGGCAGGCTCGAAGTGTTGAGTTGCTCGCATGCGTCGAACAGACCCTCGAGTACCTTGACGACGCCGGCATGGTCGCCCGCGCGCGCGAGTCCGAGGGCTGCCATCGCGTTGTCATGCGGCCACACCGAACCGTTGTGATAGCTCATCGGATTGTAGCGTTGCTCGTTGCGCGACAGTGTGCGAATGCCCCATCCGGAGTACATATCGTCGGCGAGCAGCCGTTTGCACATCGCAGTCGCGCGTTCGCCTTCGACCAGCCCGGTGGCAAGACAGTGAGCGCCGTTCGATGCCATCACGCGGCACGGATGTCCTTCGGCATCCAGCGCCAGCGCGATCATCTGCTCGCGTTCGAGCCAGAAGTCGCGTTCGAAAGACTGCTTCAGCGCTGCCGCCCGCGCGTTCAGCCGTTGCGCGATGTCGGCATGACCGAGGAGAGCCGCGACCGACGCGACGCTGGTGCAGGCCGCATAGACGTAGCCCTGCACTTCAGCGAGCACGATCGGCGGACGCGCCAACTCGCCATCGTGATGAAAGATGGCGTCGGCGGAATCCTTCCAGCCCTGGTTGTCCAGCCCGCGAGGATTTTGGCGCATGTATTTCACGTAACCGTCGTGGTCGCGATCGCCCCATCGTTCAATCCACTCGATCGCGCGTTCGACGTTGGGCCAGAGCTGGCTGGCGAGCTCGAGGTCGCCGGTCGACTCGATGCAGCGTCCGTAGAGCCAGAGGAACAGCGGGGTGGAGTCGACGCTGCCGTAATATCGGCCGAACGGAATTTCGCCGGTTGCCGCCATCTCGCCGTTGCGAATCTCGTGCACAATTTTGCCCGGCTGTTCGTCGCGCGCATCATCGACGGTGGAACCTTGCATCGCCGCAAGCGTGCGCAGGGTTCGCTTCGCGATTTCAGGGTGAAAAGGCAAAATCGAGAGCGCCGTGATTATGCTGTCGCGTCCAAATAGCGTTGCGAACCAGGGAACGCCGGCCATGATGAACGCGCCGCTGCCTGCCGTCCTGACAATCGAAGTAAGGTCCACCGTTGAGCGCCGAATCATCGACGCGAACTCGTTATTGCTCGCCGAGATGGCCGCCCAACCTGCGCGAAAACTTGCGAGCTCGGATTGACGTTCCTCAACCGCCGCGCGGAAGTTGGCGGCACGACTCGGCGCGACACCATCAGATGACGGATTGCCGGCTGTGATCCGGCATTCGAGTTGACGGTTCTCACCGGGATCCAAGCGCAGCTTGAACACGGCGTGCTGCGCGTCGACCTCCGCTGGAGCACAATCGAACAGTAGCTCGGTCGAACGCGTAACGTTATCGAGACCCTCATAGCGAAGCTCGATGCGGCTGCCGTCGATCAATGGAGTCAGCATTTGACCGCGACGTTTGCGGCGAAGTCCGCGCACTTCAAATACGTCGGCGAAATCGACGTCGTAACGAAACTCGATCGTTATTTCGACGGCCGCGCGATCGTAGTTGCGCAAGGTCAGGTTATGGTAGAGCGCGGCGCCGTTGAGCACCCATCCGCGATTCACTCTGATCGAGTTGCGCGGCAGCCAGTTGGGAGAACCGCGCTCGCCCAGGTCGGCGTTGGTCAGGGTGGCGCGGAACTGCGCGCGATCGTCGCTAAGGTAGGAGTTCAGGAAATAGGGCGCGGCGCCCGCGATCAAAAGCTCGAAGCGGCTGAGATGCCTCGTGTCGGAGTCGAAAAATCCCAGCGCCTCCAGCGGTGACGCCGTAATGTCGCCGGCGGCCTCGAACACTGCAAAGTTTCGGCCGTTCGCGAGCACCTGGCTTGCGCGACGCGACGCCAGCGACGAGGCCAACACATAGTAATCAGAGCCGACCTTGACGATCGTCTGCGCGGGCTCGGCGGTGACCCTCCGTTCTGCCATATCGGATTGTCGTGAGCGCCAAAACCGCGCGCCAACTCGACAGTCACTTGCTATCTGGCTGCGGCCGCCTGCGAAATGGATTCTGTCTCGATCGCGTCCGAGCCGATGAGCCGATCGTACACGCGTTCGTACTTCGCGACCATCACTTCCGAAGTAAAGCGTTCCTCGAACTCACGCCGGCATTGCTCGCGCGGAATCGAGTCGATCTTTTCAACCGCGGCGACCAACTCATCGACCTCGTGTGCGAGAAATCCGGTGACGCCTGGCCTGATAACTTCGGGCACGGCTCCGCATGGACGCGCGATAACGGGAGTGCCGCACGACAGCGCTTCGATCATCGCCAGGCCGAACGGCTCGGGCCAGTCGATGGTGAACAACAACGCCAGCGCGCCGCCGAGAAATTCGCTTTTCTGCTCATCGTTGATTTCGCCGATGTATTCGACCATTGGGGGTTTGATATGCGGCTTGATGACTTCGGTAAAGTATTCGCGGTCGACGGCGTCGACTTTGGCTGCGATCTTGAGCGGCACCCCCGACTTGTGCGCTACCTCGATGGCGCGGTCGATGCCTTTTTCAGGCGAGATCCGTCCTATGAAAGCGAGGTAGTCTCCGCGTCGTTCGCTGAATCGAAGTAGATTGCGCGGCAGGCCGTGAGGAACGGTAGCAACCCAGTTCATCGCCGCAAGAGGAGCGCGCTGCGAGTCGCTGATCGAGACGAGTGCCGCATCAGTAAATTTCTCGTACACCGGATGAAGATCGGGAATGTCGAGGCGTCCGTGCATCGTCGAAACGGCGGGCACTCGCGCCAGGCTCGCGAATGGGAACGACCAATAGTCGATGTGGGAGTGTACGATATCGAAGCTGTCGCGAGCGCTCTCGAAAACTTCCGCCAGCATTGCCAGTTGCAGCGACGCGCCGAGTTCCGGCTTGCCCAAGAGCCGCAGCGCCTGCCGGCACCCCGGCACGAGCTTCGCCCGCGTAACAGAATCCCCGGCCGCGAACAGCGTCACCTCATGCCCGCGTCGCACAAGTTCCTCGGTGATGTACGAAACTACGCGCTCGGTGCCGCCGTACAGCCTGGGCGGCACGCTCTCATATAGGGGAGCGATTTGCGCGATACGCAGACGCGAACTGCTCAAAATTCCGAAATCTCCGTTGGTGTCCAACTTAGTTCTCTCCCGCCAGTTCGCCCGGCGCGACGGCGTTTATAACCAGTAAAAATTGTTCGAAGGTCAACCCGAGATGATGAAAACCTCTCTGGCAGTACAGAAAAGCGTAAAGATCGAGGACCTCCTCGCGAATGGAAACAGGCAGCACAGGAGGCGATGACGCGATTGGAAATTCTCGCGTGTCGGGCTCCACTAATCTCTCATCTTTGATCCTGCGGAGCTTTGTGCTGGCTGATTTGCTGTTGATGGTGCGAATCCGCGAAAGATTGGCTCTTGGGGACATTTTGATTTCCTCCAAAATGACGATCGCCACCGCTCGAGATAGCCGCGAGCAAGCGTCTGGGCTCGCCGAGATCGCTCCAAGTGACGCCAGTCACGGGCAGGACCGAAAATTCCGTCGGAAATTCGGCCAGCACGCTTCTGGAGAAATCGAGCGAAGGCAGAGTCCGAAAGATGTTCTGTAGGACTTCCTCAGACGCGCTACCGGTGAACGCTTCGAGGCCTCTAAACGGGCGGAACATCTCCGGCAACGCGGTAACGATCAACGACAGAAGATTCAGCGCGTTGCCCACGAAAATAAAGCTGTTCCAGAGATAGTTGCGAGAGTACAAATCGCGCGCCATGTCGAGCGACGGCTTTTCCCAGAAGCGGCGAACCTGGTTGATTTGTCCGAGCGGATGATGACTGGCCGCGACCGGAGGACCGGGTTCTATCCAGCCATATTCGGTTTCAGGTCCGTCCGGAGTAATTCCCAGCAAAACGACAAGCTCCGGCGCGAGCTCTGCTGCGCGCAAGGCGTCGGAGACATGGCGCATGAAAACGAAATCGTCGCTGACGTAGTGATCCGACGGAAATATCGCCACGGGGCCCTTGTGCCCCTTCTCTATCAAGTTGAGCAGTGCGCACAGGATCGCGGGAGCGGTGCCCCGATTCTCCGGCTGAATGATCGGCCGGATGGGAGCGCAATTCGCGAGCAGCGGTGAGTAAAACCGCTCATGCGCGCGGTTCAGGACCATCACCGTTTGCGCGGGTGGGACGACAATTGCGGTCCGGCGCATCGTGCGGTCGAGCAGCGTCTCGCCTTCGAACAATGGACAGAACTGTTTGGGAAGATGGTAGCCGAAGATTTTTCGTGTGAAGGAACTGAGCCGATATCCATCTCCGCCAGCCAGAATCACTGCGGCGTATTTGGATTCATCGGCTTGCGGGATGCTTAATTCGGATGTCCCGTTGCGCTGAGTCGTGCGGGCAACGCGCATTTTCACTCTCTCCCCTCGATTCTTGATCGATGCGTTCAATCAGGAGCGTTTTCCCGGAGATCGAGAATTAAGCAATGGATATGCCGCAAATTATGTTGAGAATCTGTAATCGGTTTTTTACAGCGAAGATGAATTCAGTATTTTTTTCATACGGCTCCGAGTTATCTGCATCTCTCAAAATCGGAGCGCGTTCTCTGGGTCTTGGTGAATCTATTTTGATCGATTCTCGGCTCCGCAACTAAGTAATTTCTTCATGATCCCTGAAAAAATTACTTAGGAAATTGTAAAAGTTCTTCAATTCCGCGGTATGACGGCTGGCCTTGCTCTTGCTGATTCGGCTTTAGCCAGCTCTTTTCGTGCGCGCGGGAGAACCAATTGCGCAACCAAGGTGAGACGCTTGTCCGATGAACGGCACAATCAGAACGATGCCCGGCAATCCCTATCCGCAGGGTGCCAACTGGGACGGAGCGGGAGTGAACTTTTCGCTGTTCAGCGAGAATGCTACCGGCGTCGAGCTCTGTTTATTCGATGACCGAGATGAAAATCTCGAAACTCATCGGATAGCAATCACCGAACAGACGGACCGCGTCTGGCATATCTACGTGCAAGGCGTGAAGCCGGGACTGCGGTACGCTTATCGGGTCCACGGTCCCTACGATCCCAACAATGGGCATCGCTTCAATCCGGCCAAGCTGCTGGTCGATCCTTACGCCAAGTCTATCGACGGGTTCCTGCGCTGGAACGATGCGTTGTTCGGCTACACCATCGGTCATCCCGACGTCGATCTAAGCCGCGACGATCGCGACAGCGCTCCGTTCGTTCCCAAGAGCGTCGTGATCGATCCGTATTTCGACTGGCGCAATGACGCTCAGCTCCGCATCCCTTGGCACGAGACAATCATTTACGAGCTGCACGTCAAGGGCTTCACGATGCTCCATCCGGAGATACCGGATGATTTGCGGGGCACCTATGCGGGCCTCGCGCATCCGGCGTCGGTTGAATATCTCACGAAGCTGGGAATCACTTCGGTCGAATTGATGCCGATCCATCACTCCGTGGCGGATCGGCATCTGCTGGAGCGCGGCCTCACCAACTATTGGGGCTACAACTCGCTGGGATTCTTCGCGCCCGACGCGCGCTTCTCGGCCGCGGGTTCGGCTGGCGACCAGGTCGCTGAATTCAAGAATATGGTTCGGACTCTGCATAGCGCCGGGCTCGAGGTCATCCTCGACGTCGTCTACAACCACACCGCCGAGGGCAATCACCTGGGGCCGACGGTGTGCTTCAGGGGAATCGACAACACCGCCTACTATCGCGGCGTCGACGGGAAGCCGCGCTACTACATGGACTACACGGGCTGCGGCAATACGTTGAACATGCGGCATCCGCGCGCGCTGCAGTTGCTGATGGACAGCCTGCGTTATTGGGTAACCGAAATGCACGTCGATGGATTCCGCTTCGACTTGGCGGCGGCACTGGCGAGGGAACTGCACGAAGTGGATCGGCTCGGCGCGTTCTTCGACATTATTCACCAGGACCCGATCCTGTCGCAGGTGAAGCTAATCGCCGAGCCGTGGGATTTGGGCGAAGGCGGCTACCAGGTCGGCAACTTTCCGGTGCTGTGGTCAGAATGGAACGGCCGCTATCGCGACTGCGTGCGGGATTATTGGCGTGGCTCGGACCAGCGCTTGCCGGAGTTTGCGTCGCGGCTGACGGGCAGCTCCGACTTATATGAATCGGGCGGCCGCAAGCCTTACGCGAGCATCAATTTTCTGACCGCCCATGACGGCTTCACGCTGAATGACCTGGTCAGTTACAACGATCGGCACAACGAAAAAAACGGCGAAGAGAATCGCGACGGCGAGTCCAACAATCGATCCTGGAACTGCGGCGTAGAGGGTCCGGCCGGCGATTGCAAAGCCGTAAACGTTCTGCGTGCGCGTCAGAAGCGCAATTTCATCGCGACGCTGTTCCTGTCGCTGGGCGTGCCGATGCTGTTGGCCGGCGACGAATTCGGCCGGACTCAGCATGGCAACAACAATGCGTATTGCCAGGACAATGAAACTTCCTGGCTGGACTGGCAGAACATCGACGAGAAGCTGCTCGCGTTCACCCACCAGATCATCAAGTTTCGCAAGGAGCATCCTCTATTTCGACGGCGAAAGTGGTTCGAGGGAAGAGCGATTCGCGGCAGCGACGTAAACGATCTGGCGTGGTTTCGCCCCGACGGAGAACAGATGTCCGATGAAGACTGGGGCGCGGGCTTCGCGAAATCGTTGGGGGTGTTCCTCAACGGCGACGAAATTCCGAACGTCGACGCCGCCGGCCGCCGCGTTCTCGACGAATCCTTCTATCTGATCTTCAACGCGCACTGGGAACCGGTCGAATTCGTTCTGCCGCCGGAAATATGGGGACAGAGTTGGAGCCGCGTGCTGGATACCAGGAATGGGGCCGCTCCAACCGAGGATACCTGGGCGCGAGCGGCGGGCACGAAGATCAAGATCGAATCGCGATCTCTGGTTGTGATGCGCCGTGAAGCATGAACCGCTATCCACTTACCGCGTCCAGTTAAACAGCCACTTCGGCTTCGACGACGCGGCGGCAATCGTCCCTTACCTCGACGAACTGGGCGTCGACTCTCTGTATTGCTCACCGTATTTTCAGGCCGCGCCGGGCAGCACTCACGGCTACGATGTGGTCGATCACTCGAAGGTGAACCGCGAGCTTGGCGACGAGCCTGCGTACGATCGAATGTGCGATGCATTGAGCCGGCGCCGGATGGGCCAGGTGCTCGACATCGTGCCCAACCACATGGCGATCGACCGCGAAAATCCGTGGTGGTGGGACGTGCTGCAGAACGGTCCCTCCAGTGCCTATGCGGCGTTTTTCGATGTCGATTGGGAGCCGCCCGAACGGCGCATCCACAACGTCGTGCTGATGCCGGTGCTCGAAGATCAGTACGGCGTCCTGCTCGAGACCGGAAAGCTGAGGGTGGTTCGCGAGGCCGGCACGTTCGAAGTGCGCAACGGCGGCAGCAGCGTATTTCCGGTCGCGCCGCGGTCGTTGTGGCAGATTCTCGCGCCGGCGGCGGTGAAATGCGGCAGCGATGAGTTGGCGTTCCTCGCCGACGGCTTCGACGCATTGCCGTCACCGGGGGCGACCGATCTCAAAAGTATTTCGCGGCGGCATCGCGATCAGATGTTGCTGGCTGAAATGCTGACAAAGCTGCTGCGCGAGGACGCGGACGCAGCCGGCGCGGTCGACGAAGTCATGCGCCACATGAACGCCGACCCTGATTTGCTGCACGAATTTCTCGAGCAACAAAACTATCGCATCGCGTATTGGCGAATGGCCAAGCGCGATCTTGGCTACCGGCGCTTTTTCGATATCAATTCGCTGGTCGGTCTGAGGATAGAGAACGAACGCGCATTCGAAGCGACTCACAGGCTGGTCAGGCGCTGGGTTGCGGAAGGCCGGCTCACGGGACTCCGAGTCGATCATCCCGATGGATTGCGCGACCCGCTGCAATACTTCGAGCGCCTGCGTGCGGCCTGCCCCGATACGTGGATTGTGGCCGAGAAGATTCTGCTTGGCTCTGAGCGGCTGCGTGATTCCTGGCCGATCGAGGGCACCACCGGTTACGACTTTCTGAACATGGTGGGACGGTTGTTTGTCGATCCGGACGGCGAGAAGCCGTTAACGGATTTTTATCGCGAGTTCAGCGGTGAGAGCGCCGACTATGCGGCGCTCGTTCGCGCGCGCAAGCAGTTCGCGATGCGCGATACGCTCGGCAGCGAAATCAACACTCTCACCGCCATGCTGGTGGACCTTTGCGAAGCGGACCGCCTCCATCGCGACTACACGCGCCACGAAGCGCACGAGGTGATCCGGGCGGTGATGGCATGCATGCCCGTTTACCGCACCTACGTTCGCGAGCCACGCGAAGTCGTTCCGGAAGACAACTGTCAGATCACGGCGGCGATTGAGGCAGCCAAGGAATATCGCGCCGACCTTGACGCGCGCTTGTTCAATTTTTTGGGCGACATCCTTGCGCTGAAAACCGGTGGAAAGATGGGCGCGGAGTTGGCGCTCAGATTTCAGCAGATTTCTGCGGCGGTGATGGCGAAGGGCGTTGAAGACACCGCCTTTTATTCCTACAACCGGATGCTCGCGCTCAACGAAGTTGGCGGTGATCCGGATTGCTTCGGCATCTCGCCTCCGGAATTCCTCGCCTGGTGTCGCAGGACGCATCATCGATGGCCGTACACGATGCTCGCGACCTCGACCCACGACACCAAGCGCAGTGAAGATGTGCGAGCCCGGCTATTTGTTCTCTCGGAGGAGCCCGAGCGATGGTGCCGCGCCGTATCGCAATGGGCCGGGATGAACGAGCGGTATCGCAGCGGCGAATTGCCGGACCGAAATTTCGAATATCATATCTACCAGTCGATGGTCGGTGCGTGGCCTATCGAAAAGTCGCGACTGCTCGCCTATGCGGAAAAGGCGGCGCGCGAAGCCAAGGTCCACACGTCGTGGACCGACCCCGTTCCTGTATATGAAGAGGCGATGCGAAAATTCATCGACGGCATCTACGACGATTCGAGCTTCGTCGAGGCGTTGGATCAATTTGTCGCAACCTTGATTTATCCGGGGCGGATCAACTCGCTCGCGCAGACGCTGCTGAAGCTCACCGCACCCGGCGTGCCCGACTTCTACCAGGGCACGGAACTATGGAACCTGGCGCTGGTCGATCCGGACAATCGCCGCCCGCAGGATTTCAATCTGCGACGCAGCCTGCTCGCCGATCTCAAGGACGCAACGCCGGAACGGGTGATGCAGCGTTTCGACGAGGGCATGCCGAAGCTGTGGCTGATCCGCAATGGCCTCGCACTACGCAAGCGCCATCCCCAATGGTTCGGCCCGCAAGCGGGAATTGATTCGATCGACAAGCACGGATCCCGTCGCGACCATGTCGTCGCATTCATGAGAGGCGACTCTGTCATTACGATCGTGCCGAGGCTGGTGGCAAAGCTGGGCGGTGATTGGCGCGACACCGAAGTCGAGCTGCCAAACGGAACCTGGACGAATCATCTGACTGGCGAGCGATGGCATGGCGGTCCTGCCCGGCTGGCCCTCTTGATGCGCCGATTTCCAGTGGCGTTGCTCGCGCGCGAAGGGGCATAGCCGTGAATCGCCGGATGGTATGGGCGCCATCAGCAAAGAGCGTCGCGGTGGCCACTAAAAATGCGCGAGTCGAGATGCGTCGCGTGCACCGTGGATGGTGGCGCGCCGAGTTGAGCCCCGAACTATCGCGCGTCGACTACGGCTTCAGCCTCGACGGAGGGCCGCCGTTGCCCGATCCCCGTTCACCCTCGCAGCCGAACGGCGTGCATGGACTGTCACGCCCAGTTGATCATTCGGCGTTCGAATGGCGGCACGTGCGATGGCGGCAGGCGCCGTTATCTTCCGCTGTGATCTACGAATTGCACATCGGAACGTTCACGCCGGCGGGCACCCTTGACGGTGCGGCCGAGCGACTTGCCTACCTGCGGGATTTGGGCGTCACTCACGTCGAGCTGATGCCGGTGTGCGAATTCTCCGGCACGCGCGGATGGGGCTACGACGGCGTCGATCTTTACGCTCCGCATCATGCGTACGGCGGCCCCGACGCGATGAAGCGTTTCGTCGACGCGGCGCACGGGCACGGGCTCGGCGTGATTCTCGACGTCGTTTACAATCACCTGGGACCGGAGGGTAACTACCTCGGCAAGTTCGGTCCGTATTTTACGGATCGCTATCGCACGCCATGGGGCGACGCCGTCAACCTGGACGACAGCGACAGCGACCAGGTCCGGCAATTTTTCTGCGACAACGCACTGATGTGGCTGCGCGACTATCGCATGGATGGACTGCGGCTGGATGCGGTCCATGCGATTTTCGACGCGTCGGCGATTCACTTTTTGGAGGAACTCGGCGCGCAGGTTCATGAGCTCGAAGCCGAAGTAGGGCGCAAGCTCGTGGTGATCGCGGAAAGCGATCTGAACCTGCCGCGAATCGTCACACCGCGCGAGGCCGGTGGCTACGGACTCGACGCGCAGTGGAACGACGATTTTCATCACGCGCTGCACACGGTGTTGACCGGCGAGAACACGGGCTACCTGGCTGACTTCGGTTCGGTAGCTCTGCTCGCGAAAACTCTGACCCGCGTTTTCGCGTACGACGGCACATACTCGAAGAGTCGCCGTCGAAAGCACGGCGCTCCTGTGTCGGGGCTGTCCGCGCATCGTTTCGTCGCGTTCTTCCAGAATCACGATCAGGTCGGCAATCGGGCGATAGGCGAGCGAATCGGGCATCTGCTGACGATCGACCAACTCAAGATCGCAGCCGCATTGCTCATGAGCGCGCCGTTCGTGCCGATGCTGTTTCAGGGCGAAGAGTGGAACGCGTCGACTCCGTTTCAGTACTTCACCGATCACCAGGACGCGCAGCTCGCGGAGTCGGTGCGCAAAGGCCGCCGGGCGGAGTTCGCGCATTTCGTGGCCAATGCATCGGAGATTCCTGATCCGCAAGCACCGGAGACTTTCGAGCGATCCAAGCTCGATTGGGACGAGCGCGAGACAGGAAAGCATCGCGAACTTTACGGATGGTATCGGCGACTGATCCATCTTCGCCGCTGTTCGCGCGATCTCAAGAACGGCCAACTCGATCTGGACGCCGTCAAGTTCGACGAACAGGCGAGGTGGCTGAGTATCACGCGCGGAGACTCCATGGTCGTTTGCAACTTCGCGGCGAACCAGCAGCGCATACCGATAGCGCATGCGGATCGGCTGGAGATCGCGCTGGCCTCGACGCCGGGCGTGTGCATCGACATCGCTACGATCGATTTGCCTGCGATCTCCGTCGCTATCCTGATGCCAAAAGGTCGCGATGCTTCGACGGGAGCGTACGAATGAGCAGCCCGATCGAGAACTATGCCCTGATCGGAAACCTTCGCACCGCCGCGCTTGTCGATCGCTCGGGCTCGATCGACTGGCTATGCATCCCCCGATTTGATTCGAGCGCATGCTTCGCATCTCTCCTCGGCAGCAGCGACAACGGACGCTGGTTCCTGGCGCCAAAGGGCGGCGTCAAGCAAGTCCGACGGCGTTATCGCGACAATACGCTGATACTCGAAACCGAGTTCGAAACTGAAAGCGGCGTCGCGACCGTCATCGATTTCATGCCCCACGCCGAACGATCCGAGCAAATCGATTTGATTCGCGTCGTCAAGGGCATCCGCGGGCAGGTGCCGATGCGCACCGAAGTCATCTTCCGCTTCGACTATGGACACACAATTCCGTGGGTTCGAAAACGCGACTACGGTATCGGCGCTGTCTCGGGACCGAGCGCGATCACGCTCCGAACGGCGGTGCCCTTGAATAGCGGCGAAGACTACACCACCGTTGGCGAATTTACCGTCAGCGAAGGACAATCGGTCCCGTTCAGATTGACCGGATATCCGTCGCACGAAAACGAGCCAGGCGATA